>Ga0116231_10012729_pt1 | contig 12202 bp, 8 predicted proteins | sample S1TSphgellanicum_2_FD_89695 | JGI IMG/M metagenome (GOLD analysis project Ga0116231, IMG submission 89695) | Host-associated microbial communities from peat moss isolated from Minnesota, USA - S1T2_Fd - Sphagnum magellanicum MG | ecosystem: Host-associated > Plants > Peat moss > Unclassified... | reverse complement strand
TTTTTTTTTTTTTATAAATTTTTTTTTTTTTTTTTTTTTTTTTTTTTTTTAACTTAAAAAATTTACTCTATAAAGATATAGTTGGAACTTATTCACACAAAATTTGATTCCAACAATGAAATACATCTTACAAAAAATCAATGTTTTACAATAAATACCTAGCAAAAAACTATCATTCAATTTATCAACATAAAATGAATCATTTACGTTGAATAATCACAACCCTATAAAATTTCAAGTGAGGCCATGCATTAAACAAACATTAATAAATGGATGAAATAAACTTTCAATATCTTTAATACTTACAACTTATATTACAAGGAATTTGCAAATATATGACTAAATTTATGATTCAATTTTAATCTTAATTATCACATGTGACTCATTATAATTGCATGTGTTTATGTTTAATTGCTTTGGACAAGTCGCATAACATTTTCGTCACAAAAAAAAAATGTGACACCAAAATGTAATGACAATTGCATAAAGATGCGACCTACATGAACTTTTTATCCATCCAAATTAGCTTACATGGCATCATCATTTTGTGATTGATTTTACGAATTAAAAATGTAATCGCATTATTTATATTTATTTTAAATAATAGAATAATAATAATATTATATATTATATTATTGTTAATTTCATTAAATGCAACTTATACCATGTTGACACATGTCATTATATAAGCTAGGTTTTAAAAGTTAGTTCAAGTTGTTAAATAAGCCACCTATTATGTCTACTTAAGGCCATTGAATAGGCATCTAGTGACACGAATACAAACACAACCAAGATTACGACATGAAAATAACCAAAATTACAAGATTTTTAAAACCAAGGTGAGAACAAAGGCATGCCTAACCCCAAATCCAGATCATGAAATAAAAAATAAAAAATAAAAACACAACATGTGTAAAACAATAATTCAACAAATTTTATTACAAATAAAAAATAAAAACAAGGCATGATTATGACAAAAAAAAAAAAACCAAAAATTAACATTGAATAAACTAAATGTAATAAGGAATTGTACCTTTATTTATACCCATTAAGCATCTAGTTCAAAAAAAATTCCAATTTACATATGGCCCATGTGTGAATTTTGAGTGAACAAAAATTTAACTAAGAGTGTATTGAGAGTTAATTAAGAATTAACTAGAAATGAATTAGGAACTAATTAAAGCGAACTAAAAATGAACTAAAAATCAATTAAAAGTGAGCTAGAAGTGAATTAAAATTTAATTATAGTTAATTAAAAATGAATTAAAACTAAACTAAAAGTTAAGTATAACTTACAAGTTTATTACAAATCATGGATGAATATTCAAATGAATAAACCCCATGGCATTAATAACTATCACATTTAACCTATGTTGACTAGGTAGGTACAAATATTTGGTCAACATTTTAATACTAATCATATTTAAAATTGCATCAATGATTGATTTGGACAAAAGTCACAAATGCATGGGTTGGAATGAACAACATTTTTTATAATGTTATGTGAATAATTTCTTCTAATCAATGCATACACCTAACCTTGCCATTGTATCACATAAATATCCATTGATTTAATCATTATATAAAAACAAAGATGGTTCATCTTGTAATGGCTTTGCCTTAGATTGTAGGTTGAAACAAAAGGTAAAAGATGTTAAAACCATGTAACTTGTTATGTAAATTGAATTCAAATGAATTTGATTTTTTTACAAAATGACAACCTAAAGCTAGGTCCTCACTTGTCACTCCCAAATTCAAAGTCCAAGTTTGATCCTCCAAATGTTATTATAAAAATATTATTAAGTATTATTGTTTGAGGATAAATTTGAATAAAAATCTCATGGCTATCTTCCAATAACTTATCTTTTTCTAGGTGTTGGTGCCAATTTTCCAAAGGGCTTGGATGAATTGACAACTAGGAAACAAACACTAAACAAGGTTACAAAATTAAATGTGATACCAGACTTGACATAATTGCAAAACAACACCCACCAAATAAAACCTTGTTCAAAGATTACAATCATGTTCCTAAAACTCAAGTTTCAAAGATTAATTTAACTATTAAGATTACATTCCATAAATTTTTAAAAACAATTACAAACCTTATATTGATAAAAATCATTTCACCTATTTCTCATGTAAAATAGTTTTACATATTAAAATACAATCTTTGCCATTTGAAAATGTTTACAAATGATATTTTATCTATTTTCTTCCATTATATTTTTACAATGTATACATCGTAGGCATAAAGAAGAATGAAAGTAAGAACTAATGCAAGTGGCAATACAATATTTGGATGAAAGTATGAACTATATTAAATTATAAAATCTTTGAACTGACAACATATAATAACCCTGGACAAATCCAAAGCTTTGGTATGTGCTCATTACAGGTTCCAACTTTATGATGTAGCAGCCAAAGTGGCAATCATCCACAAGAAGATTTAACCAAACAAACAAATGAAAGTTTTTTAAATAATAAATTAAGCATACTTCATTATTACTTGTTACTTCATTCTGAATTTTTTCAAAAAAACCCCCCAGAACTAGAGCTTCTTTGATTCTGAAAAATTTCCAAAAAAAAAAAGAAGAAAAAAGAACCAAAATCTTTGATTTTTAAAGTTTTCAAGATATCAGAACTGGAGGTTATTAACCAAAAAAAAATTCAAAGAACCACCCCAGAATACTGACTGATTCATACCACAGTTGATGTTTGTCTAATGCTCCATTTTCTCCATAGTCTTCTCCCACTCGTGATCCGTCAACACTTCCTCATCAAGAATCCCTAACAGATGTGCAAATTTTGATAAGTAAGAACCAGGGTTGCTTTGGTATATAGGCTTGCACCTGGTATCAACACTGGTAGCAAGGACCCTACCAGTCTGGTATGACTGGTAGTAGTACCAACCTGGTAGGGATCTGAGGTAATACTGTTGAACAAGTCTCTTCAAAACCTTGTACATCAATGAAAGATTTGTTAGTTGCTACAGCATACGCTTCATGCTGGAGACCCAGCCAAAAACAAAGCCAAATGGATAACTTATCAGGATTCCTTATGAACAGATCCTATCTTCTTGTACGCAAAATTTGTCATACCACATGCAAGCTGCCACACCTTGACCCCCAAACCTAATAATAGGTATAGTTTTCACGTGCTGCCAAATGTTGCAACTAGCCCTTAAAACCATAAGTTACTATTGATTTGTCTACTATCACATAAAAGCCCTTAGTTACAAAGTAGGGTACATTATATCTCATAATAGTGCCACCTCAGTATGTTTTGTTGTCAAAGATACATTTTGTTTCTTTCAGGTTGGACTCAATCTTGTTTGTTTTCGAAGAGCTTCTAATGGCACCAAAGTTTAGAACTTAGCCTTTCCTACTCTCTTTCTGTTTCTTAAGTTATTGGGCACTTCATTCCACAGGAATCAACACCCATAAGATCCAACTTTTACATAACAAGACTAAGGCAGCCCCAGCAGCGTGTGAGAGGAAGAGGTTACTTACAAGAAGGAATTGACTTGGGAACTCCTGAGTGAACATTAAGCCAACAACATTGTCCAGAATTGGGTTCCATCATTCACCTGCAACAAGATGCATCCAACCATGAAGCATAAGTACTGATACTTTCTGCGACATGATCCATCCAACCTTGAAGCATGAGTACTGATACTTTTGCAGTTGGAGATCAAGGAGAGCACGTCTGTCAGGTGCAGACCAACTGAAAATGATGAGGTATTGAGTGTCCAGGAGGAGCCTGCAGATAGGTGTGGCAAAGTCATGGCCACTTGCCCTGCCTGCAAGCATCAGTGCATGCTAGACTGTGATGTGCATACTACATCTTGTGAGGTCTAGTGCATAATCTATAACGTTCCTCATGATTTGCTAATTATGTCACATAATGGCCAATGGTCACACCCAGCTAGAGGCCACCCACCACTTGGTCAGGTCCTCCAAATGGTGACTACCTATAACATAAAAGAAGACTGCTGCAAGACATTACCCACATGAAGAAAAAACAGGCTCAGATCTCATTGAAAGTGATCAGAAACACAATACCTACCTTTAAACAAATGCTCACTGCATGGTAAAGCATGTAAGGCCAAATTGAGCTCCATAACTCAGAGCATGAGACATCCACATTTCTTCAACAATTTTGGCACAGTTCCAACCCTGTGAGAGGAAAACAGAGTCAGAATCTGTTTTGCCAATATTTAGTCAGCCTCAATGGACAGCTCATGTAAAAAATTGACTTTTACCCATATTGTGGATTATGCCAGGTAAAGGTCATTCTTCTTGGTGAGGTGCCTGTGAGGAATTAGGGCAAGCCCTACTTTCCAAATGGGCAGCAATACAGGCAGAATAAACCATACCCAGCACAATTCTTTGTGTAGTGGTTTTCATGTGGATTTGCAGAATGGTCATGTAGGTTATGACGGAAGGATTATCAACCTCTCCAACCATGGCTCCAGCAACTGCCCCTGTTCCCAAGCCTTCTCTATCTACACAGCTCTCTCTCTCTCTGTATCTCTCTCCCCCTCAGTTTTTCGAAGCCCTGCAAAAAGAGGAAATGGTTCCAATTCCTGTGAAGGATATTCACATTTAGGGTTCAGAAACTCTAAAACATCATCTACCTCCTAGCAATCCCAATTGCCAAGGAGAGAAACACCAAATGAGATGGATGATGATGGTGCAAGAGTGCAACGGACAACAAGGGTTGTCAAGGATTGCACATCAAGGGTTGTTTTGTGTTATTAACCAAGGAAAACAAGGATTGGTAAGGTAACAATACCTTGACAAAGATTGTATGCTTGCATCAATGGCAGCAACTACTGCAGCAGCAGATGAAGGTCTGAGGTTACCAAGCCCATGGGCAGCAGTGGGTCGTGACACAGAAGCAGGGCGTGCTCTGTTTGCATTGTACAATGGATTTGGTCAAGCAAGAAACCAAGGGAACAAGTATTCTTCACAGAACAGACTCAAAATAATGCATCAGCTTGCTATGAATGGACCACAACTACCTTCATTACCAAAGCCACCTCCTCCCAAAAAGCCTGTGGTGAAAGTACCTCAGTTCCACAGAAAGCAACACAATTTTGAGGATATCTGTCCAGTAGAATTCATGCGAGGCCGACGGAAAGCTTCACAAATCCTTGAGCAATTGCGAGAGGATTCATACGTTGTGGAAGTGCCTCCTGTTCCTCAACGGCCATTGTTGGATGAAAGAGAGAAATCCCGTCTCCAAGAAGTCTTCGAGTGGAGTAACAGGGACCTTGGCCCTGAACCACTCCAGGAAGAAGAGCCATGGCAAGTCATTGAGCCTGAGAAAGGTTCAATACAAGAGCAAGAGATGCTCTTGGACACAATTGCACAAGAAGTTGAAGAACGCAAGACTTTCATAAAGGAGATGGAACAATATGGTAAGGGAGACAAGTACCGACTTCAAATTCACAAAGAGATTGAAGACCGTATCAAGCAGATGAGCATATTGCATCAAAGTATAACCATGGAAGAAAAGAAGATCCTTGAAAAACAAGCTAAAGCTGCTGCTACCGCTGTTGTCATCAAGGATCAACCAGAAATCACACCAGATTTGGTTGCACAACCTCCAGCCAAAGAATCTCCACATGACCAGGAACAGAATTCAACATCCACCCAATTTCACAACCATAAATCTGAACATGGCTTCAAAATGGTGTCAACAGCCGGTATCCAGTCTCCAACGCAGGAAACAAAGGTGGACCACACAGACAAGCTGGTGATCACCGACAGCAATCAAGAAGGCAATTACCATAAGGCCACAAACATCAATGAACTTGGAGGACTCTCAGAGAAACCACCACACAGATTGTCCAGGCCCAGTCACTACAAGATACCTTTGAGTGTAACAAGTCATGCTTCACGTGTATCAAGTGCAAGTTCCATCATGACTCATGTGTCACAAAAGAGCATGAAAGAATTGCCCCCAAGTGAAAACTGCTCACCTCTGAGAGTACAAACAATCTCTGCAAAACAGCAAGGTGTGCCATTATCTCCAATTTCAACCCTACATTCCCTGTCTCCAACTTCAAACCAACATTTTCTGTCTCCAAGTCCATTATTTCCCAATACTCCAGAGCATCACAAGTCCTACATAATATAAATTGCCTTTTGCCCCAAATAGTACTTGCTACTGAGTGCTGCCAAATACTGGTACAAGCCTCTGTTCTGACCTTCTGTGTCCCTCTTTGGACATGATGTTACTGAATGGAAATGTTACTCACTTTGAGGCAAACCAAAGATTTATGTAGTGCATATCTTTAACACCACCAGTTTCCACTCAGCTTTCCTTCACACAAATCTGCAATTGAGATTTCCTCCAAAAAGAAAAGGGGATAGGGATAGTAAAGTACCAGCTTGATCACCTCATTCAAGCTACCTTGATACACTTTACGGGCTTTCCCTCAGCAATTGGTGATTACTGATGCTGCACAAGAAACATTGGTTTCCAGTCGATCTCAAGCAACAATTTAGCACCAAGAGACCCTTGAAGTCAGAAAGTGCAGAAGTCAATCCATAGAAAAACACTACATCTGTGCTCGAATAGAAGAGCACCAGATGCCTGCCTACAGCAACAAATTCTACCCATGAGTCAGGAGACAATTGAACCTAGAGGGACTACAAAACATACCAACCAGATCCCTGCTCAAAAATTTCCCACATAAAAAGCAAACACAAATGTACATCAAATGCCAATTCATTCACACAAAGAAGTATCTGAAAGCAAAGAGAATCAAAACACATTGAACAATTGAAGTATTTACAAATTCTAATGACTGTATACTGTTGCATCCACTCATCAAAATTCCAAAATGTCTGAAGCACTCAGGGTACACAAAGTTTGCCAAGTACTTTCAAACAGAAGAAGAGGCCTGCAGAATATTCTTGGACATACACTACCAAAAAAAGTAGCCTCTGACCTAAGACTGACTTGAATGACTTCCATTCTACCCCCAACATAAGATTACATGTGAACAATCATCCAGGAAGGCTACATCAATGTCCCAAACTTCTTTCTCGTGCCAACATATGCTGAGGGATGCTGTAAAAGCACTAATCTACAATCTCACACTGTTTTTTTTTTCTTTCCTTCATTTTTGGATTTTTTGGTTTTTCAGGGTGCAAAAACCAGACCAAATGGTCCAAGCAAAAAATGCCACTCACAACATGCAACTTGCCTTCTGCACAGGTGGCTTATTTAACATGGCAGGGAGTCTTGGTAAAGAGTTCCATGGATTGCTTGTGACCTTGCATGGTTGCATTTTGACCATCATGAAAGCCAAAGAAGGTACAAAGTGGCTTCTAGCATAAATGCCAACACTCAGCGTCCAGAATTGCTACGAGATGTGAAGAAGATGTAGTCCGGATGCTGCACACCTAATTGCTTCAGATGTGCATCTGCAGAGTTTTGAAGAAGGGTGGCATGCCGCCGCTCTAAATTAGATGTCCACAATGCCCCTTTCAGCTTGTAGGAGGCAAGCCCAAAAGCTCGCAATTCTAATCGTGAGGTATCATGTGGACACAACATTGGCAAGTCACAAGCTTCACTGCAATTCAGCAACTGCCTAGACCCTTCTGTTCCTGCAAAACATAACCATCAGAAGATGTTATCAAGCAAAGTATTGTGACAAGTTCTTTCACAGTCATGTACTGGGAGCACTTCTCACATTGATCACAGAAATAGGAGTCTGAACATGAGTTATATCTGTTCAATAGATCAGACTGAAAGCTTGGCAAAGGCTCTAATGCAGTTGTCAAGTTTTCATCAGATCAACCAGAGTTCTCAATTTCAGTTACCAATTTCCAGAAATATTTGCTCTATTTAAGTAGAGCTGGTAAGAACAATACTGCTTCACTTGCCCATTGAACCATATGTGAAGAACAGTTCATCCCACACACCTGAAGCACCATGCATGGATGTTGAAAGAGAGTGAAATGTTAGGAAGCATGCTGCCAGATCACGTAATGTAGGACCAGTTGGTATTCGATAAATAGGGTACCTGGAAAAACCAGCCTTACTGGTCAGCAATGCTACACAAAGGATGATTCTAAACTTTCCCAGAAACCAAGACTCTACGACGGGCATAACAGATACTCAAGCTCACAGAATTAGTCAAACATGTAAGTAACTGCAAAGTCACAAGGTGTGAAAAGATACTGCCCACAGAGATCAAGCACTGCCCTCTGCATTGAATATAAAACCATAAAAAGACAAATTCACAGACTAACCAGTGTACTACACAGACTGATGGTGGTGGGACTCGAATGGCTGCACAAATAAGATTGACATACCAGGCCACAGAGAGCCAACTATTTGGCAAAAGGTCCACACTCCGCAGTGTTCGCAGAGGGTTAGACTCTGGGTCAAAGTCCTGTGACAAATCTGCAATCTGAAAAAAGGAGTCCAGACATAAGTACTGTAAGTACCAGATGCCAACATCTAGCAACCAACTCAATGCACCTAATGTGACAGTAATGAAGAGTCAGCCTACAAACTCTCTACATGCAGCAATCCATTACAAACTTTCACCAAGAAGAACTAGATCAGAAGATCTAATCTGATGCAGATACAAAGATTGAACAAATGCAAGTGAAAGCAGGTGAAATAAATAACTAGTTATTCTTTTGAGCTGCATTAGTTGATTCCAGACAAGTAGGACTATTCCCTTGCAGTCTAGCAGGGGGAATGAAAAATATTTCTACACAACTAATTAAGCCTAACACTCCTAACATGCTAAGATTTCCCAGGAAAAAAAAAGAATTGCATGCTCATATGGGCAGCCCCAGTAAACCCATCCAATCCACGAATGAAGGGTCAAAATGAAGTAGCAGGAGTTCCACAAATTCATCTGCATAGACTCTTGTGAACAAAGAGTCTCATATTGTTGCCACTGTTCATTTGATTTCCAACAAGAAAGCACATGGATGTTTGCAGGACCCACCTTATCAACAAGAGGAACACGGCTGTAAGGTGGGCTGGTCTCAAAATAAGACCAGACCTCTCCCTCTTCACCATCAGCATTTACAAAGGGAGAGCATTCCAACCTCGGACCACTTCCCATGTGACTACATGAGCTGGAACTATCAGAATCCTTGAAGCTTTGCCTTCGCAGACTTCTCCCTAAACCCATTGGACTCTCATTCTCACCATCACTGCTTGCCTCACTGCCCTCATCACTTTCTGCACCAGGTGCCCTTCAATAGCAACACCATAAAAAAAATTTAGAGGGTTTCTTTTGGATTTGACTGACAAGAGGTGTAAATTGGGGTGGAACTACCTAGTGCTGAGTGTACCTCCCTTTTAGCTCATCCAAGCTCTGATACACTAGATTGTAGACCTGACCATTTGAGACTAACATCTTGTAGAATGCTGTTAATCGACACTGAGATGGTACAAATTTCCTTGAATCGTCATAAATCGAGGACCTCCTTATTTACACATTCCAAGGCCAGAAACAGAAACTACAATGCTGCTGTGTCAACAATACTATCTATCCTGTTTGCTAATGCTAGTCACCAGGCCAGAAACAACAATGGTAAAACTAAGATTCAAAACTGCATCAACTTACAGCATGCATCACAATGTTTGCTAGCACAAAAAGTGGCAAGCTTCAAAGCAAAATTCAACTCCTGCAAGTAGAAGACATCAAATACTTACCTATACCCAACATGAGGCCTTCTAGAAGGAAGTGTGTATAGCTGCAAAGCAGACACATATGGTACATAGTATTGGACCACATTCTCATCACCATTTAACATGAGAGGCACGCCTGCTCCATAAGCACTCCACTCATCAAACGAGTCCCATAGATCTCCAAGACTGAAGAATGGAATTCCGTCCGGATCAATGCACCGCTTCAGAGAAGGATCCCGCAAACAAGACTGCAGGATAGACACAACCCTAAACATTCAGATCAGATACTCTCTCTCTTTCTCTCTGTGTTTCTGTACCAACCATTGCATCCCAGACTGCTGCAGACTACAAATTGTCAATCAAGAAAAACAACACACAACATTGGAAGCATCCGTACCTTCCGGAGAGTTTGAGGCTTCACTTTGGGAGTTGTAACATCCAGAAAACAATCAAGATTGGAGTGCAGGAGTCTGCCTGAAGGCGAAGCTGTTGATGATGATACTCCTGCTGCAACTCCTCCACCTCGTCCTCCTGCTGCTGGTAGAACATCATTGGCAATGGCTCCCCCAGCTCTGCTTTCTACTCCAGCTGTTCTTCCTCCATCAAGCCTGTGAGTGCCTCCTCTCTTCCCAGACTCAGCACTGTTACGCTTCATATATGTTATTCTGGGAGGATGAGATGTTTGAGGAGGAGCTGGCCGAGGGTAAGTATGCCATTGATGCTTATCCTCCCCCCTGCCATACTGCCGTTCATACTGTAACAAATCATCGGCACTGCTGCTGCTGTAAGCCCTCCTCTGTAAGGCTGAACCAAACATAGATTCCTAACTTTGCTCTTGAAGAGGATGATGGATTGGAATCCTCTACAAACAGAATCACCGCTGCAATGATCAGCAGCTCTTCTTGCCCTCCCAAACTGCCTAATCCTTCTGAAATCAGCCTCTTTTCCTTTCAAGGAAACCGTGAGGAGGTATACACACTGAAGCTTTTCACGCTAACTGTGCGCAGATCCTGCATGAGCACAGCTAACCTTGTCCATTTCCTGCTCAACAATCAGCTGGTCGATCTACCGCTCAAGAACAGAATCCTTGCCCCTGACCGGCCTGTGAACAGCTGCAACTCCTACAATTGAGGGAAGAAATCGCTCCTGAAGCAGAAATCAGGCGGTGAAACGACATCGCCGACGCAGGAAAATAATGCTGTGGAAACTGCTGGACTTCAGCTATCAGGCCCGCCTGTGGCTTCTTCCTCGTGTCGCTAGCCCTCTCGACGTGCTGATCACTAGCCGATTTCGTGAGGAACTTCGGCAAAAGTTCGTAGTAGAACAGAACACGAAGACAACAGGCTAGAATCAAGCCTGTGCGCGGCTCGTCAAAGCGATCTAAGTCGTCAATGGAATGATTTTCAACTGCAGAGCAAACAGCACGCACCTTCGACCATACGTCCTTGATCACAACTGATCCGAAGACTCCAGCAACCAGAAGCAAATCTGGTTATGGAGCACTGTGTATATCAACACAGAACAGGAGTTCACAAAACGAGGATGCGACTACAAAGAGGAGAGCCCCGCAACTCTCGCAAAACCTCGATCAATACTCCGGACTCGTCACAACTGATGGAAATGATGCAACAAAACTGCTGCAAGCGGCATTTCAAACCGCACTAAATTCCGGCACCAAAAAGGTGCAACAGTCCCGTGGAGAAAGAAAAGAAAGAAAGAAAGATGCCTCAGATGAAAGAATAAAGCACCTCAGAAAACACTTTCTTCTTGGTCACTTCCGCAACAACACCATCAACAACGCAGATTTAGCAAACGGCCTGAAAAATTCCGCGGTCGCACAATCAAACACTCAATATGAAGTTCCAGTCACAGGAAAAGAAATAAAATAATCGCAAGATCATCAATGGCGAGAGAAACAGAGGAAACAGAAAGCAGTACAACCAAAGGAAAAAAAGAAGAAAGAAAACATAACAAAACAAATCAAAAAACTCCTGCAGAATACTCACAACCGATAAGAAATAGGGGCGAAGTAAGAAGAAGAAGAAGAACGGGGTAAGGAAAAGAGAAAAGAGAAAACGAGTCCAAAAGCAAAAGGGGAGCAACAGGGGGGCGGGGGGCACAAAATGTGTTTACTTTTTAGACTAGACTCTCTGACAATCCTACTATTACCCGCAAAACTAAAACTTGTACCACAGCCAAAAAGTTAAAACAGCAAAGTGTGAAGCTCGAAAGCGGCAACTTACTGGTCCGAGAATGCAGTCAAGAGGACGGGAAATCGATGAAGAATCGCCAGCTTGAGAACGCACCACAACACGAGAGAGACAGAGACAGAGAGAGCGCGCGCGAGAGAAGAGACGACAACGAAGGAGGAAGAAGAGCCTAGAACGCGATCTGCCTTTGTGTGTCCAGCGGTCCGTCCGTTACTTCAGTTCCCTGGTGGTCATTGCTCATTATCCATCGGTTGTCCACCCGGTGGTCCTTCCTTCGTTGGGCCCACCCAATACATCCCCCCCCCCCCCGCCCCCCT
>Ga0116231_10012727_pt1 | contig 12206 bp, 5 predicted proteins | sample S1TSphgellanicum_2_FD_89695 | JGI IMG/M metagenome (GOLD analysis project Ga0116231, IMG submission 89695) | Host-associated microbial communities from peat moss isolated from Minnesota, USA - S1T2_Fd - Sphagnum magellanicum MG | ecosystem: Host-associated > Plants > Peat moss > Unclassified... | reverse complement strand
AAGACCGATCACGTGCTCTTTATTGCCTCCGGCGCCTTTCACATGTCGAAGCCATCCGATCTGATACCGGAGTTGCAGGGTCGTTTGCCGATCCGCGTGGAACTCGAACCGCTCTTGGTGCAGGACTTCGTACGCATCCTCACCGAACCCGATGCTTCTTTATGCCGCCAATATTCGGCGCTGCTCGCCACCGAGGGAGTGGTTCTGGAGTTTGACGCCTCCGGTGTCCAACGTCTGGCCGAGGTCGCCTTCGAGGTCAATGAACGCACCGAGAACATCGGCGCCCGTCGGCTGCACACGGTCATGGAACGCCTGCTGGAAGGCGTCTCGTTCGACGCCGCTGACCGCAACGGCACTCACGTGCTGGTGGATCGTGCCTATGTCGAGGGCAATCTCGGCGAACTGTCGCGCGATCAGGATCTATCGCGCTACATCCTTTGACGCGGAAGGTCTTGCCCCAACCTGTTGAAATCAAGCTGCGCACCGCCTCGCGGATGCTCGAGGTGGCTTTCGACGACGGCTCTTGCTATCAGCTTTCTTTCGAATACTTGCGGGTATTCTCGCCATCCGCCGAAGTGCGTGGGCATGGGAGTGGCGAGGGGGTGCTGCAGACCGGGAAACACGATGTGAACATCACCGGCGTCGAGCCGATCGGCAACTACGCCGTCCGGCTGGTATTCGATGACGGCCACAGCACCGGTCTTTTTTCATGGAACCTGCTGTTCGAACTCGGGCGGGATGCCCCGGCCAATTGGTCACGATATCTGGAACGCTGCGAGGCGGCCGGCATCAAGCGACCTGCATAGGGATGGAACGTCCCAGTCGGCTACAATGGCGCTCCCACAAGGAGCGTCATGAACAATCCCGATCCCACCGTTGATTTTGGCTTCGAAAAGGTTGCCTGGGCTGATAAGGCCCGGCGGGTCCGCTCAGTGTTCGAATCGGTTGCCGGCAAGTACGACGTGATGAACGACCTCATGTCATTCGGCACACATCGTCTCTGGAAGCAATTCACGCTCTCGTTGACGGGCCTGCGCCCTAAACAACGGGCACTCGATGTCGCCGGAGGCACCGGCGACCTGGCTCTCGGGATGCTGCGCCAGGTAGGCAAGAACGGCCATGTGGTGCTGTCGGACATCAACTCGCAAATGCTGGAGCGGGGCCGCGATCGGCTGCTCGATGCAGGCTGGGTCGGCAACGTCGATTGCCTGGTGGCGGACGCGGAACGCCTGCCTTTCGAGGCCAACTCCTTCGACTGTGTGACCATCGGTTTTGGACTGCGCAACGTCACCGACAAGCCGGCCGCCTTGCGCTCGATGCATCGTGTGCTGCGTCCGGGCGGGCAGTTGCTCGTGCTCGAATTCTCGACCCCGGTGAGCCCGGGACTCAAGCGGATCTACGACACCTATTCCTTCAATGTCCTACCCCTGCTCGGACGGGTGGTTGCCGGGGACGCGGATAGCTACCGCTATCTCGCCGAATCCATACGGATGCATCCGAATCAGGAAACCATGCTAGAGATGCTGCGCACGGCCGGCTTCGCCGAGGTGAGGCACCATAATTTGAGCGGTGGAATCGTCGCCCTGCATCGCGGCTACAAGATCTGACATGGCGGCAATCCCAGCATGGCTGGCGGCCCTCGAGGCACTGCTCAATCGCGGGATTCAATCCTCCCCACAGGGCACGGTCCTGGCGCGGCGACTCGAGGCGACTTCATTGCGGCTGGATGTCAACGCTTTCCCCAAGATCCGGGCCGCAGTCGTGGGTGGTCGCCTTCTGCTGGCAACGGTCCCGCCTGCCGATGACCCCACGGTGCAACCGGCCGACGCCTCCATCACGGGATCGCTCTGGGCGCTGCTGCGGCTGGCGGGCGGAAAGGGCCGGGGACAAGACGTGCGCCGATCCAAGGACGTGCCCGGGGATGGGCAGGGGCGCGGCGATGCCGAGGTGCACGGCGATGCGGAGATTGCCAACCTCTACCGCCAGCTGTTGAGCTCGGCGCAGCCGGATTGGGAAGAAGAGTTGTCGGGGATCGTCGGCGACATGGCGGCTCGACGCCTGTCACGCTTGTCCGCCGGCGCCCGTGACTGGGCACGCCGCACGCGCGCCACCGCGGCCGACAACATCGCGGAATACCTGGAGGAAGAAATCCGACTCTTGGCGACCAGGCCCGAGCTCGAGGAATTTTTGAAAGGCGTCGACGAGATCCGTGAGACGGCCGCGCGTGTCGATGCACGCCTCCGGCTGCTCGAGCAGTGGCACAAGGGCGGTTCTTGATGCGCCTCAAGGTACTTGGGCGGCTGTTGACAATACAACGCGCACTGGTGCGGCATGGCTTGGATGACTTCATCCGCGCGACCCACTTGTACCGACCGTTCCGCTTTTTGTTCTACCTTTCGCCGTGGACCTGGTTTCAACGCAGTGCCGGCGCGAGCCGCGGTGCGCGACTGCGTCTCGCGCTCGAGGAATTGGGACCCATTTTCATCAAGTTCGGCCAAGCGCTGTCGACGCGGCGCGACTTGATTCCGATCGACATCGCGGACGAACTCGCGAAGCTTCAGGATCGGGTACCGCCCTTCAGCAGCGCACTTGCCATCGCGACCATCGAAGCCGCGCTCGGCGCGAAGCTCGACGACGTGTTCTCGCGTTTCGAGCCCGAGGCGATGGCCGCCGCCTCGATCGCGCAGGTCCACGGGGCGACGCTGCGCACCGGCCAGGACGTCGTCATCAAGATTCTGCGGCCCGGGATGCACGAGGTCATCGATCAGGACCTCGCGGTCATGGAACTGATGGCGAGGCTCGCCAACGACTACTGGGTGGAAGCGCGCCGGCTCCGGCCGATCGAGATCGTCGCGGAATATCGCAAGACGATAATCGATGAGTTGGATCTCATGCGCGAGGCGGCCAACGGGGCGCAACTGAAACGCAACTTCACCGGCTCGAATCTGCTCTACGTGCCGACGGTCTATTGGGACTATTGCCGGACCAATGTGCTGGTGATGGAGCGGATCCACGGTGTCATCGTCAATCACATGGACGAATTGCGCGCGCGCGGCACGAACATCGCGAAGCTCGCCGAAATGGGTGTGGAGATTTTCTTCACGCAGGTTTTCCGTCACAACTTCTTTCATGCCGACATGCATCCCGGCAACATCTTCGTGCTGGTCGACGACCCGGAGAATCCGCGTTACGCTGCGGTGGATTTTGGCATCGTCGGCACCCTCCAGCCGCGCGATCAGCATTATCTCGCGGCCAATTTCCTCGCCTTCTTCGATCGGGACTACGGTCGGGTGGCGGCCTTGCACGTCGAATCGGGCTGGGTTCCACCCGGTACCCGGGTCGATGAGCTGGAATCGGCCGTACGCACGGTCTGCGAACCGATTTTCAACAAACCGCTGAAGGAAATTTCGTTCGCCCAGGTGCTGCTGCGCTTGTTCGAAACGGCGCGCCGCTTCGACATGACCATTCAACCGCAGTTGGTGCTATTGCAGAAGACTCTGCTCAACATCGAGGGGCTGGGCCGGGAGCTGTATCCGGAACTCGACCTGTGGAAGACCGCTCAGCCCATCCTGCGCATCTGGATGCGCGAACGGATGAGTCCGCGGGCGGTGCTGCGCGGGCTGCGAATCCACCTACCCGATACCATCGAGGCATTGAAGCAGGTTCCACAACTGTTCCAGACGGCCGTGCGCGAAGCCTCCGAGGGACGTTTTCGCATGAAGGTCGACGCCCCCGCCTTGGACGAGTTGCAGGACGAGCTGCGCCGCGTCAGTGACCGCACCGATGCGGCGATCGCAGCCGCCGTGCTCTGGGTTGGCGGGCTCGTCTGGCTGGCGGTCGCGAACCACTATCCATGGATCGGCTGGGTCCAGATCGGCGGTGCCTGCGTCTTGCTGATTCGCTATCGGTCCCGGGGGCTCGGCCGGGAATGAGAATACAGGTCGACAGCTCCACCAGCTATCGTGGCCGAAATGCGCGGCCGAACTGGGTGGCGTTGTTCGTCTTCATTGTGGTCGCGCTCGCCAGCGGCGCCGTCGGCGCGCTGTTCTCACCGGGCGTCGCTACGCCGGGCGTCGTTACACCGCGCGTCGCCTCGCCCGGTATCGCTGCGCCGGGCGTCGCCCACGACCCGGCGGGCCGAGGCATTAGTGTGAGTACGGCCAATCCCGCTGGCGTTTCGACGTCCGCGTGGTACGCCGGTCTTCGCAAGCCGGCATGGACTCCGCCCAATAGTTGGTTTGGTCCCATCTGGACGATCCTCTTTGTGTTGATGGGCAGCGCGGCATGGTTGGTTTGGAGCGAGCGCTACCATCCGCGGCGCCGTGCGGCTCTCCTCTGCTATGCCATCCAGCTGGTCATCAACGCACTCTGGGCACCCGCGTTCTTCGGCGCCCAGAGCATCGGGGCCGGTCTTTTCTTGATTGTCGCCTTGTGGCTGGCGTTGGTGTGGACCCTGCGCGAGTTCGCTCAAGTTCGCGCCGCTGCGGCCTGGCTGCTGGTGCCTTATCTGGTTTGGGTGAGTCTGGCGCTGGCATTGAATTGGAGCATTTGGCGGAACAACCTGTAAGACTTACACGGGGAGCACTCGAGGCTCGCCGCGCGCCCGCGCAAGCTTTCTCGCAATAACCGCAGCCCGCCCCCCGCTGGCCTTCATTGGCCGGCAATACCGGTTTCGTTCGCCATGTGGCACAGAAGCTGCACCTGTCAGCCGAAGACCCCCGTTCCCCGGCTTTGACGAGGTGTGTTTGAAGTATTTCCGCTCGCGCATCGCCACCCAGGCGCTGCTTCGGGACCTTGTCACTGTCAGTGAACCGGTGGATGCAGAGATCTTCAGCGTCGGGCGACTCGAGTCGTATGCGGCCACTCTCGCCACGACGCAACAAGTCTCCTTGATCAATACCACTGCCGTGTCACTCCATGCACGGCTCCGCGTCAACTCCGGCATGCTTGCCAGCGCACATCAATCGTTGTTGGCCGGCATTCGCGCGTCCAATAACGTGACGCCGGCAGCCGACTGGTTGGTCGACAATTACTACATCGTCGATGAACACATCCGCGCGATTCGTCGTGACCTGCCGACAGGTTATTACCGTCAGCTTCCCAAGCTCGCCAGCGGACCCTTGAAAGGATTTCCACGCGTGTACGGTATGACCTGGGCCGTGATCGCGCACACCGACAACCGCTTCGAACTGGAAACGCTGTATCGCTTCTGTTGTGCCTATCAGCAGGTGCAGCCCCTGACGATCGGTGAGCTTTGGGCCATCGCGATCAGCCTGCGCGTCGTGCTGATCGACAACCTGAGCCGGCTCGCCGCGGGAATCGTGTACCGGCTGGAATTGCGCGAGAAGGCCAATGCGCTTGCCGATACCGTCATGGCGGATGCGGGCAATCCGGGGCCGGTGTCCGCTGATCTGCACGAGGTGAAGGGCGATCCGCTGCCCGATGCGTTTGCCGCCCAGCTTTTCCAGCGCCTGCGGGATCAAGATCCGGCGACCACACCGACGCTCGCATGGCTGCATGCAGCCTTGGCGGCGCGGCACACGAACGCGGACGACATCGTGCACAGCGAACACCAACGCCAGGGCGCGGTGAACGTCAGCGTGCGCAACATCATTACCAGCTTGCGGCTCATTTCATCGGTGGATTGGGCCAAATTTTTCGAAAGTGTCAGCTTGGTGGATGAGTACCTGCGCCAGGAGACCGCTTACGCGAGCTTCGATTTCACCACCCGCGACCTGTACCGGCACGCCATCGAAGACCTGGCGCGCTTCTCGGGGCATGGCGAACTCGACGTCGCACGCGCGGCCGTGGCCGCAGCCGGCCGTGCCGCCGCCGATCAACCGAATCTCGCCGCGAATCTGGCGTCGCCGCGCGCCTACGAACCCGGCTTCTACCTGATTGCCGATGGCCGTCCCGCGCTTGAGCGTGAACTTGGCTTTCGCACTCCCTGGCATCAACATCTCGCCCGGCTGACCCGCGCCGCAGGAGTGCCCGGTTATGCCGGCGCCATCGTCCTGTTGAGCGGCGCTGCCACCGGCGCCTGGACCCTCATCGCCGGCGCACCGGACGTCGGGGCTTTGCCGGCAGTACTCGTCTGTGTTTTCGCCACGATGGCGGCTTCAGAAGCCGCGGTGACCGTGGTGAATCTTTGGGTGACTCACTTTTGCCGGCCTCGTCCGCTGCCGGGACTTGAGCTTGTCGACGGCGTCCCCGCGGAATTGCGGACCCTGATCGTGCTGCCCGTGCTCTTGTCGAGTACGTCCGACATCGATGCGCACTTGCAGAGCCTCGAAGTGCATTATCTCGCCACGCAGGATGGCGACATCCGCTTCGCGCTGGTGAGCGATTGGCGCGACGCCGAGTCCGAAAGCACCGCTGACGATGCCGCACTGCTGGCTGCCGCGGTGGCCGGGATCGCCCGTTTGAATCACCACCATGGCAACATCCTCGGAGAAGACCGATTCCTGCTGTTGCATCGGCGACGGCAGTGGAATCCTCAGGAAGGGCGCTGGATGGGTTGGGAACGCAAGCGCGGCAAGTTGCATGAGCTCAACCGTTTATTGCAAGGCGCGACGGACACCAGTTTCGTTGCCGCCGACAGGACACCGCCCCGCGTGCCCGCCGGCGTCAAGTACGTCTTGAGCCTCGATGCCGACACACGCCTGCCGCGAGGCGCCGCCGTGACGTTGATCGGCAAGATGGCGCACCCTTTGAATCGAGCGCTGATCGATCCGGCCAGCCGCCGGGTCACCGAGGGGTACGGGATCCTTCAGCCACGTGTCTCACCCGCCCTCAAGGTGGGCCTGCAATCGTCGATATTCCAGTCGGTATTTTCCGGACCGAGCGGCATCGATCCTTATGCTTTCGCCGTGTCGGACGTCTATCAAGACTTGTTCGATCAAGGCTCTTATACGGGCAAAGGAATCTATGACGTCGCCATCTTCGAGGCGGCGCTCGACGGAAGGGCGGATGACAATCAGCTCCTGAGCCACGATTTGTTCGAGGGAGTGTTCGCCCGCTGCGGCTTGGCATCCGACGTCGAGGTCATCGAAGAGTACCCGTCCCGCTACGAGGTCGCGAGCGCGCGTCAACACCGATGGACACGCGGCGATTGGCAATTGCTGCCGTGGATACTCGGGCTTCGGGATGTCTTGCCGATTCTCGGCCGCTGGAAGATGATCGACAATCTGCGTCGCACCCTGGTGCCGGGGTCGTGCATGGTTGCGCTGGCGCTTGCGTGGGCGGGCAAGGCTTCCAATGCCTGGACCCTGTTCCTGCTCGCGACCATGTGCCTACCCGTGCTCGTGCCCCTCGCGATCCGCCTGGGTAAACGCATCAAGTATTTCGGCAGCCGCAGCTACGCCACCGCCGCCCGCCGCGACCTCGGTCAGACTGTCCTGCAGTTGTCTTTATGTCTGATTTTCTGGGCCGACCAGGCGTGGATGATGGGCGACGCCATCGTGCGCGCGCTGTACCGGATGCTCATCACGGGACGGCACCTGCTTGAATGGACCACCAGTGCGGAGCTCAACGCCGCCGGACGCTCGAGCATTGCCGGTGCCTACCGGCGAATGGGCGGCGCAGTGGCGTTATGCGTGGCGGCTCCGGTGCTGCTCTACGCGGTGACCCACCGCATGCCCTGGATCGCCACTCCGTTTCTGCTGGGTTGGGCTTGCGCGCCCGCCGTTGCGCGCCGCGTCAGTACACCCGCGCCCGTGGTCCGGGTGGCGCCGCTGACACCCGCGGATCGCGAGGCCCTGCGTCTGACCGCGCTCGAGACGTGGAGCTTCTTCGATTTTTTCGTCACCGCCGCGCATCACATGCTGCCGCCGGACAATTTTCAAGAGATGCCCCATGCGGTCATCGCCCACCGCACCTCGCCCACCAACATTGGCCTCTATCTCCTGTCGGTCGTGTCAGCGCGTCAATTCGGATGGATCGGCACCCTCGATGCGCTGGAAAGATTGCAGGCGACCTTCCAAACCCTCGGCCAGCTCGACAAATACCGCGGTCATCTCTACAACTGGTATGACACCCATGATCTGCGGCCGCTGGATCCGAAGTACATCTCGACGGTGGACAGCGGAAATCTTGCCGGTCATCTGCTGGCGGTGGGCAGCGCCTACGGCGGTGTCGCCACCCGGCCCTTGGACCGCGCCTCGGTGCTTCGCGCCATCGAAGACACCGTCCTCAAGTTGCAGCGCGTGGCTCGTACCCTGCCGGACGAACGCCGTGCTTATGGTCTGCCGCCGCGTGAGCTGGATGCCGCACTCAAGGATCTGCGGACCGCGCTTTGGGTTCGCGGGAACGAAGCAGCGACTCTCTCGGCGACCCTCGCCCCGCTCACCCAGCAGGTGACCCACATCGGCGACATGGCCCAGGCGATAACCCAGGAACGCGGCGAGGGCGCCGACGCTCCATTGCTGCGATGGGCCCGGCTGCTCCGCGAGGTCGTGGCATCCCACACGCGTGATGCCACCGCCGAGCCTGGGAGTTGGCATGAATTCGAGGCGCGTGCCAGAACGCTTGCAGAGCAGGCCCAAAGACTGGCGCTCGGCATGGAATTCGGATTCCTGCTCGAGCCGGAGCGCCAGCTGCTGTGCATCGGTTTTCGCGTCGCGGATCGCGCACAGGATCCGAGCTGCTACGACCTGCTGGCATCGGAAGCACGCCTCGCGAGCTTCTTCGCAATTGCCAAGGGGGATCTGCCGGTTCGTCATTGGTTCCGTTTGGGACGGACTCTGACGCCGGTGGACCATGCGTCGGCGCTCGTCTCGTGGTCCGGTTCCATGTTCGAATACCTCATGCCGGTGCTGGTATTGCGCGAGCCGGACGGCAGCATCCTGGGTGACACCGGCCGCCTGGTCCTTCGGCGTCAGATAGCCTACGGTGCTGAGCGCAACCTACCGTGGGGTGTTTCCGAATCCGCCTTCAATGCGCGTGACCGGGAGCTCACCTACCAGTATTCAAGCTTCGGCGTGCCCGGCCTCGGGCTGCAGCACGGTTTGGGCGAAGAGGCCGTGGTCGCACCCTATGCCACCGCTCTTGCCGCGATGCTCGACCCGAAGACCGCATTGCGAAATTTCGACGTGCTGGAGCAGCTCGGCGCCCGCGGCGAGTTTGGCTGGTACGACGCGCTGGACTTCACGCCTTCGCGGCTGCCTGACGGCAAGGCCGTCGTGACGGTCCGAGCGTACATGGCGCATCACCAGGGCATGATTCTGGTATCGATCGCCAACGTGCTCGAGGACGGACTGAGCCGCAATCTGTTTCATGCGGTGCCCCTGGTCCAGGCGACCGAGCTGCTGCTGCAGGAGCGGACGCCGCTCAACGTCGAACTCTCGCCGGCGGGCTTCGACGATGTGAAATCTTCGATCGGCGCCGGGGAAGAACTGACTGCCGCCGTCCCGCGCCGCTTCACGTCGCCTCATCACGCTGCGCCGCGGACGCATCTGCTGTCGAACGGCAACTACTCGGTGATGATCACCGCGGCGGGCTCGGGATACAGCCGTTGGCGCGACACCGCCGTGACTCGATGGCGCGAAGACTCCACCCTCGATTCGTATGGGTCCTATGTGTTCCTGCGCGACGTGGCCAACGGCCAGGTATGGTCCGCGGCCTATCAACCGATCGGCCAGGAACCGGACGCCTATGAAGTCGCGTTCTTCGAGGATCATGCCGAAATCAACCGCCGTGACGGACCGATGCTCACATCGACCGAGATCGTGGTTTCGCCGGAGGATGATGCCGAGGTGCGCCGCGTATCGGTGACCAACAATGGCAACCGGTTCCGCGAGATCGAGATGACGACCTACTCAGAACTGGTGCTGATCGGACCTGAGACGGACGCCGCCCATCCGGCGTTCGCGAAGATGTTCGTCCAGACCGAGTTTGTCGCCGGCGCCGGCGTGCTCCTGGCGACCCGCCGGCAGCGCGAACCCAAGGAGCAGTCCATTTGGGCCGTTCATATCAGCGTGCTCGAGGGAGAAGCGGTGGGCGGATTGCAGTTCGAAACCGATCGCGCCCGGTTTCTCGGACGCGGCAATCAATTGCGCACGGCGGTCTCCATCGTCGATGCAAGACCGCTGTCGAACACCACGGGCACCGTGCTGGATCCGGTGTTCTCGCTCAGGCGCCGCGTCCGCATTGCTCCCGGGGGAACGGCCCGGGTCGCTTTTTGGACCATCCTCGCGGCAAGCCGCGCCGAGGCCCTGTCGCTCGCCGACAAGCACCGCGATACGGCGGCGTTCGATCGCGCCAAGACCCTGGCTTGGACCCAAGGCCAGGTGCAGCTGCGCTACCTCGGCATCGACTTCGACGAAGCGCAGCAATTTCAGCGCATTGCCAACCGAGTCCTCTATGCCGACTCGTCGCTGCGCGCGGCGCACGATCTTCTGAAAAGGAACCTCTTGGGACCTTCCGCACTCTGGCCGTTCGGTGTGTCCGGTGATCTGCCCATCGTTCTCATCAGGATCGACGACGAAAGCGATCTTGGAATCGTGAAACAGCTGCTGCGCGCGCATGAATACTGGCGGTTCAAGCATTTGTCGGTCGATCTCATCATCTTGAACGACAGGCCGCCATCCTATGCCTCGGATTTGCAGATCGCGATCGACGCCGCGATTCGCACCTCGGCAAGCCGCGGCCGCGATGAGTACGGGGCGAGTCGCGGCAGCGTCTTCTCTTTCCGCGGCGACTTGATGCCCGTGGCGAGCAGCGATCTGCTGCAGGTTGCCGCCCGCGCGGTGTTCGTCGCACGGCGCGGCAGCTTGGGTGACCAACTGGCGCGGCTGCGGGAACCTGCGCCAAGCCCCAGAGTACGGCCGCAACCCGCGCCGCCGTCCGCGCGGGCCGACTCGCCGCGCGCGGTTCCGACCTTGGAATACTTCAATGGTCTCGGCGGCTTCGGCGCCGGCGGGCGTGAATACGTCACGGTGCTCGAAGAGGGTTTGCGAACACCGGCACCTTGGATCAATGTGATCGCGAATCGCAATTTCGGTTGCCAGATATCCACCGACGGCGCCGGCACGGCGTGGTCATGCAATGCCCGCGAGAACCAGGTGTCACCCTGGTCGAACGACCCGGTCTGCGATCCTCCTTCGGAGGTGATTTATTTGCGCGATGGGGACACCGGCCACTTGTGGAGCGCCACGCCGCAGCCCGTCCGGCAACCCGCCGGCTCCTATGTGGTTCGTCACGGCTTCGGCCATAGCCGGTTCGAACACACCTCGCACGGCATTGCTCTGGAACTGCTGCAATTCGTCCCTCTCGAGGATCCGCTGAAAATCTCTCGCTTGAAGCTTATCAACCGTTCGGACGTGGTCCGGCACCTGGACGTGACACATTACGCCGACCTCGTGCTCGGCAACCAGCGCAGCCGAACAGCGGCGTTCATCGTCACCGACATCGAACCGCGCACCGGCGCGCTGCTGGCGCGGAACCCGTGGCGAACGGAATTTCAAACACACGTGGCATTCATGGATATGGGCGGCCGGCAGCAGGCGTGCACCGGCGATCGCGCCGAGTTCCTGGGCAGGCACGGTTCGCTGGCCGAACCCGCGGCACTGATGGGCCCCAAGCGCCTCTCGAACCGGGTGGGCGGTGGCCTCGACCCGTGCGTCGCCCTGCAGACGACGATCACATTGCAACCAGGGATGCACACCGAACTGGTTTTCTTACTGGGGGAAGCGGAATCGCGCGAGGCCGCCATCGCCCTGGTGGAGCGCTATCGGCACAGCGACATCGATGCGGTGCTGCAGACCGTCACCGAGTACTGGGATGGAACTCTCGGCAAGATCCAGGTGAAGACCCCGGATCGTTCCATGGACATTTTGCTGAATGGCTGGCTGTTGTACCAGACCTTGAGCTGCCGGATCTGGGCACGCACCGGCTTCTACCAGTCGAGCGGCGCCTATGGCTTCCGCGATCAGCTACAGGACGGGATGGCACTCTGCATTGCGCGGCCGACACTGACTCGGGAACACATCCTGCGTGCCGCCACCCGCCAGTTTGCAGCGGGCGACGTCCAGCATTGGTGGCTTCCCACCTCCGGTCAAGGCGTGCAAACCCGGGTGTCGGATGATCGAGTGTGGCTGCCGTTCGCGACGGCGCATTACCTGGAGGTGACGGCAGATTTGGCGATCTTGGATGAGATGCTGCCCTTCCTCGAAGGACCACCGCTGGCAGCCGACCAAGCCGAGAATTTT
>Ga0116231_10012726_pt1 | contig 12206 bp, 8 predicted proteins | sample S1TSphgellanicum_2_FD_89695 | JGI IMG/M metagenome (GOLD analysis project Ga0116231, IMG submission 89695) | Host-associated microbial communities from peat moss isolated from Minnesota, USA - S1T2_Fd - Sphagnum magellanicum MG | ecosystem: Host-associated > Plants > Peat moss > Unclassified... | reverse complement strand
CCTTGGCGGCCAAGTCCGCCAACGCGGTTTGCATATCTTTGTTCACCTGGATCAGTTGCGCGAATTGCTCTTTCAGCTCGCTGAGCTGCTGCTGTTGCGCGTCGATTTTGGCCTCATCGGAAACGCGAGTCTTGTGTTGCGCTTCGATTTCCCTCTCGTTTGCGACGAGGGCTTGCCGCTGAATCTGTACTTCCTTGAGCAATATCGGCGCTAACTCGTCATATCGCACACCTTCAATCCGTCCGGCCTCGTTTCGAATGACGAGCTCGGGATAGACCTTGTCGACTTCTTCTGCGATGAGGCCGTATTGCAGCGGTCCTTGGGCCTCGGTCTTCAGGTGGAAGGTGATGGGGCGAAGCTTCTCGAGCTTCGAGGCATCGACATCCAGCGACTTGATGTCTGTCTTGTATCTCTCTGAGGATGCGATAACGCCGAGTTGGCCGCTGGACGTCACGACGACCGGTGCGCCAATGAGGGGTGTGCCTGAGATCCCGGCGATGTAGGTGGCCGTTTGTTTGCCTGCGGTTCCGATGCGCATTCGTGAGGTTTCGTCGATGGTGCCGCTGGCACCGAGGTAGATGTTGTCGCTGCCGTTCTGCAGGTTAAAGCCGGCCGATTCCCCCAGCAGAATATTGTCGCTGCCCAGCGTGATGTTCAATCCGGCATAGGCGCCGACGCCAATGTTGTCGCTGCCGCTGGTGTTTCGATCGAGGGCGTCGTTGCCCAGGGCTACATTGTTGGAGCCGACTGTGTTGGCGTACAGCGCGGCGTTACCGGTCGCGACATTGTAGCTGCCATTGGTGTTTGCGTAGAGGGATTGGTCGCCGCTAGCAGTGTTGTACGAGCCGCTCGAATTGACGTGCAACACGCCGTAACCGTTGACTGTGTTGTCGACCCCAGGTGAACTCGATGCTAGCGCGCCGGTGCCCGTTTTTGTATTTTGGTAATTGTCGGACTGCACTAGGCCAGAGGGCCCCGCTGGGCCCTGCGGACCGGCCGCACCTTGCGGTCCCGCGGGGCCAGTGGGACCGGCGGGACCGGTGAGTCCAGTCGCGCCCTTGGCGCCGGTCGGACCTGCGGCCCCGGTGAGACCCATTGGACCTTGAGGACCGGCGGGGCCAGCGGGGCCGGCCGCGCCGGTCAAACCTATGGGACCTTGTGGGCCGGTTGCACCGGCCGCTGCGAGTATTGACCAGTGGCCACCCGCGGTATGGACGTCGTTGGCGGGATCAATGGCAGAGTTCGCTATCAGGGCGATGTAGCTCTGCCCCACTTCGGTGACAACGTCGTTGGGCGAATATGCCGCTGAGCCCGACCAAGTATTTTTGTAGGTGAAACTGATGCCGTTCGTCCCATTGGTACCCGCCGTTCCTTGGGGGCCTTGTGAACCCGCTGGACCGGCAGGGCCGGCGGGACCCGACGCCCCTGCGGGGCCGGTGGCTCCAGTTGCCCCGGTCTGGCCGGTGGGACCTTGGGGTCCAACTGCGCCAGTGGCTCCGGTAAGGCCGATGGGTCCCTGGATTCCTTGCGGACCAGTGAGGCCGATCGGGCCCTGTGGACCTGTGTCGCCGGTAGCGCCGGTCAACCCCATGGTGCCTTGTGGACCTTGCGGACCCGTCAGACCGACTGGTCCTTGCGCACCGACAGCAGCAATGAGCGCCCAGTGGCCGCCGGTGTTGCTTACGTCGGTAGCCGGATCAATGGCGGAGTTGGCGATGAGTGCGATGTAGCTCTGGCCGCTCTCGGTGACGACGTCATTCATCGAATACGCCGTCGCGCTCGCCCAAGCATTCTTGTAAGTGAAGCCGATGCCGTTGGTACCGGCAACTCCTTGTGGACCCTGCGGCCCGGTCGCGCCGGCGGGACCTTGCGCCCCCGTCAAGCCTTGTGGTCCTTGAGGACCCGTGGCCCCGGTTGCCCCCGGGGTACCAGAGAACCCGATCGGGCCCTGAGGTCCTTGGGGGCCTGTTGCTCCTGTAGCGCCCGTCGGGCCGGTCAAGCCGATTGGGCCTTGGGGTCCTTCCGCTCCGGTCGCGCCAGTGAGACCGATAGGTCCTTGAGCACCGGCCGCGGCAATGATTGCCCAGTGACCACCGGACGAACTTACATCGCTCGCGGGATCAATGGCGGAATTCGACACGACGGCAACGTAGCTCTGACCATTCTCTGTCACCACATCGTTGCTGGAGTAGGGTGTTGCACTGGTCCAGGCGTTCTTGTAAGTGAAACCTAGGCCGTTCGTCCCGTTGGTGCCGGCGGGTCCTGTCGGACCCGTCGCTCCGGATGCGCCTGTAGCTCCAGTCAAACCGATGGGCCCTTGCGGGCCTGTTGCACCGGCCGGTCCGGTGAGTCCGGTGGGACCTTGAGGTCCAGTAGCACCCGTTGCGCCTGTGGCTCCCGTCGCACCCTGCGGGATTGAGAAATTAAATATGGCTGCAGATGGCGTGCCGACATTGCTGATGGCGGCGCCACTGGCCGGTGCTCCGGTGGCGACCGTGCCGACGGTGATGGTCGCAGCTGCGCCTGCGGGCCCTGTAGCCCCAGTGGCTCCCGCTGGACCTGCAGGCCCCGCGGCACCGGTTGCACCAGTGGACCCGGTAGCGCCGGTGGCTCCGGTCGCGCCAGTTGGCCCTGCTGGCCCTTGAGGTCCAGTGGCACCTGTTGCACCCGTGGGACCTGCGGGACCTTGGGGCCCTTGCGGACCTGTGGGTCCCGCCGTGAACGATCCGGTGCCCAGTTGGCCGGTGACGGTGTCTATGACGACCGGCAGTGCTTGGGTGTCGCTGGTTAGGCTATTCGTGATACCGGCGAAGTAGGCGTTGGTGTGGGTACCGACGGTGCCGATACGAATGGTCGCGGATTCAGTACCGAATCCGGGATTGCCGATATCTATGTTATTGCTTCCCGTCGTTAGGTTTTGACCGGCGTAGTAACCTAGCGCAATGTTGTTAGATCCGGTCGTATTATTGAAGAGTGCACCGGCACCGTCGGCGATGTTTTCGCTTCCGATCCTGTTGTTCGCGAGCGCAAAGAATCCATTGGCGGTGTTAAAGCCTCCGGTCGTGTTGGCATAAAGCGCTTCATAGCCGCTGGCGGTATTATTACTTCCGGTCGTGTTCGCGTTAAGGGCGTTATCTCCGATCGCTGTGTCGTCTTGACATGAAACGCAGTTTACAAGTGCGTTAGTTCCAATCGCTGTGCTACCTGTTGATGTTGAACTTACGGAAGTCGTACAGGAGCTTGCGCCTGCAGCGGAGGTTGAATCGGGCGGACACGGCGTCGCGGTTGCTGCTCCTGCCGCGCTATACGTGCCGGCAGGGTCTAAAGTGCAAGCTGACAAAGACGTCGCTCCGGTACTCGAATTATAACTTCCTGCGTAGCACGCCGTAGGAAGGGCACTGCCGCTCGGGCAATAGGAGCCAGCTGGACACTGAGTAAAGCTCCCCGACCCGCTTGGGCAATAGTAGCCCGATGGGCAAGCAGTTGGATTAGCGCTTCCGGATGGGCAATAACTACCGGCTGGGCACTGTGTCGAGGAAGTGGACCCGCAGGCAGATACATAGGTTCCGGCGCTGCTTTGAGTGCACGGGGTATCACCTGTACTACTTAAGGTACCTGCGGGGCACGCGTTTCCCCCGCACGAGTTTGCGTTCGCGTTCATCGAAATTGCGGTGCACATAAGAGCTGTTGCAAGCCACCCCATCAGTCTTGGTTTCATCGCATCTCCCTATTAACAGTTTCTCGTACGCTGGTCGCAATCTGACCTCGCTGATTTCGAAAACCATTTCCCGCGGAACGCGGGCCAGAATCCAACTCACTTTCTACAAACCGTCCATAGGATATGCGGCCCCTCAGCGTCTTTGTTATAAAGGGGCCGACGGTAGCGCAACGGCGAATCTGCAGCGCTATTAAGCACCAAGCGACGCCTCGACGCGACCGCCGGCTGAGTCGTAGTTTGCATGCCCGCGTGCATGTCGTCCCTTGGAAGACTCCAAAGTATGCGCAATGCGCGAAGTCATTTGTTCATCCCTATTGCGGCGCATTTTTGCTCAGCGTGATACCAGTGTTGCGCTCATTTTTTCTTATACCGCGTGGGCACGTCCGCGACATCACCCAGGTGGGTGAGGCCCGCAAGACCTCAGAAGGTCGTCGGCAGCCAGGATTCGACCGGCAGTTCCAGGTGCGGGAAATGCCCCGCCGACACAACTTGCACAGAAGCGTCCGGTAGCCATCGCTTCCATGCCGCCATCTCATCCGGGGCAGCGAACGGATCGGATGCGCCCACGAGAACACGAGCGCCGCACGCGGGAAGCGGCGTTGTAAAACGCGGCGGATGACGCATAAAATCGTCCATGACACACCAGAATGTCGCGATGTCCAGAAGTTTCCCAGACATAGCAAGTTCCCCCATCACCGACTGCTGATCTACGGCGGAGCGTGTCCAGTACTCAGCCCAGAGATTCGGTAGCTCAAGCAGTGCAACGATTAGCGTACGGAGCACATCGAAGGAAGCTGATTGCTCCGCCGCGTCGGCAAGGTCCGAGAGGTGCTCGACGGCCCTGGAAATTGACAAGCGCCGTGCGATGCGAATGAAGGCGATTTTAGGATCGAGAGTACCGCCACTGATCGTAATTGAAGCAATGTGTTCGGGCACCCGGTTCAGCAGATCGAACGCGAGCATCGTACCGAAGGAATTCGCGAGAAGCGGGATCGGAGCGCCGCAAAGTCTCGCTCGTTGCCTCAATACCTCTTCTGCAGCGTCACAGAGGACACCAAAGGCTCGCGGAGTATCGGCGGGGAGTCTCGGCTGATCCCACCAATCGACTGGAAGGCGGTCGCCAAAGCGTCGTCGCTCCATCTCTGCCGACATTCCTGGCCCGCCGTGAAGGAATAGGATCCTCCGAGACTCTGCTCCTAACTGCGACATGTTCCGCTGCCTACCCGTTTTCTCTCGAGGAGTTCATGTGGGCAGCCCGGTTCACCATGAACCGAATCAATTCACCCTGACGCCGCGTTCCGGTCTTGGCAAATATCTTTTTCAGATGAGATTTGACCGTGTTGTAGCTGATCGCTAATTCGTCGGCGACTTGTCGGCCGGAACGACCGCGCGCAATCAACGTCGCCACATGCGCTTCCGCAGGGGTCAATCCGTGCAACCGCGCCAACTCCGTTTCCGGTCGCTCGGGAATGGACTCCGGATCGGTGACATAGAGGGCAGCAACGGCACACTGAGCGACGCCAAACCTCTGATCTCGAGCTATTGGTGAAACCATCACTTCAATTGGCGATCTACCCTTTGGCCTCTGAATCTTAAGCGTCCCGCCGGCTTTCCGCGCCTGACCGCTGAACGTCTTTGCCGCTGCCGCTATGAGCGTACGAATCACCGTGCTATCGTGGGAACGAACCGCCCGTAGCCCGTTACGATCCGCGATCAGAGCATCCCGCTTGCGAAAAAGAGCACGCGCCATTCGGTTGGCGAATAGAATTTGGCCATTCGCGGCCACCAGAATCACGCCGACCGCGAGCGGCTCCATCGCTTCGACGAACTCTTTTTTCCTCAAATCGGCTTCTGCCACATGCAAATGCACTTTCAGCGCTCGCTGCATGTGCGGCATCAGCGCCTTCAGGAAAGCGATATCCTCACCGCCGAACGGCGTGCGCTCGTCGCCCGCGAATATGGCCACATTGGACGTCAAAACCGAATCCTTATGGATAGTGGCGCCGATTCCCTGGGAGATAGCGAGAGGGCGGCAATAGTCGGCGTACCATTCGCTGGCGAGCAGTACCTGACGCGAACACATAATGTGACTCGTTCGCACGCTTCCCGGCTGAAGTAAGTGGGTACCGCTGCGCAACCACAGGTTGCGTGTGGCGAAGTGATCCCGATACGAGCTCACGGTCGCTTCGTCGTAACCCACATTAATGGCAAGAGCCCCCGAGTGCGTCCGGGTGTCGTGAAGGAACAGGGTTGGGAGTACGCCGTTCAGCTGCTGTGCCAGCTTGGCGAGAAAGGCTGGCCATTGTGCTTCATCTACCGAAGCGTCGTAGACCGATTCGACCAACGTTTCAAACTGCTCGACGCTATACATCACACAACCCTGGCCGCTCACGCGTCATGCACGAGAGGCAACTCGTGCTGACGCTGGATTCCCTATCTAGTCCATCGTCTGTTTCTTCCGTAAGCCCTAAACTTACTGAATTTTTAGCGGATATCCAGCACTTTCGTGGATTCTTGGGGTTTAATACCCGCTCACTGGGTCGGCTACGCGAGTTTGAAGAAGAAGATCGGTCTCTGAGGGGGACGGTCGGCCAATGGCCCGTCTTTCTCGGCGGCCTCGCCGACCTGCTCGGTGGGACACTCCCCACCTTGTTTCGACACGATCCTCGAAATCATTCGGGTTCCTTCGATCAATCGGTGGGTTATGAACCTCAAGCCCTGATCGACTACCGGGAACGGTTCGCTGGAAACAATGTCTGGCTGTGCGGCGCGCGCCCTCACTTGATTCCGGGCCGCGTCCGGTTCAGCCACATGATGTGCTCACGTTACGAGTTCTTCCACAGTCCATGGTGGACGGATTTCTGCCGGCCTCTCGGTGTGTGGCAAGCCATCGGCGCAACCATACTTAAGCATGATTCGGTGACTTATAATAAAAACTCATCTGCGTCATATTTTTTCGAAGACCGAAACCACGAGCCAGGCCGATTTGATCCGGCTGGCCAGTCGCGGTCTTCCATCCGGGGTCTTGTATCACCCACCTGGGTGATGCTAGCGGCGAGCAACTCGGCAAAGCTAGCGAAGCATGACCGTCTACGTCAAAGACACAAGACCCAGGATTTCCCTAGAACATGATCGGAGCTGATACCGCCACAATATGTACTGTCGACGGTCTCTGCGTTCGAGTCGCGCAATCCGAGCAAGAGTACCGAGAGATCGCGCATTTGCGCTACGCAGCCTATGTTCAGGAACAGCGCAAGATCTACCCGGAGGCCGATCACCAAGCCAGGCTCTTGCGCGATTCTTTGGATGCCTCCGGTGAGACGATTTATGTGGCGGAGGGAAATTCCGTTCTAGGCACCGTACGGGCCAACTGGCTCGACTGCGAAAAGACACACGTTCGCTATAGCACTGTATTTCAGAGCGATCAATTCAGTGACGTACCCCGGGCGCACGTGAGCGTGTGCTCCCGCTTGGCCGTTGTCGCAAACAGACGTAACGCGGTGATCCGTCGACTCTTGTTCAATGCCATTTACGAGCGAGGTCTCAAGCGAAACACGAGATTGAGTTTCGTAACGTGTGCCCCATCGTTGGTGCGCATATTCAGGCGGTATGGCTTCCGTGAATACGCACCTCCCATCCATGATCCCGTGGCGCATACTTTGCATCGCATGCTGTTGGTCCTCGCCGATTTAGACTATCTGTCCAGCATAGGATCCCCTTTTCATGCGATCGCGCTGAAAGCCGGTTTAGTGGCAGGCGATCGAGTCGATTTCGGTGAATTGTTCTGTAACGTACCTCCCCATGCACGTTACCGAGACGCAGGGCACACTGCGGTGCCCACATGAGCCGTCTGACGGGCTTGAGGGTTCTCATCGGTGACGCGCAACAGGCGTTTGCCGAATCGCTGCAACGAATGTTGAAGCAGGGTGGAACTACTCTCGAGATCTACCGGCGGTATCTGTCGATGGAGTATCACCTCACAAAAGGTGTGCAACGATACTTTATCACTGCGGCGGCGCACGAAGGCTTCGTCAAACACAAGAAGCTTCGTCAGTTTCTACTGGATTTTGGCAACGAGGAAGAAAGCCATTATCTAGTAGCCGCGAACGATTTGCACAAATGCGGCTTGACGGTAACAGCGGAGCCGTTCGACGTGACTCTCTGGCACGCATATTTTCGCAGTGTCATCAGCAACCGACCGTTGCTGCGACTTGGAGCGGCCAGCATTTTGGAGAGCATCAGCGGAGGGGTGGCGCGCGAAAGCGCGCGTCGTGCGCTGAGCGCGCCTTTTCTGACCCGAGAAAACAGCAAGTTCCTCGTCATGCACATGCACGAGAGTGCGCCCCACGGTGATTTATTCCTCGATGCGCTCGAGTCCGAAGCATTCAATGAGGCTCAAGTGGGTGATCTCGAGCTCGGCGCTCGACACGGAACCACGCTGTATATGCGCATGACGCAGTGGTGCCTTTTTCCCGACGAGTATCCCGAGTGCGGAGAGTGTCACGTCGATGTCATTGAGAGAAGAGAGATAGAGAGCCTCGACATGGCGAAGTTTGCCCCAACAGTATTCGGATGAAGCGATGAAGATGGATAATATGCTTTGTCAACTCTGTATCGATTGGGTTGGTCACCGAAAAGTGTCAAGCGCTATTCTGTGTGTGATCACCTGCCTAATGGCATTCCCCTCGCATTCACAGGCTACGATCACGACTTACACATATGTGTTCACTGGCTACGGTTTCGCAGGGTCCGGTGCTTACAGCGGTTTCAATGATCAAGACTTCGTAAATGGCACGTTTACCCTTGTTGATTACGCCAACGCTTTGGTTCAGAAACTTTCCAGTGTTTCCGGCGTAGTGGGTAACCAGAACGGTGAATGGACAGTAGAATCAGACCACGGGTCCATTTCGCTCATGTCCGCGAGCGTTACCGCCACGAATGCAAATGATTCCTCCATTTTTTTCACGTATAGCTCTCTGGTACCCGCGGGTGCCAACCTTACGCTCTATGGCAACGGCGTGGTGCAGGGGGAGGCGTCGCCGTCCGGCAGCAGCTTGTATGTGGGAGAGACCAACGTAACCTCAAACCTCGTTGACTACGGGTCTGCCCTTGACATCATTTCTTGCGCGCAAGACTGCAACACTAACCCTCCTGGGTATGCCTACTTAGCAAACGGACAACCGGCCGTTGCAACTCAAACAGGCAGTAGTAATTACCTGGACTACAATTTCACCGGCACCGTAACTTTGCCGAAAGGTGACGCCACTTTTCACATAGAAAACTTTAGTTTGGGTTACATCTCCAGCATTACCATATCTCGCGCGGAGACCCAGCCCATCTCGACCGTGGCGGGCGACGGTAAATATGGCTATTCCGGGGATGGAGGGCCTGCCACGAGCGCCGAACTCGATTTTGGGGGCGTGGCGGGCATAGCCGTAAGTCCAACCGGTAACCTCTACCTTGCTGACGGATCAAATAATCGCGTCCGCATGGTCAGCGCGAAGACCGGTGTGATCACGACTGTGGCGGGTAATGGTACAGGTGGTTATTCGGGGGATGGCGGGTCGGCCATTAGCGCCAAACTCTCTTTACCGACCGGCGTGGCGCTGGATGGGGCCGGTAACCTATACATAAGCGACGAGGCAAATAATCGAATCCGCATGGTCAGTGCGACGTCCGGGGTCATTACCACCGTCGCGGGCAATGGTACAGCTTCGTATTCGGGTGATGGCGGCCCCGCCACGAGCGCCGAACTCAACTACCCGACTGGCGTGGCGCTGGATGGCTTCGGTAACCTCTACATAGCAGACAGGTCAAATAATCGCATCCGCATGGTAAGCGCAAAGACCGGGCTTATCACGACCGTGGCGGGCAACGGCACAGATGGCTTTTCCGGGGATGGCGGGGCGGCCACGGACGCAACACTTACCAACCCCACGAGCGTGATGTTGGATGGCGCCGGTAACCTTTACATAGCCGACACCGAGAATGGTCGTATCCGCAAGGTCACGGCCGCGACCGGGGCAATCAGCACCGTGGCGGGTGGTGGCACTGCTGGAAGTGGCTACTCCGGGGATGGCGGGCCGGCCACGAGTGCAACGCTCTACAACCCGACGAGCGTGGTACAGGATGGCACCGGCAACCTTTACATAGCCGACAGCCTAAATAATCGCATCCGCATGGTTAGCGCAACTTCCGGGGTCATCACCACCGTGGTGGGCAACGGTGCGGGTGGCTATTCCGGGGATGGCGGCCCGGCTACAGTCGCCGAACTCAACGACCCGAATGGCGTAGTGCTGGACGGCGCCGGTGACCTCTACATCGCCGATAACGGCAACGACGTGGTTCGTGAGGTCACGGAACTGGCGCCCTCGGCGAGTCCTCCAGTCGTCACCCCGGTTTTAACCGGCACTCTCGGCAAGAACGGCTGGTACACCAGCAATGTGCAAGTGTCCTGGACGGTGAGCGCGGGGGCGTCGCCGATTGCCTCTGAAAGCGGCTGCGGTACGGTAACGATCTCAACGGACACGTCCGGCCAGACCCTAACATGCAGCGCCACCAGTGCAGGCGGCACCACCACGACGCGGGCAGTGACAATTAAACGCGATGCGACATCGCCCACCGCGAGTGTCAGTTCACCCTCGAGCGGCGCGACGTACAAGATCGGTTCGACGGTCGCGGCGGCCTATTCTTGCGCCGATTCCCTGTCCGGCGTCGCGAGCTGCATCGGAACCGTCGCAGATGGTGCGCCGATCAGCACCGCCGCCACCGGCAGCCATAGCTTCACCGTCACCGCTACTGACCTCGCGGGCAATGTCACGCAAAGTGTGATTAGATACACCGTTGCAGCGGCATCGCAGACGATTACTTTTGGCCCAATCGCGTCGCAGACGGCAGGCAAGACGCTCGCGCTTCAGGCGACCGCGAGTTCTGGACTGCCAGTGACATTTACCTCATCAACCATCGGCGTTTGCACTGTCTCAAACAGCACCGCAACGCTCCTCTCAGCCGGCACCTGCACGATTACGGCTTCCCAAGCGGGCAACGGCATGTACGCAGTGGCGCCATCCGTGCAGCAGAGCTTCACCGTCGTCGCGGCCGGCCCGCCGTTCAGCTTGAAGCCGACGACAAGCCCGTTGACCCTGCAGCAGAATGAACATGGCACGGACCCGATCACCGTGACCGACAACGCGGGTTTCTCGGGGGCGGTCACTCTTTCGGTGAGCGGCGCACCGACCGGCGTCAGCACAGCTTTCACGGGCAACGACTTGGTCGTGTTTCCGGCGTTGACGGCACCGACGGGCACGTATCCGTTGACCATCACCGGTACATCGGGGACGGCAAAGGCGACCACCATATTAGACTTGGTGATCTCGCCGGCAGCCAGCTTTCGCCTGACGCCGGCTGCCGCAAGCGTCAGCGTGTCAGCGGGTACAAGCAGCACGGATGCGATCGGGATCACACCGGTGGCAGGGTTCGCCGGCACGGTTGCTTTCACGGCAGCCGGGCTACCCACTGGCGCGACGGCGACGTTCTCACCGGCAAGCTCGAAGACGAGCACGATCCTGACGTTACGTACCGCCGCGACGACGCCTGTGGGCAGCCATGGGATCACGGTCACCGGCAGTGTGGCCAGTACCGGCAATTCCAACGCCTTCGCCGAAACGACAACGGTCACGCTAGTCGTGACAGCGGCCCTCAAGGCCCAGACGATCAGCTTTCCTGCGATTGGCAGCCAGAACGTTGGCATACCGCTGTCCTTGAACGCAAGCGCGAGCTCCGGTCTTTCAGTAAGTTTCGCGGCCTCGCCTGCGAGCGTCTGTACCATAGCGGGCGGCACGGCCAAGTTCCTCGCGACAGGCACATGCACGATCACTGCCTCCCAGGCGGGCAACAGCACCTACGCCGCCGCGACGCCCATCAGTCAGAGCGTCTATGTCGGTGCCGCGGGTGCCGGGCGCTTTACGCTGAAACCGGAATCGACCAGCGTAACCGTAACGTTACCGTCAGTGCCGGTGAGCGATACCATAACGCTGGCACCCGCCGACGGCTTTACGGGACCCGTGACCTTCTCGATCTCGGGACTGCCGACGGGCGTGACTTCGGCATTCAGTCCGGCGAGCGTTACCACGAGTGCCTCAACAACTTTGAAGTTGACGCCATCCTCGTCCGCAGCTTCCTCCCAAAGCACGAAGCTCACGATCAAGGGAACCTCCGGAAGCTTATCCGCAACGACAACAGTTACTCTGAACTACTGACCAGCATTTCACCCAACATGCATGAAGAAAAGCAATGTCGGGTCTTACACACTTTGTGTGACGGCGAAAGACGTCAGTTGGATTGAGGACACAGGAGCGCAGCAGGTCGAGAGAGGTGGCTCGGGTTTTTCGGACAGGTCTGAAAGTGGAATGACTGCTATATTTTTCAACGATAGCAGGAGCATTTCCGATGAAACGACCGAGACGCAACCACTCACCGTCCTTCAAGG
>Ga0116231_10012725_pt1 | contig 12207 bp, 10 predicted proteins | sample S1TSphgellanicum_2_FD_89695 | JGI IMG/M metagenome (GOLD analysis project Ga0116231, IMG submission 89695) | Host-associated microbial communities from peat moss isolated from Minnesota, USA - S1T2_Fd - Sphagnum magellanicum MG | ecosystem: Host-associated > Plants > Peat moss > Unclassified... | reverse complement strand
GCCACCGCCGCGACCGACACCGTGGCGGCGTCGGCCGCAACCGTCAGCAGCCGCAGCCAATGAAAGATCGCGAGGCACACGATCGCATAGACGATGGGAAACAAAGGCCCGAATAGCGCCAAGCCCTGACCAAACACCGAACCGGTTTTGTAGCCGCCGAGCACGCCGCCCTTGACCAGATAGAACAGGTAATCGCCCATCGAGTATCGGATCTCCTCCTTGTTGAGCCTGATGCCGAGTGCGCTCAACAACTGCCTTGGCAACGCTGCGACGAACGCGTCGGTCGTCGCCTCCCATAGCCGGCTCTTCGATTCCTCGGACACGATCGCGCGGCCAAAATGAATGGCATTGTCGTGAAATTTGGTCTCGACGAAGCGTCCGAACAGCGAATTCCGCAAATAGACCTCGTCATAGGCGGTGAGGTAACGCGGTGTATCGCGATCCGCCTCCGTCGCTGCCCGCAGTGCCCGGGGGTTCCTGAGCGCATCGAAGGTCTTCACGATCATCTCCATGGGCGGTACTTTCCCGCGCGCCGCGCGCGCCGCACCCATCGCCGCGACCAGTAAATTGAGAGGCTGGATCGCAAGCGCCGCCACGAGCGCGAGAACTCCCAAGCGCGCGAACGCGCGCGGCTTGATCGGTTCCTTGCTGCGCAGTGCCTGCAACAGGTACAACAACGCCACGGTGAGAATGCCCTTGAACAACCCAGCACGCGCGTTGCTGGCGAGCGCAATCACGAAGATCACTCCGGCGTACAGTGCGAGCAGCCTCCACGTATGCTTAGAAATCGGGTACCGGTCGCCGCCCCGATGCCGGTACCACGGGATCAGAAAAGGTGCCCAGACGAGGAACCTCAAGATGTCGCCGAACTTGTTGACGACGCTGTGGCCACCGCCGATGTAAGACCCAAAGAGTCCGATCCCCCCCATGATCCACAAGGTGGCGGCTGTCGGGGTGCGGTAGACACCGCAGGCCCGCAGCACGCCGCGGATGAGCGAGTCCTTCGCACCGGGCGGGGCCGAGAGATAGCAATAAAGCGCGTGTACCGTGAGAGCGATCGCCTGATAAAGGGCGAGCGTTCCGAAGGTGTACAGTGGGTCATACAGCGAATACGACACCGGCGTCCAATACAAAGTCTGCGCCAGGAGTGCGCCCAGTTGGCTGGTCACGCAGAAGCCGAAAATCACGAACACCGATAGCGGATGCGTCGCGAGCGCCCGGCTCCAAGTCATATAGAGCAGGATCGACAGCGACGACGCAAGCACGATACAGGCACTCGCGACATTGTCGATCGAGGCATCGATGCACACCTGGAGGATCGTCGCCGCGAGCGCAGCCCAGATGAGCATGTTCAACAGGAATCGGCCCAGAATCAAGCGGCTCGCACCGAATTGCGTCGAACGCGGGACCGCCAGCGGAGAGAGGACTTGGCTCATGTCAGCAGCGACTCGTACGCGGCCAGCGCCCGGCTGCCGTACTCGTGCCAAACGCCGATGCTGCGCACGCGTGCGACGCAGGCCTCACTCATGTGCGCCCGCAGTTCCGGGTCCCCTGCGAGTTGCTGCAGGCGTTCTGCAATGGCATCCGAATCGCGGATCGGCACGATGTAGCCCTCCTTACCGTCCTCGAATAAATCCTCAGCGCCGGTGTGATCGGTAGCGATGACGGGGCAGCCGCAAGCCATCGCTTCCGCTTGCACGAGCCCAAAGCCCTCCTCGATGCTCGGCAAGACCAGCACGTGACTGCGGCTCATGACCTCTTTGAGCTGGTTCTGCGGCACCGGTCCCAGGAGATTGACATCGGCCGGCCATAGCGACAGATTTTTCAGGAGCGCAATGATGGTCTCGTCCGGCACCCCGACCAGCGTCAAGGACTTCCGCGGATGGCGCAGCTTGCCGTAGGCCTCAAACAGATATGGCAAGCCCTTGCGCAGGCTCATCCCACCGACGAACAGCACATCGAAGCGATCGGGATCGGGGGCGCCGCTGGCGTGGAAGCGCTCCAGGTTGACGCCATAGGAAATGCGGCGCAGTTTCGCTGCCGGTACGCCTCGATCCGCAAAGGATCTCAAAGCGTTCGTCGAGGGTACCGTGATGCAATCGGCCTCCGCGTACTCGGCCTCCTCGAGGTCGATCACGCGCGAATCGATGCCGTCGAACCTCAGGCCCCAGCGCGCGTGTTCTTCGCGCAACAGCGCATCCTGGGTGCGGATGTGGGTCGAGCCGCGGTCGCACACGTACTTAGCGCCCCGGGCCCGCGCCGCTCGGCCACTGCGCAGCGCCGACCCCGAAAGACCCACGAACACGTCGCAGGCGGGCATGCGCGCACTGACGTGGCGATCGAGCGTGATCTTGTCGAGGTATTCCCACAGCTGATTGATACGCCGGCCGAGCAAGGGACGATAGCGAAAACCCATGAACGGCGCATGGACCCAGGGAAAACTATGAATCATCCCGCTCGGCAAGCGTTCATGGCGGAGCTTGAATGCCGGATAGCCCGTAAACACCGCGCACAGCAAATTGCGCGCATGCAATTCCCGCGCGAGATCGAAACTGTGAAAGCGGCCGATGGTCGAGAGCACGACTTTCATACGGGATATCTCATGGCGCGGTGCCTCATGCACGTGGCATCCCGCCGAGAAAAGCCGGCAACTGCTTAGGGTCCACGGCATGAAGCAGGTCGCCAATGAACCGGTCCTGCAAGGCGTCCGAATCCGGCGCACTCGCGGCGATTTCAGAGACGCGAAATAGGAGTCCGTCCGCGATCACCCCTTCGAGCCCCAGCGCCATGCGCGTGAAATTCAACTCATCCGCCGGCCCCGTGATGACGCGATCGCCGACGCGAATCCAGTAAGTCACCTGTTCGGTGCGAGCGCCCGCGGTCGCGGTCATGCGAAACACGTCGAGACTCCGGTCATCGAGGTGGATGGTCTGCAGCGTGAGCGGGGTGATCGTGAATCCTTGCGAGGAGTAGCACGCCTCCGGCCGATGCAATTGCCGCACACCCTGTTGTACGTCCCCGTAGGCGAGCGACAACATGAGACGCCGGCCGCTCGGTTTGTGGATGTAGGTGCGGCTGACGATCTGCGAATAAATCATGTTCAGTTTCTCGGTCGTCTCGGCCGGCACGACGAGCGCCCTCCCGGCATCGGGGTCCTCGGCCCAATCCCCGAAGGCGGCGGGCACGAGTGCCTGATAGTCCGGCTTGCCCAGCTTGTCATACCAGGTCGTGCGCGGCGTGAGCCAGGTCGCGGCCGCTAGCGAACTCACCATCCATAGCAGTGCGGCCCAATGCCGTGCCCGCAATCGAGCAAACGTGCGCGGCGATTCCGCCGTGTCGCTGGGCGCCGAGGTGATCACAGCCTTCGCCCCACAAAGCGCAGCAGCGAATCGACCGAGAACATCAGCGACAATCCGGCGATGAACAGCAGCATGCCGGCAAAGCCATGCATGAAACCCTGCCCGGCCTCGTCACCAAAATAGTAGGTGATCAAGGCCAGCGTCACGACCCGCGCCGTATTGGCAATGAAAGAAATCGGCACGATCAAGATCGGCAAGGCGACATTGCGCAGCCAGGAGCCGTGGCGAACCAGATGCAAATAGAGAATCCCGAGGATTTCCAGCATGAACAAAGTACTCATGCCCGCACAGGCGTCGGCTACCAGCAACTCGTACGGGCCAATGATGATAATCGCCCCGCTGCGCGCGACAGGGTAATCGAGGAGGCGCAAGGCCTCCACCGCCGCCGCCGACACCGCGGGTTTCAAAATCCCACTGACTTGCGTCGCGATGAACGTGGGCAAAGGCACCATGAAACACAAGAACAGCAGCGGAAACGCCAGCCGTTTGACGAGGCCCGTCCCGCCGGTGAACAGCACCACGCCGAGCATCGCGCAAGGAAATGCGCCGGCCTCGAGATACGCCAAATGCAGCGCACGGCCCGGAACATAGAGGATCGATGCGATCAGCAGGCATGTCCATGCGGCGAACGGCGCCGGCACCTGCGCGGCCGTCTCCGGCACGGCCGACCAGCGCTCCCACAGCAGCCACAGCGCGATGGCCAAGATCAGCGGCCCATGGCTGTTTTCCGGCTCCGTCCACGCGCCGCCGTCGAGCAGTCCGACCAAGGTCGGAGCGAACATTATCGCGAGTCCGAGCAGCAACACACCGAGCGGGCGGTTCGAGGTCCACAGGACCTCGAGCTTGCGCCAGGCCAGTGCCGGCCGCATCCAGAATCCGGTTCCGGGCGAGCGCTCCACCGGGGCGGCTAGCGCCGAGCGATGCAGGCCCTCGCTCAAGTTTAATACTCGTTGACGACGCTGCCCAAGACGCTGACTCCGGTCTGCGTGAGGCTCCGCAAAGCCGCGGTCAAGCGGCGATGGCGCGTGTGATGGCGCCGTGCAAGCAGCAAGGCAGAGCCGGCGCGCGATGCGATGATTTGTGCGTCTGCGGTCTCGGTCACCGCCGGGGTGTCGACGATGATCATGTCGAAACGTTCCGCAAACCGCGCGAGCACAGCCTCGAAAACCGGACGACCGAGCAATTCCTGCGGATTCGGCGGCAGCGGACCCGCGGTCAGCACGTGCGAGCGCAACCGCGGGTGGATACGCTGCACGACATCCCGGCTCGCACGCCCGGTCAACAGGGCGGAAAGTCCCACTTCATTGGCAACATTGAATACCGCGTGCTGACGCGGATTGCGAAGATCCGCGTCGATGACCAAGGTCCGCTGACCCAGCTGCGCGAACACGGTGGCGAGGTTCGCGGCGAACCAGCTGCGGCCTTCGCCGCGCTCCGGACTCGTGATCGCAAGAATCCGGCCGGCACCCTCGGCGCGCTGCACGAGCAGCAACTGGCTGCGGATCGCCCGCAACCGCTCGACCATCGGGCTGTGCGGATCGTAGGCGGCGATCAACTCATCGCCGACGCCGTGTTCCCCGCCGCGCGGGAGCAGCGGATAGTTGTATTGCCGCCCGAGCGCATACTCGACGTCCTCGGGCGTGAGGATCTGCAAGCGCACCGCAGCTTCGCCGAAGCGCAGTTTGTGCACGGCGGCGTAAGCGCGGATCTCCTCGACCTGCTCCGTTCGGAGCCGGCCCTCCTCGACGAGAATCGAGCCCATGGCGCGGCCCTCGTCGCGCCAGTGGCTCCCAGTCAATTCAACGCCGGGCATCGCCACGTCCGCCGGATTCGGAATGCGGTTGACGGCCATTAGCTCACCACCGCATCGGCGGACGTCGCAAACCGAGCGCGCACGCGCGCAAGCGGCGTGCCGACTTTGACCGGGCCGAAGCTGCCGAGTAGCGGCACGCCGAGCAGCGCCGGGAACTCGTCATCGCTGCGTATCCGGCGCTCCCGGATCTCGAGCAGCAGTGCCGTGCCGACGCCCAGCAAGACCCCAAAGAACAAACCGATCGCGGCGTTCAACGTCAGGCGCGGGCTGGATCGGCCCAAGGGCTCCACCGCCGGCGTCAGCAACACGACATTGGTCTGCTGCGTCTGGCTTTCCAGGTTGCTCATGGCGAGGCGCTGCATGACGGCATCGAGATTGCGCTGCGCGGTCTGCACATCGAATTGCAGGTCCGCCGCTTCGTCATGCTGCTGGCGCAAATCGAGGATGCGTTTTTTCTGTGCTTCGAGTTCCGCCTTGAGGTCGCTCTCGCGGTGCCGGTTCACCTGCGTCGTGCTGCCCAAAGAGGCCACCACCTTGGCGCTCTCATCTGCAATACGTTCGCGCAGGCGAGTGATTTCGGCGAGGTTCGTCTGATAATCCGGATGGTTCTTGCCGAGTCTCGACTCGATATCCTGCCGCTGCGCTTCCGCCCGCGATAGATCCTCCTTGAGACTGGAGACCATCGGGCTCTGCAGCACCTCGGGCAAAGACTCGATGTCACCGGCATGCCCCTGGCTTTGCCGCGACTGACTGTCGTCGCGCTGTTCCTGGATGTTGACGAGCTCGGTCGACAACTCGTTCAGACGCGCATTCTCGATGTCGAGCCGCTCGTCGGTGGCAACCAAGCCGGTCGCGTTCTGGTAATCGGACAAGCGCTTCTGCTTCGCCTTCAAGTCATCGCGCAGCGCCCGCGACCGCTCTGCGAACCAGCTCGCGTACTGGCGGGCGGGTTCGACTTTCAGTTCGATCGTGGTATCGATGTAGGCCTGGGCAAACGCATTGGCAAGTGCGGCCGCAGCCTTGGCATCCTGCCAAGTGACGGAAATATTGACGACGTTGCTCTCCCGCGAGGGCGCCACGGTCAGCGCGCGATCCAAGTTGGCGGCGAGCCAATCGGAAAGCGTTCCGCGCCCACCCGTGCTCTTCTGCCATTCACTGCGAAACTCCTCATCGCGGTCGAGCTTGAGGTTCTTCACCACCTGGAGCGCGACGCGCTCGCTGCTGATGATGTCGACTTGCGTGGCCATGTAGCTCGACAGCAGCTGCTCCGGATACACGATGCCGGCGACGGGGTCGGTCTTGGCATCGATGACCACGGCGGCGGTCGCGGTGTAGAGCCGCGGCTGCAGATAAGTGAAAGCTGCGGTGGCGATCATGGCCGCGGCGAGGAGCCCCGCCACGATGACCCAGCGCGCCCGCAGGACCAGCAGAAATTGGTGAAAACTCATGACCGTTCGCCTCGTTGCGCGTGCATCAAAACAAGCTCTCCTTCACGTAAATCACGTCTTCGTCGTGGACGTCGTCATCGAGGCTGGCGCTCAATTCCTTGACCTTGCCGCTGGCGTCGCGCCGGTGCAAGACGATGCCCCGGGAGGTACCCTTGCCGGTGATGCCGCCGCCCGCCGCGAGCGCTTGCATGACGGTCATGCCACGCTCCAAGCGCAGCTGGCCCGGCCGCTGCACCTGTCCATAGATATAGAACAAGGGTGCACGATTGACAAACAACGTATCGCCGTCGGCGAGCGCGATGTCGTCCGTGGACATGGGATCGAGCGACATCTTCACGACATCGATTTCGCGCCGAAACGGCTGACCGTTCCGGGTCCCGGTGACGATTACGATGTCGGCTCCGGTGAGAGCAATGCCGCCCGCCGCCGCCAACATCCCGGTGAGATGACCGCCGGAAGTATCAATGGAATAACGCCCCGGCCGGTTGACCTCGCCGAGGACCGACACCTGGTCGCCATACGCCTGGGTCAGCAAGATATTCACCTGCGGATTGACGACGAAATTGCCATCGCGCAGCAACTGGGCAATTTTCTGCTCCGCTTCGGGGAGCGTCATCGCACTGAGGTGGACCGAGCCGATCAAGGGATAGCCGATCGTGCCCGCTTCCGAGACGCGCACTTCCTCAGTCAAGTCCGGATTCTTGAACACCGTGATCTTGAGGATATCGCCTGCACTAATCCGGTACTCCTGTGACGGGTCGGCCGCCGCAATCGTGGCGGCCAGCATCCAGCACAGACAAGCGATCCCGCGGGTCCAATGGCGCCTCGTCATGCTCAATGCATCCCCGCGGCAATGCTCTTGGTCAATGCATCGTTCGCCGCCGCCGGATTCGCCTGCGGCGCAGGCTTTTCCACCCCCGCGCTCAAGGGCTTGATCTCGCCGGTATACTGAATGCTCGCGGCCGCGCGCAGCGCCTTGACCTCCTCGGCCGCCCGAGCATTGCGTTCCCGCTCGCGCAGGAATTTTTCGATGAACGGACGCGCCTGAAACTCATCGATCGGCTCGGGCTTGGACGTGATCATCTTGATGATTTCCAAGCCGTCGGGATGCGTGATACTGACGACCTCACCCTCCTTCAACGCGGCGAACCGCGGCAACTCGTCGGCCGGTATTTCCTCATCGCCCCTGGCCAGGGTCTTCGGGATAAATTCGATTTTCTGCGTGCGCAAATAGTCGAGCACGGCGTCCAAGTCCTTGCCGCTCGCCAACTGTTGTTCGGCCGTCTTCAATTCCGCAGCGGGGCCTTGCACGACGATCGAGTTGTACACGTAGACGCGCCGCCCGCTGAAGAACTGCGGATGTTCCTTGAAGTACGCATCGACCTCACCATCGGCGGGTTTGGGCAGATCGGCGAGACTGCGCTGCATATAGGCAGTCGCCAGAATCGTACGCTTTGCGGACTCGATCGCCTGCACCACGGCGGGATCTCGGTCCAGCTTCGCGGCCTCCGCTTGCTGCACCAGGACCTCTTGGGTGATCAACCGGTCAAGAACCACGGGCGCAAGAGCTTGCGTCGACTCGCCGCCGCCGAGTTGTTTCAAGGCGCCGTTCAATTGGTGGACGGTAATCTCCTTGTTGTTGACCCGTGCGACGACCTGAGTGGTAGCGGGGCCCTGATGGGATTTTCCGCACGCTGCGATGGTCGCAATGATGGCCACGAGCCCGATCTGGCGCATTCGCATCTGGCGTTTGATTCCTTGAGGTTCGCTGGAGTTCGCGACTATATCATCGGCACTGCATATGCAGCGTATTACACGCGGCGATCACACAAAAAGACGGAATTTATCGGACAAAATGCGACATATTTAAAACGCGCTGTGAGGCGCATCGAGGTCTGCCGCAACTATGTAAAGCGGGACCGCTTGAGTTTAGCCCGCCGTGTCGGCGACGGCCTCCTCGACCACCTCTTCGATCACCGCAAAGCGGCGCTCCAAGACGCTGTCCAATTCGAAGTGCGTCTCGGCGAAGGCACGCCCTGCCCGTCCCAAATCGGCACGACGCTTGGGATCGGCGGCAAGTGCGGCGATCGCGTCCGCCAAGGCCTTCGCATCGGCCGGGGGCACGATCACGCCGCATTGCGCGACGACGGTACCGATTTCCGTGTCGCGCCGGCAGGTCGAAATGACCGGCCGGCCGCTCGCGAGCATGCCCGACAATTTCGAGGGCAGCACCAAGTCCGCGGCATCGGCGCTTTGCGGTAGAAGATGGATATCCGCCAAACAAAGTAGTTCCCCGAGCCGGTCGAACGGCTGCAGCGGCAGGAAGCGCACGTTGGCAAGCCCTGCAGCCGCGGTCTCCAATTGGGGCTTGATGACGCCTTCGCCGCACACCACGAACACGATGTCCTTGCGGCCGGCAAGATACGCAGCGATCTCCGGGATGACCATGAGTCCTTGTTTGCCCGATAGCGATCCGGCGAAAAGTACGACGACGGCCTCGCTCGGGATATCGAGTTCCAAGCGATAGGTCTCGCCGCAGAGCGCAGGTTTCACGTGCGAGATGTCGACCCAGTTCGGGAAATACTCGGCTCGGTCAACCGCCACGCCCTTGCGCAGCAAGAGTTCGACCATCTTTCCGGAAATGGATGACACGCTGTCGAAGCGGCGCATGATCCAGCCCTCCAGCTTGACCGCGAGCCGCTGGAGGAGTCGGTTCTTGAGCAAACCCATCGCACAGGCGAGGTCGATCTCGAAGTCCTGCAGATGCAGCCAAGCTCTCCCGCCCGACAAGCGCGCCGTGAGCAACGCGGCCGGCGCGCAAACGAAGGCCGGTGCCACGGTGACCACCAAGTCCGGTCGCCACGCGATCTGCGCCAACATCAATGGCAGAGAAGACATCGCGAAAGACATCAAATGCACGATCCGCGCACGGCCCCCCGGTTCCTTCGGCACCCACAGCGGCGCGCGCCAGATCTGTACGCCTTGCCACTCTTCGCGCCGATAGGGACGCCACTGATAGGCGGCGTTGACCTGCCATCGGGGATAGTAGGGCGGCGCCGCCACGACTCGCACCTCATGGCCCCGGCCGGCCAGCCATGCAGCCATCTCGCCAGAATATTTGCCGATACCCGTGGGCTCCGGTGCAAAATTCGCGCTGTAGATCAGGATTTTCTTTTTCTTGTACTCCATCGACTTAAATAATCCGCAAGACGCGGTCGCAGCGGACGCTATGAACCAGTTTTTTTAGCACGAATGATTCCCTTATAGCCAACCCCCCCGCCCCACCACCGAGCTTGCGCCGCGGACGCCGGCGCGCACTCGTTCTTGTAAATCCATGAAGTTGCAATTCCATGACGCCGCGCCTTGCTAGCGCCGATTTTTTTCTTGCGCAAACTAAAACACAGGACATCGACCGTAGCAAGTCGCGTCGTTGTTTTTAGATGTTGGAATGGCGACCACGATATCTTTGCAATTCTTTGCGATTCTTCGTTCGCCGAATTTATCTTCTTGCGGCCCCAAAATGGAGCGACTCCGACCATTCGCGCGCACCGTTTTCGTACCTTGCAAAGACTTGTTTTTCCTTGACTTGACAGACTTATCAGCACTACGTACAAGCTTATTGCGTATTAAGAGATTCTGTGCCGACTGTCGTCGCGAAACGCTCTCAGATGGTCTATTTGACGGAGGCTTCTATATGATGAGCTGCAGATCGAATCATTGGGTAGCGGCCACATTGGCATCGATGCTCGGTGCATTTGTCCTAGCTCTTCCGGCCAGCGCGGATGATCTCGTCGAGTATGACATCGACCCGGCAACGGGACCTGATGCCATCGCTAGCGGTACATTTACTTTCGATCAAACCACGGACTCGATCACGAGTTGGGATATACAGGTCGTGGATGGGACGCATACCATCACCTTCACGGACACGGGCAAGCAGTCCGCGGGCTATACCTTCGTCGACTCCGTCTATGATGCCGGCTTCGAAATGGGCAACGGCACGGACACCGTGCTGGAACTGCTTTTCAAGAGTCCCGGTCTCGGTTCGATCACCGCGGGTCCGGCCACGGTGCCGTTACTGGCAGCCAGCTCGGTGCTCTTGGACGGCGTCAAAGCCAGTATCGACAACCCGTCGGTGTCCGCAGTATCTGAGCCGGGAACGCTCGCTCTAATGCTGGCTGGATTGGGCTTAGTAGGTGGCTTGACGATGCGCCGAAGAGTACTCGATCTTACGACCGCAGCCACAGCTGCGGTCTGAGAGCTGCTGCGCGCGACGTTCGGCGCGCAGCCTGCGGCGCTGATCGCGCAGTATTTCGTCGCAGCCGGATGCCAAGGAGGCCTTAGAACCTCACCTGCAACCGGCCCGAATATCCCGTGAACATCGTTCTCTTGTGCCACCCCGCGTTCATGGCGTCGAACAGCATGCCGCGCTTCGCGCGTCTGCTGAAAAGCTCGTTCGAGGCGCGCGGTCACACGGTCACCTTGTGGTCGCCGGACGATTGGTTCCACCGCCGCTTCGAGCGTACGCGCTTGGCCAAGTGGGCGGGCTATCTCGACCAGTACTGGCTGTTTCCCCGCTGGGTGCGACGGCGCTTGCCGCAGATGCCGCACGATACGCTGTTCGTCTTCTGCGATCAGGCCCTCGGACCCTGGGTGCCGCTGCTGCAAGCCCGGCCCCACGTGGTCCACGCGCACGATCTGCTCGCCCTGCGTTCCGCACTCGGCGATATCCCTGAGAACCCGACGCGCTTCACCGGGCGGATCTATCAGCGCTACATACGCCGGGGTTTCCGGCACGCGCGACATTTCATTTCCGTATCTAACAAGACCCGGGCGGATTTGCATGCGTTCGGTGGCGTGGTGCCCCTGAGTTCCGAAGTCGTGTACAACGCGCTTTCGTTTCCCTTCGCGCCGCTCGAGCCCGCCGCGACGCAGGCCATTCTGCACGGCGTCGGCCTTTCGAATCCCCCCGAGGGCTTCTTGCTGCATGTGGGCGGGAATCAGTGGTACAAGAACTTGCGCGGCGTCGTGTCGCTGTACACACGCTATGCCACCGAAACCGACCACCCTCTCCCCTTGTGGTGCGTGGCCCCCCCACCGGATGCGAAGATCGCTGCGACCGTCCGCGAAATCCCCGCGCAGGCTCAAGTCAGGTTCTTGCAAGGAATCGATGACCGAACTCTGCAAGCACTTTACTCGGGCGCCCGCGTGCTGCTGTTTCCGAGTCTCGCCGAAGGCTTCGGCTGGCCGCTGATCGAAGCACAAGCTTGTGGTTGCCCGGTGATCACGACCGGCGAGCCGCCGATGAACGAAGTGGCCGGTGAGGCGGCCATTTATCTGCCGCGATTGCGCTTCGGCGAGAGCCTCGAGCTCTGGTCGCGGAACGGCGCGGCCGCATTAACCAAATTGCTCGCCGAGCCAGCCACCGAGCGGCAGCTCCGCAGCGAGCGCGGTCGGGCTTGGGTGGCCCGATTCGACGCGGACACCGCAATCGAGGCGTACCTCGCAATCTATGCGCGAGTGCTTGCCACCTCTACATAGCGACGATCGTGATGATTCGCTTCAACGCCGCGAAATCCGAGGGGTG
>Ga0116231_10012722_pt1 | contig 12208 bp, 8 predicted proteins | sample S1TSphgellanicum_2_FD_89695 | JGI IMG/M metagenome (GOLD analysis project Ga0116231, IMG submission 89695) | Host-associated microbial communities from peat moss isolated from Minnesota, USA - S1T2_Fd - Sphagnum magellanicum MG | ecosystem: Host-associated > Plants > Peat moss > Unclassified... | reverse complement strand
CCCAAAACACGTCTATTTTATTGATTTTTCTTTCTTTCAAAGCCACTCTCAATTGCCAGGAATGAACAGAACTCAGGTGCCCAATTTTCTACCAAATCTGATTCAGAGTTGACAATGAATAGGTAGGGTGTTCTTAGGAAGGGCTATTAGTACAGGTCAAAAATAGTGGTAGCCAATTTTAGGATTAGAATTTTCATGCAAACAATGAGAAGTGCATCATGGAGTGAAGGGCACTCCCTTTTTTCTTTCTTGTGTATGAGGATGCAGAATGTAGAGATTTATGCACTTTTGTAAATGTTCCCCCCGCCCACCCTCTCTCTCTCTCTCCAAAAGAGGAACAATCAAAACTCTTTTTTTGTTGGAATTTCATTTGCAAGCCAAAAAATTGTATGGGCTCTGCAAGGGAGAGTGCACTGAATAATGATGTATGGCCATGTTTTAGGGTTTAAGTTTAGGGTTTACATGCAGGCCAGGTCTACATGTTACACTACAATAAGCAGCAGGCTGAGTCTCCTAAGGGTGATCCCTTCCACCCCAAGGTGGAGCCCAAGTCTCATGGGGAATGCACTGATAAGAATGTGGCCCAGCATTTATTTTTCTGGCTAAATTTATTGACTTACTTATAAGAAATTTCAAAATGGCTAAAAATTTGTGGTTTTTAAAAATAATTCTAATCACCAAATTTCTACAAATCACCATATTTCTCTATTGGGTTCTGGCACGTAAGCAAAAATGTGATGGAATCTTCAACTTTTTTATTTTCATATCCTGTTTGTAGCCAAATTTGGCTAAACTATACTATGGATGACTGCCAATTCAGCTACATCACAAATATGAAGAAAATAAACCCTGGCAGTGCCTCCTCACCCTTTGTAACAAAGGAGGTGCCCAAACTGAGGGGCTCACAGCTCTCCATTAAACTAAGCTGAAGATCACAATAACATCATTTTTCTCCGCAGTAATGAGCTTACACTTAGGATCTTCAAGGTTACACATGAGATCTCCTGTTCCAGGAGGAAGTGGGAAATTCTGCCTGGTAAGGCGCTCTACAAATGCACTAGGAAATTTCTCCGAGGTCATTACATGGTGAAGAAGAACTCTGGCTGCCTCTTGTGGCTACTGCAGGGGATAGGGACAAGTGTGGGAGGGTTTAGAACTTCAGATGGTGCAGAGGTGGAGGAAACAGCCCACACAAGACTGATTCCCAAGCAAAACCCCCCTAGGAATCCACAATCTAGGGTTTTTCTTCTCTTTTGTTGGCCTTGCCTACCAAGGCAAAGATATTGTGTTTAGATTCATTATACTGTATAGTAGCTTAAAAGATTTTGGCCCTTAGGTAATAGGTCTATTTTTATATGAGGATTTTTGAAAGATGATATTTTGGCTTGTGTCAAAACTCGAGATTAGTTATAGAGTTATTATACCTTGAAAGATTTTGGTTTCTTTTGCAGGATTTTTTGAAGGTTATATTTTTTCATGGTGATATATTTCAGTTTCCATAATTCTTCTTTTGCCTTAAGATACTTTTTAATGTGAATGGCAAGGCCACAGTGTGACTCACCCCTTGTTCTCACTTCAATTTCGCAGAAGCTGACCTTGACTAGTGTCAAGAGACACTCTGAATAAGTTTCTTTTTATTTGATGCTCACAACATTTTTTTGTTATGTGATTTCACCATGTCACCATTTTTCTTCCGCAATTGACTACCCAATTGAGTGAAGGCCAAGAATAATGTCAATACCTAGTGCACCTAAGAAGATTTATGCTTTCACACAGAGATAACAAGAATAGTGTCAATACTGCCATGCGCCTAAGAAGGTTCATGCTTTCACATGGAGAGGCCTACAGAATACAAAAAGAGCCATACCGGTCTTATTTGTCCTAGAGTAATTCATGTGTCCTAGGGTTAAACCCGAAGACAGGTAAATTATTTTGTCTTGTCAAAATGCCAGGACCTAGTCCTTGGGACACTGGCCTCCACACCTTAGGACTTGATGTCCTAAGACAAAATGTCTTTAAGAGCCTAGGACCATAAGGTTTGATGGCCTAAGATAGAACGATTTTAAGGCTTAGGTACTAATGCTTTTCCAAAGCTAAGATGGTAAGGCTAGGATATGAAGAACATTTTGGGCCTAGTACTTTAAATCTATGATAGGTGCCTAAAACCAAACAAGAGCAGCTTGTGGAGCTTGCTGAGCTTGCCATCACCTCCTAGTCCTACACCGATCTCTTCCTCGACTGGATTGCCAAAGAAACCTCCAGCTGGTTGCATGCGAGTTTCAATTCGAGCCTTTTGTTACTATGACTCTTGCTGCTGCAAATGGGTACTCCAGCATTCAAATTGTAGTTGATGAAGCTGTTTTGTGGAGCACATCAAGGTCAGAGTTCTGCTAGGAGGATCACACACAGACAGGTGTTGTGAATCCTGCCATGAGGATCACAGACAGATGATGGGTTTTCTTATACACAAGAAGAAGAAGACAAATCTTCTTCTTCTTCTTCTTCTTCTTCTTTTTCTATTGGTTTTGTTGTGAAGCACCCCATGCAGGGATTAAGGATCCCAACATCTTATAGAGAAATAGTAAGAGAGAAAATGTACATAGTTTGCATTTCTCCATCCCACCATCAAGTAATAGTTTGTGAATTTCACAGATTTGAGAACTGTTGCTGCAAAAACCTTAGGTTGAGAATTCTGAGAAGAAGAATTCAAAGGTGTATGTAATAATCTTTTGTCTTTTGATGATTTTTGTTTCCTTACCTCAAGATGGGTGCAAGTTTGATTGAAAGTTTTTTGGTTCTTGGGCAAAAATGTCATAGGAGCAAAGAACAGGATTTGCAGCATTGAGTGCAACTGCTTGCACCATATCTTCCACTGTGATTTCGCTAAATTGTCTGAAAGGTTGAGCTACTGGACCTTGAATAGCTTCCAGTGGAAACTTGCAGCCTCTACTACGCCATGTGTAGCAGCCATCACATATGCAAACTCCAGTAGCTTGATTCTGGATCAATCAGAGTCGGCAATGATCCTTGTGAGCATGTGGTTCGTTGCAACTCCCATGTAACCCAACTGCTTAATTCCATCACCACCATTTCCCTCCTCGTCTGATCCTCCACTCCTTCAAACCCTAAGCTTAGATCATTAAACATTCTCTCTCTCAGATCTCTCACGTCTCTCTGTTTCTTTCTTTTGAGTCTTTCTGTGTCTATTGTCTACATCAACATTGAAAAGCAGCAGCCATGTGCAGCTGTGGCAGCGATAGGATGGTGGTAGTAGTAGAAGGGTGGCAACTGCTTTTGTTGTGCTCCTCCCAGCTGCCACGTGCATCTCGAAAATAGCTCCTCCTCACTGGCTTCTTCTTCTTTCTAGGATACAAGAACCATCTTTTCTTCTTATTCTTCAAGGTTAAGGTTGGTTTCTTCACTACTATTCCGTCCTTCTTCTCTCTCCCCCTTGGTTTGTGTTTTTTCTTTCATATTACAGAGTGCTTGATCTTTGTTGCATCATTCTATCCCATCCTCAGACACTCAGGAACTACCTTAAGCTAATTGTCAAGTATGCCTTGAGTCTGTCTTAGGCCTTAAGCCAATCGTCTTAGGTCTTAATGGGTGCAATCATGCTAATAGGAGCCAAAAGCAGTTGAAACCACTATTTAATTTTTTGTTTTCTATAGTCAAAAATTTTTAAACATATTTTAACTTGAAAATAAGTTGTAATTTTTGTACATTATCAAAATATATTATTTTACAAATGTCCAAAATATGAAATCATTTCATTAACATTTGGACCTTCAAAAATAGTGTAATATCTATGTAATCACTATTTTTAAATAGTAAAAGGACTTATAAATGGACTTGAAAAACTTTGAAAATGACAATTTTTTAACACAAATCTTAACAAAATAATATAAAAGTTTTTTTTTTAGAATTTGAAGACTTTATTGAAGACTTTTTTTCGAGAATATTTCAAAAATATTTCCAAAAAAATAATCATCTAAGTGGGCAGCAGTGGATCCTATTAACATAACTACACCCAAATCTGTCTTAAGCCCTAAGCCAATTGTCTCAGGCCCTAGGCCAATTGTCCTAAGCCAAAAGGCCCATGAGCACCCTAAGCCAAATATCTTGTAAAAACACAAAGCAAAATGTCCTTAGGCCTATTATGAAGTCACCCTAAGCCATAGACCCAAGACATGGGTTCAAAATAAATGAGTATTGGCTTAGCATTAAACCTTAAGCCACAAAGTTTGAGCACAAGCCAAATCATGTTTTGGCCTAGGCATTTTGTCCTAACGTTAAAATATTCTTGAAATTTTTGACCTAGAATTAAAACATTGTTGAGCATTTTGGCTTAAGGTTAACATCCTTTTTAACATCTTGGCTTAGTAGGATCCTTTTGGGCATCTTGTCCTCAAGTTGGCCACTTTGGTTTAGTCCTAGGGTTAAAACCAGTACAACTTTTTTTGTATTTCCTAGAGGCCTATCCCTCTAGTCATTACCACTACTAGCTCATGCAAATTGTGCATGTGGCCAAAATACTATCATTAATAGTAATGTGGCATGGCCCTTAATTTTCATTTTCTTGACGATTTTGAGGAGTGTTCAAAGTGGATTATTGAGTTCAAATTTTTGAAACTTCATGGAATGGTTTTAATTCTATTGCTGGATCAAACTTTGAACTTGCCATAAACTAATAAGCAACTAGGTAAGTTTGTAACTTAGGTTGGTGAGTAAACTGATAGGTAGGTACATTAGGTAATTGGGCAAGCGACCTTTGTGGGTGGATGATTAGGTTTGTAGTACGTTAGTGAACTATGTAGGTGAGTAAGCAACATAGGTAGGCAAGTAAGTAGGCACATTAGGTAAGTTGGTAATTAATCAAAACCACCCACCTTACCCCCACCTCCCAACCCAAAATAAAACAAAAACAAAAGAAACATGTTGGGTAAGGAAGGAAAGAAAGATGTTTGCCCATGACCCAAGCCAAGATTTCTTTCTTTCCTTTTCCACAACTACTCAAAAGTTCTTTTGTTGGCAAATGTGGATTATGCACATGGTTTAATATTTTTTAAACTTCCCTTGTTTTAACAAACATTGCTCCATCACAAGTTTTGTATTGGCAATTGTGGTGGATTTGTGCATTCAAAGTGTTTTTTCTATTTTTTCAATAAACACTAGAACAACCAAAAGTTCATTGGTGTCAAAGGTGGGACAATGGATGGATTCATGAAAGCAATATTATTTTATTATTTCAATTTACTAATTTTCTATGTTCAACAAAACTAATGAGGGCATAAACATGGTAAAGTATGCTAGTCGGAAACACTTGTTTTTTGGAAAGTATTGATAAGGTATACTTCAATGTATTAAACCCATGAATATTATTTAAGTCAAAAATCAGCAATTATGAGATCTTTGATTTCGTTGCATAATATTGAAGAAACACATGTTTTAATATGCATTAAAGTACATTTGTTTGAAATGCAAGTATAAAAGTATATGTCACAATTTTGCACAATTGAATGACAAGTACATAAAGTAAAACATCAATTAAAATTATTATATTTTCAAGTTGATGAAAGCCTAGCGTGTATGGATATAGTTTCAACTTTTCATATTCTAGTCATAATCTATCAAAGTTTTAATGTAAAAGTATTTTGGAAAATTTGAATAACCAACCAATTTAGAACATACATTATTTTTCTTATATAGAAATTCTTCAAACTTTATGTAGAACCTATAATGAACTCAATGAAATGCTCTATGGTTTCAAAATGCAATTTAAATAGGTTTTTAAATTTTTTTTAATGTTAAGGTTGAAAAGAGACTATTTTTAAAAATAAATTTTCTTAGGACTTCTTTTTTGGCATACTTTATCATGCTTGGATCCATGAATAATTTCTTTGGGCTCATTTTTCTTAAATAAGGCATCACAAAAGTTTCATGTTTTTTCACAAGGAGTTTTTGTATTGTTCACAAAATCAAGAGGAGCTCAAGGTCTATTTTGGAAAATGATAATACTAAACATACACTAAAACATACATGGCCTATTTCACAAATTATGGAATGGGTCTATTCCACCTAGGAAAATGTTGGGCCAAATATGGTGATGTGCCCTTCTATCAAGTAGTAAAGGGTTACCATGGCCTATTCCAAAGCCTAACTTATGTTCCCCCACCATTGATTCACATCATTATAATGTTCCCAATTTTGATTCACATCACAAGTTGAAATGGTTGAAACAAAGTGGAATGAGTAGATGATCACATGTCCCACTTAGGAAAAAAGGTTAAAAAGTACCTCAAGATAGAAATGTTAAAAAATTATTGTGTTCAAACTATGCACAATAGCTTGCACACATTCAATCCTCATCACCTTAAAATCTTTGTATCGCATGTCTTTTAGTCAAAGTGTCTCCATAGTGCATTAGGTGGAAAGATGCATGGTGATATTTTTTTCACCATCTCAAAAAGCTATTAATTCAAGCTCATAATTAAAAAGGTCCCAAGTTTTTGTTTATTTTCCAAAGTTGGACCATGATCACATTAGAAATGTCTCCTTAAGCTCCAATCACACGCGGTGTTAAGGATTTTTGTGTTAAGTCACCAAACACCAAGCTAGTTATTTAGAACATAAACTTCATTACCAAAAGTACAATGTTAATTTAATTTTTAAACTCTCATTCACACTTATGATGTTAAAGTACCTACTAACATTTAGCTTAATGTCAAACTCTAACAATTTTTCATCATCATTCACACTTGTGATGATGACAAGTCTCTTTTGCACATTGTCTCTTTCACTAAGGTGGTTAAGTCATAGGTAAAAACATGGGTGGACAGATGGTAGGTGGGTAGTAAGTAGGTAAGTGAGTGGGTAGTAGGTAGGTAGGTAATAAGAAAGTAGAAGATAAGTAAGTGTGTGGGTGTGTGGGTAGGTGTGGGCGGTAAGAGAATGATAGAAAAACATTTTGTTAATTTATCATTGATTTAAAGCCTTTTTTAAGACTATTACCCAATAATGAATTTTTATTCTAAAATCTATGGGTTTTTAAACATTTTATGTCAAGCTAACATTTAGTTATCACCTAATGTTAATTGGGTGCCACCTAAGATGCCATCTAAATTTTGATGTTAACTAATATTCTTGGTTTGATTACAACATTTTTTTGTCCTTCTTAACACCCACTTAACATTGAATTGGCATTAAGTGCGATTGGAGCATTAAAATTGAATAGATGCATCCATAGTGGAACCAATAGTTAAAATACTTACCATGTCAAAAATATGTGACATTTGCATGAAGAAGAAAATTAGTTTAGATTGATCCACATATCTTAGTTTATAGGAGTTGAGGATATGTCATGTTGATGGCGATTCATACATTTCATGGGTTTTGGATAAACAAATCCTAGTTTCATTTTATGTTTGAAAAAAAATTGTGGATTGTTTCTTTTTTTATGTTTTATTTTTAATTCCTAAAAGATTTGCTAATGTTTTTTGTATCAAGCAATTTCAAGCACTTTTCAATGTCTATGTATTAACTAATATACCCATAGTTATATAGGACACTATCATTCAAGCAAACATTGATAAGTGCTAGAAACAACGTTGAATGTAATGGTTAATTCATGTCAACATCCAAAATATGGTGTTTGGGGCAATATGCATCATATGGTCATTGTAGTGCAATTGTTAAAAGAAAATATACTTTTGAACATTTTTTAATTTTGCTACCTACCTACCCACTTACCTACTTAAGTTACATTAAAATTATGTGCAATTTTATTAATATTTTAATTCTAATGGACTTAATTTTCATAAATCGATTTTTTTTTCATCAATTGATCATCACTAATAATGTACAACAACATGGAGCCCAAGTAAGATCAATGTGGAACGAGTGCTAGAAATCCACAATGTAAAGCAATAAACACAAGTGAAATAAGGTTCCAAATTGAACAAAATTTCTAACCCCCCCTTACCCTTCTTTGTTTTTTTCTTTTCTTTTTCTTTCATCTTCCCATTTTGGTTCCCAACAATTCATCATTATTTATACTAGATCTCAAATTTGTATTTTTCATGTCCATGTAAATACTTGTATGGGAAAATGATAGATAACATGAACATGAAAAGACACGTGTTAATTTGTCTATTCATATCAATGTAGGTGGGTTAAACTTGGATGAAATAAATTTGGATGACACAAACAAATAAAGTTCATTCCTTTTATTATCTACATGAGGTTAGTTTCCAAAATATAGAGTTGCACAAACACTTTTAAGCAAGCCCTTTACTAGTCTAATCTTTTTAATGCCCATTTCATAACAAACTAATACCCACCAAATATGTTTTTATAATTGATGTTGTAAAAATATTCTACAAACTATATGGATGATGAAATACACTAGATTGGATGACATATGCAGTTTTTTTCTTTTTCTTGCCCTAAACAAAATATAAAACACATATGAAGGGTCATAAGCAATTCCAAAACTATTTTATGTGTTTGAAAATAATGGATGTTGTTTTTTCTACTATTTTTGATTTTTCATCTTCATTGTATTGGACAAAATTATATAAGTAAAATATTTTTATTACCTTTACATTGTCAAGGGACACATAACAAATGTATGAGGAAATCATGTGAGATAAAAATTAAGAAATCATTGATTTATGCTTGGCAAGGAAAATTTAAGAATTACTAGTTTAAATGAAACAAATATATTTATTTCAAAATATAATTTAATTAAAATATTTAATTTTAATTTAAAAATTTCTATTGGAAATAAAATAACACAAACTAAATAAATTCATAGCATAACTAAAAGGTTGCAATCAAGGTGTTTTTTTTCAATTTCATGAGGTAGGTGGACTCCTACGTAAGAAGACTTATTCAATTTTGGCTACAAGTCAAAGAGAAAAATAGATTTTTTGAAAAGACCATCAATTAGCAAAATATTCCACACAAATAGAAGAAGAAAAACCATGTAAATAAAAATCAAGGATGAGAACCCATCCATCAAAGTACTAAGCAAATGAGAACACAAGTAGACACAACCCAAAGAAAAAACAAAAGCAAACAATCAACAAAAATCAAGTAAAGAGCCCTATGCAAAAAGGACTCATGGCCATGAAATGACAATCATCAACAACAAAAAAGACCTAAAATGAAAGAATAGTCATCTACCACAAATCGACTAATGATGGAAATGCATTAATTATGGAGTGTGGAAGAGATGAAAAACCTCAGCCAAATGCAATAGCCCATTGAAGAATCGCTATGGTTTGCACACGTTGTAGGGTTATGGACATGCGTTGTTAATAGTAAGAAACAAGCATTGAAGGGATTAATGAAGATCGTTGATGACATGCAATAGTGGATTATGTGCAAGCGATCAAAAACAAAAATGAAAACACCCATATGTTTCAATAGCAAGGGGAATGAAGTCATTGCATGGTGTTCATTCAACATATGACATGTCTTCTCCTAAGTAGCCATCATCACTGCATGTGATGTTGTTTTCAATGTTCATTATAACATATATATGCAAGTTGAGTTAGTAATGATGATGCCCATCAAGGTCCAGAAGCTATCTCTAGTGATAAGGATATCCATTCGTTGTTGGGTGTGGCAAGGGAAAAGGTGGCAAACTCCCTTTAAACATGTGTTCCATTCTCCAAAGCAATAGTTGCGATAATGTCTCGAAATCTATCATGGGCTATTGTACATTCATTCTTGAAAGGCCACTAAAACAAACAGGTGCCTTGATCGTCAATGGTATGACCACATTAACATTGTGAAAGATGGACTACTGTAGGATGTGGCAAGCCAAGACAAATATGTAGTGTTGTAAGGAAATGGGCCGAAGATAAATGAAATGATAATGTGGTAGGATGAATTAATAAGCACGTGCTTGCCTATAACCTACACTTGAATAAAGACATGTTTGTATAAAATCTGAAGGAACATTTACAAAGCAAAGCAAATTCGTATTCATGTAGGTGACCTTCCAAAGAAGCTTGCAATTGGGGATAAGACTGAACCACTAGGCTTTCAAAGGGTGTGACTTGAAAACAAACAACTTGGGGTAATAGGGCTCAGGTCTTTTGTAGTGTTATTTAGAACGAAAAATTGTCAATCTCAACATGTGTTACTGCATCCAAGAGAATAGGGTGATCATCATGACAAATGACAAGTGCAGAAGAAATCAGTGCCTAACATCCCAAAAATGTGAAAGTGATCGTTCGAACTTTAAAAAGGAGGCTAAACTTGTTTGAAAAAACAAGAATAATGGTTTGACAACAAGCTAAGTGACCGATAAAACCACCAAAAGACCTTACACCAAGTAACTTCTCTAACATGGTTATGGAACAAATATCAAATTTAATATGATGTTGTAAAATACTTGGAGATGTAAACACTATAAGGAGCAAGTAGCCATAGTGTTGGGGTGTAACACAATGAGAGCATCGCAAAAGTTGCCTAAAGATCTACAAGCATAGGGAAACTAAATATCGCCCCAAAATCTTCATGAAAAACCTTAGCCACAAACAACTCAATGAATGATTTGGATTTCACCGATGCACCCAAAATATGAAAATTCGAGTTAGGAATAAAAAAACAAAGAAAAAGTTTTATAAAGTGGTCCAACCCTCGTGGAAACCAAGCTACACATTTCATTAGTTGCACTAAAAGTCTTAATGTTGAAAACTCTTGCTACAATCGCAAAAAAATGGGAACCACATCTAAGTACGACCTACTATATGTGTATCATCCACCAACAAATGGAAAACACAAATAGGGTGCGTTGTTATTCTAAGGTAATGACTATAAAAGTGAACCAAAGCAAACAACGTTCCTCATAATGGGTCCCATTGTTATGTACCTGACTCCAATGAAATCACTATGAGATCCTCATGTCAAGAAGCCTGAGAAAAACACAATGGGGATGGGCGTGCATAACATCATCAAACAAATGGGAAAAACTAATCTAGAAAGCCAAACGAAGACCATAACTTTTGAAAATTAGTTGACCATGACAATTAATCAAAAGCATTACAAACATCCACATGTAGTACCACCCAATCTGGGTGCAAATCTAACATTGCTCAAATGCCATGAACCATTGTCTCACACCCACCATGAATTGCTACACCAAATTAATGAGGATTAAAATGATCCGCGAAAATATCCTTAAACTAAATAGCCAATGTGAGGGCAACTAAGCGATAGGTCACCTCCCTGATCATGATAAGATGTATGCCTCTAAACTACTTTTCCAACACAAGAAGTTGAAATGTAAAAAAACAAATGTGATATTGAAGGTGGAACATGACCTCGAACAATGTGCCCACATACCTTGAAAAAAAATTTGAAGCCATTCATAGAATCATTTGGGACAAAACAGTCTCATAAAGCTCATACACCATACTTGATGGTCACCGAAAAAAAAAAATGGTGAATGTGCAAGGCAAATATAAATCCTCTCAATTTAAAATAACCATTATCTTTGGATGGAAATCATCAACAAAAGGGGGGAAATCAACCTTAGCAAATGGATGGACAAGGTGAAGGATTATAATGGTTTTGTTTAATGGGGTTGCATGTGTGTTCAAAGTAATGCATGTATTGATCGAACGTACTCCTCTACATAAGCAAAGGTGCATGTGTGGTGTGATTATGTTAATGGATGTGGGGTAGGATTTGGAATCGATTCCAAACATTTGCGATAAGCTAAAATGGATGTTTTAATTGTGTGTTCTTCTTGTGATGTTTCCCAATCACCACCCATGTATCACTATAAGCAAACACGAATCTCTTGGTGGCCTTTCTCACCACCCCATGGAGGAAATGACAAACACCAAGAAGGGAATAACAAAAAAAAATGCCAAGTTATAATATTGGAAGGATCAGATGTTAATTGAAATAAAAGGATATTTAATACCTGTTGAACATTAATTCGAAGAGCACATGGAATATGGTGGTATGAATGAGAATGAAGTAAATCCAAATGGAGAGCATCAATGATGTCTATGGATGTAATCCATGTCCATGCTGAAAAAGGAGGAAAACATGGTAAATTCGAAGGCAACACCACCTTTGAAACAAATGACTACCTATGAATGGTGCATGAAAATTAGTGTTGTGCTAACACCCCCCCCCCCCCCCCCCCCCTCTAATAAACAAAATAAAAAAGAAGAGAGAGATG
>Ga0116231_10012721_pt1 | contig 12208 bp, 5 predicted proteins | sample S1TSphgellanicum_2_FD_89695 | JGI IMG/M metagenome (GOLD analysis project Ga0116231, IMG submission 89695) | Host-associated microbial communities from peat moss isolated from Minnesota, USA - S1T2_Fd - Sphagnum magellanicum MG | ecosystem: Host-associated > Plants > Peat moss > Unclassified... | reverse complement strand
TTGCATATTAGTCGCATGTGACAATACGTATACAATGGAGTCAAAGGATGAAATGTATTTGTTGACTTTTTCTTTCATACAATACTCTTTGTCATTTGCGACTAGTTTTCACATGCGACTTGTTTAAGGCGACTAAAAGGATTTTAGTTGCAAAATGTCTCTTGCGACTAAAATTTAGTCGCAAAGAGCAATAAAAAATACATGTTTTTCTTCTAGTGAATTCCTACTATTAATTTCGGTGTCGATAGGGATAACTTAATTGAAGAAAAAATCCTTACATTGAACGTTAGTGAGTAGATGTTTGGCCTTTCGCACCCAAAAAAAATGAACCTAACAAGGAAGAAAACGTTGAGTATTTTCAATTTTTTTATTCATGTACCAATTATAATTGTTGAGGATAATTTGTTATGATTTGTTCCACATTATGAGAGTTTGTATTCTCCCACTGATAGAAGTTTAGTGAATGTAAGGTCAATTTTTATCTTGTTGTTCAATGAAATCTATTAGATTGCCTTATGATACTTCTTCAAAATAAAAATTAGGTATATGATTCTTAAATGCAATTGGTTTTCTATTCTTAAATTGGCATAGTTACTACAAATTTCATGCTCTAAAATCGAGTGGCTAGTTGGTCAAACTGCACTTTCGTTTTTCTCACATTTATTTTGTTGGTGGATGGATTCAAGTGGCCACCCAATTCTAATACCTTCGTTTTCCTTTTGTTGAACTTATTTTTGTTACTACCTATAATTGGGTGGACGCCCAATTTTATTCCCCTTTTGTTCCTATTAATTGGTGTTTTTTTGGTTTGTTACAACTGCTCATCCCATGCCCTCTAAGCACATGATTCCACTATTTTTTGTTTTTTTGATCAGTGGTTAATATTGGGCAGTTGCCCAATTCTATAACCATTGTTTTCTTGGGTGGCCATTCGATTCAAACATGTTTGTCCAATTTTTTCCAATTTTTTTTTTAATGTTTTTGCAATTAGGCGGCCGATGTGTTTCGAATTTGGTTTAATGTTTATTCTCTTATTGTTGGCATTTTCATTTTGTATTATTTTTTTGGTTTTTTTTTTTCCGTGCTCTTACCTGGTTGGTGTGGTGTGATTGAAAGATTGTGTTAAGTATTGTTGAAGTTGTTGCGAATGGTTTTGAAGATTTTGATTTAGGAGGTTTTTTTTTTCCCCCCCATATCGGGATGTATAAGACCTAGTTTTTTTCATTTTGAAAGGTGGGCTGAAATTTGTTTGGCTAGGTGAGAAGATTGACCAAGAAACACAAATTGAATATCCTATTGATGACAAATTTGTTGATTTTGTTGAAGGCATTGAATGTTGCATTAACAAGGTGCAATTTGAAGTGGAGTCCTTTGGTAGGGATGCTTGTCCAAGGTATCATAAAGTTGTTGAGGATAATTATGATAGGTATGAATATGTGTTTCAAAGGATTGTGTGAAGGGAAACTTATTGTGTATAAATAGGACTTATTGTGAAAATGGCCAAGTTTTTAGGTTCCGTGTTCCAGAAAGGTGTTCCACACCATTGGAAAGCCCATGCTCAACTTCAACATGTGTAGAGCCACCTTTAGTCTTTTCTTCCTCTCCACCATGTCCAATGACAAGTGTTGAATGTTCAAGAGATATTTCAAAATTGGGGCATTTGAGTGTACAAGATAAAAAAATTATCAGATCGGGAAATTGGTACCTCACCAAGTTCTGGCGATGTTCAATCAATAATGGAGGTCGGGGTGAGTTAATGAAATTGAAATTTGTGAAATTTGATTGTAATCTTTTTGGGGAATAATTCTTGGTGATGTTTATAACATCTAGTGACATATAAATTGGATATATAATTAATCTTCTGTTTACATAAGGTATTCAAATTACAATTATTTCGCATGACAAAATGTTACTTAACATTCCCCCTCTTGATGGGGTTACAAAGGATCATGATACTTCACAAATATTGTAATGCATTAAAGGGAAAGTAGGGTTGGGTTCATTTTTTGGTTTGGTGGTTGGTTTTTGAACTCCTGAAGTGAGTTTTATTAATGTTATATTTGACATGAATGGAGTTATAGTTGTGACAAAGTTCCAGGCATATTAGAAGATGGGCCTTGTAAGGCGATAAAAAATACCTTTAGTTCCAGGTTGAATTGTTGTTTTGAGGCCTAAATTGAAAGAATTCCTTGAAAGGTGTATGTCATAGTTTATTGTGCGCATATTGGTTTTTTAATATCATTTCAGAATTCATGTAGTTTTCTAGAAATGGATTGAAAATTTGAAAACATTGTAGGTTATTAGGTTGATTACTGGTTTCATAAGAGAGGAAATATGAATATAGTATTAGGTGCCCACTTGATTCCTAGATTCAAGTATTTTGTTAAGCATGTTTCCTAGAGATGATACATAAAGTTTTAATTTCAAAAAATAGGGTGTTGGGATTTTTTTGTGTGTAAAGATAAATAAACAAGAATGATAGTCTTGAATCTTCTTGTAGTTGAAATAGGATTACCCTACACTTGTAGTATGTAGGCTAATTGCTACCCCACATTTTCATCACGTGTAGTTGATGCTAATGGAGATTGAGATTGTTGAATTATATTTGAATTGAACCCTATTTTTAATTTGTTGGATGATATAGAGGATAATGTATTTGAAAAAAATTTGATTTCATTATTATTTATATGTTTGGTTATGCTAACTTTTGATGGTTATGTAGGTCATTTGTTTTTGTCCATTTGCATTTGTTACATGTGTATGTTAGTGATTTTGTTCATGTCCTTTTTTTTTGAAATTGAGTAATTTGGAACAAAAAAATGTCATTGGCGGCAAGAGGTGACTATGGGCTTTAGATCCATCTACCAACTTTTTATCTCAAACAACAAAAAAATTTAAGAAGGCAAAGTAAGACCATGAGCTTCAACAATATTTGATGACCTATTGTGCATTTAGGGTTGAAGAAGGTGATAAGGATTGTGAAGCAACATCTAGAAATTGGCCAACATTATTCCAGATCTTGAATTTTTTTACCATCAAACAGGTTGTAGCAAGTCCTGGATCAAAGGTCTATTGCATCAAATACATTTAATGTCTAATGGGTTAGGAGTTTTCATTGCACCATTACCCATAAAGAGCCCTAATAACTTACCAAAAATCTGATCAAGTGTGATTGTGGTGATGGCTTGCCCAGTATGTGGTTTCTATTTCGGGGAAAACAACATCATAGTTGCATCTTGTCAATATACATATCATTTTTTTTGCCTTGTAATGTTTATGGAGTTTGAACCTAACAAATGTGCACACCTTGCTTGTGGGAAGGTGTTCACCAACCATTGGATTTTACACTTCTAATAGATTGTCTTCAATTAACTTTGGTAGTTTAAATTTTAATGACACCTAGACTTCCATGAATAAAGATCCACAAGGTGGTAGATTTAGTTATTTTTCTAGATTTAAAAGCTATTATTTAGGTATAATTTTTTAAAAACTAGAATAATTGTAATGTTGTTTTCCTTTGGACAAGATTGCAAACTGAGCAAAATTTATCTTTCCCCCCCTTTTCATTTTTTTTCATTTTCATCTTGTATATATATTATATGGTTTTCAATAATTGATCATTATTTATCTCAAATCTTTCATGTGAAACGAAAAGGAATTAAACACATAGGTTTGAATGAAAGAGGTAATTTACTAAATTATTTCAATATATATAACATCATCACAAATTTAACATGTGTCAAATGTGTTTTCAATGCATGATATTAGTGGGTGAAACATATGAATTATGAATGAACAAATTTTGCATGATTTCATATTAAATCGTGAGATGTTAAGTTTGTGATAATGGACATAAAAAGGCACATGTTAATTTACATTCTTGATGTCCATAGCTATCACCCTTGTTGCACATTAAAGATGCAAGATGTTAATCATCAAATCATGATGTTTTTGCTTGTGCAAAATGAAAATTCTGGGTTGCGAATTTCTAAGTGTTAAATGTAGCTTCAAATTGTATCAACAAAATTACTTCCCTTGCACAAATGAACGATGATCCTTGGACTTTTGCCTTCATGCAATCAACATTTGTCATTTTGAATCCCAACCTGCTACTACTGGTGCATATCATCATGTCACGTACTTGCAATTAAGATTGGCAACCAAACTTGTAATTTGTCACTATGGATGCCAAGGGTGTACATAAAGCTTGTAAGAATCTCCAAGCTTACACTTCCAAGTCTACTCAATCCTTTGACACATAGGTTTTGTGACCACACCCACCACTATTTCAATTATTTTGGGGTGCAAAGACTTGTAAATACTTTCAGAAAAAAACTAGGCATTTGCCCCACATTCTTCAAACTAATGAAGCATGAAACTTTGAAAACTCATTAATCTATTATTAGAATCATGTTTTGACAATGGTTAAAAGTGTAAAGGACTAAGGATTGGAAAATGTTAAGCCCAAGTATGTAGATGTGTTCATCATACCTTCCAAACAACAGCAATTGCATAAACATAAACTAGAGTTGCATCTTTTTCTAAGCAAAACATAAAACATTTTTGCCTTTGTCATAACAATTATATATTTTTTTATTTCTTTATTTTTTGTTATTAGCCTTTCTTCCTTGAAAGAAGAAAAGTAATATTCTTCTTGAATATTTCCATGTTTCTTGTGTTTTCCTACTCAGAAATAGTCACTAGTTTCTTAAGGCATCCATGTCCTTGGGTGGTACCACTAGGAATGTCATACTTTGATTTTCCTCGACCCATTGAACTTTGAAAAATCATAGGAAACAATTAAATGAACATTTTCATAATTTTTTTTGAATACATGTATTAGGTTCTATAGATTTTGAAATTTCAATAATATCAATAATATTGGTGTATTTTGATGTTCCTAATCATTGCATTTAGAAAAAGTTTTAAAAATGTAACACCTATTTTTTTCCTTAAACTTTTTGGTCAAGAACATAAATTTGAAACATGATTTATGAATCTTTTTATGATTTTTTTTCCAAAATTAATTTGGAAATCATTTTTATTTTAGGTTTTTTTTGGCAATTAATTGATTAAATATGATTTGGTTATGAATTTGCAAAGTTGAAATTGTTGAACTTTTAAAGGGCCATTTTAATTAGGAATATAAATTTTAAATTTTTTCCAATTTTTAAGATTCCCAAATAAACCTCAAGCCATATATTAGAGCATGTAATCGATAAACATGAAAAAAAATCATTTATAATTATGAAAAAAATTAATGAAAAGGGCCCCAAAAAAATGATTTGGCTATTTTTGGTTCCTTAACCATTTCCTTGAGGTGGTTTTTGGTGGTACCACCCAAGGATGGGTTCACCCTTAAGTATCCGGTTTCCTTGCACAAGGTTTTACAATTTTCACTTTAGGAAGAGTTTCTGAGTAATAATCCGATGCTAATCAACTACATTTTTTCCATGTCTAGACCTTCAACACATATTTAATTAATTTAATAAAAAATGAATTTGGAAAGTTTAAAAATAAATAGAATAACATCTTCAACTTGGTGGGCACTAAACAAAGTGTTGGAATGACAAATTTGCATAAGAATGTTTTTCACCATGAAAAAAATAACATTGATGACAATAGATAAACCTAGTGACCACTAGAATTTAAGAACTAGAAAACCTTAAAAAGAGGGGTGCAGAATTAAAACATTGCATAACATCATCAAGTAAACAATTGAATGGCAAAATCAAAAAACAAAATTTGAAATGTCTACTAAATTTTATGTTGTTGAATTATGTAAAATATCAACAAAAAATTCACTACTACAAAATGTGGGTGCAGTTCACTAGTCCCTGTTCATTAGATTAATGAATTCACTGTTTCTTCACTATTCCTTGTTCATTACAACTAGTGAATTCATTCAAAATCCAGTGAAATCACTTGGCATATAGGGACACCTTTTGTTGTAGTGATTTTACAATCCATAAAGTTATTGTATCTCATAGGCTGTTGATGGACCATTGAACAAAAAAACTTGTGGGGGGCACTAAACAATTGAAAAAAAATATTTATTAAAAAATAAAATCATATAGTGGCCACCAATGGGTATAATAGTCATAGCTTGAAACATACTAAAACATATACATTCAACATGTAGCTTTGAATAGGGAAAAAATTGTTTATTATGAAATATGAAATATGAATTTCACCCACAAGAGCCAACAACCAAAGTAAATTGCAAGTGCATGAAAAAAATGATTATTAATTTATTGATTTCATATAAATACATTGAGTATCAAAAACTATTTTGCCATCCATACAAGAATTCAAAATATGAGCTATTCCAAAAATTCCATTCTACAAGCAACCAAAAATTGAGGAATCGTTTAACTTTTTAGACTAAGAGTCAAATATGTAACTATATTTTTTGGCTCTTTAAAAAGAGAATTAGGTCAACATCATGATTTTTTACCAATTAGAACTACAAATGCCTTTGCGAGGTCTATAAACAAAGATCAGAATCCACTGCAAATAGAAATGAATAATGGAAATTTCCCCAAAACTACAAACCTTAGACCGACAAAATATTAAATAAATAAATAAATAACTAAACCAACATGAATTGGAAGACATGGAAAACATAACTGAAACAAGGATGGGTTTAGGGTTTACTTAGGATGTCACCTAAAGGAAGTTGTGATATTGCTAGATCCTTGATTGGACTTCCTTCAAACTGCTTGAACCAAGATTAAGACGAATATCGAGACTTGAATGGCAACTTCGAAAATTACATGATGACTATGAAATGGGCATAAATTGTTTTTGCAAAGGGAAAACCTTTCAATGTTGGCCATAACTGAGATGCAAGGTTTAACCATTGCACTTTGCTTTTGGATACCTCACATCCTCGAAATGGTTCAAGGTAAGTCCGTTCCATTTTGGATTTTGAAAGGCCTTGCTAGGTTCATCATCAATGAACAATGTTTGATCCTTGTCCCCATAAGGCAAACCTTTGCAAGCAAGGTGAATGCGATCCAAGTCCTTCAAATTAGTAATAAATTGAGCATGTGAGTTGATTCGTTGTTGTAGTGCATTGTTCACATCCCTAAACAAACACAAATTGTTTGATGAAAATTTTGGGCGTCAACAAAGGTAAAATTTCAAGCACATCTTCTAACAACATACATGACCAAATAACAATGTAAAAATGTTCAAATGTTTGATATAAAAAAATCCTATACTCTAGCATAAATTTTCAATTTGGATATGTCTAAATTCTTTCTAGTCTTTCACAAATCCCCATGAAGAAGGGCACATTTTGGAAAGTAACAAAGGACACCATTGACACTAAGAACGAGGAGCTTTTTGGTTGTGCTAGATCGAGGTTGAAAACTTGGAATTCATGTCTTCGCATTAGAAAAAGAAACATCATGCACCTATAAAAAAGAAGAAAGGTTAAAACAAAGAGAAATTCAAGAATGAGTAAAGGTTTCCATCCTTGTCATAGGAGATGTTAATTTAACACAAAATATACAAGAATTAAGTTGATATTTAAAATATGGAAGGATAATTTTGAGTTAGAATTCAATAAGAACATGGACTGAAACACACATATAATGACATGGCGACCATTAGGTAGATGAGGGAGAACACTTGGAGACCATTAGGTAGATATGGGCAAACACTTAGCGGCCACTAAGTAGATGTTGGACAACACCTGGTGGCCATTAGATGGTCACAAGAATGTGAAGTTCAACCCAAGGCCCACTAGGCCAAAACTAGATGCCTTAAAGACAAAGAGTACAAACAACATTCAAGTAATAGAATTAAATATTTTAAATAAATTTTATTAAAAGGAAAGTTTTGAGATATTCAAATAAGAAAAAATCAAAGATGAACAATTAATAAGGTGCTTTTTGTTTCAATTTCAATTTCACATTGTTACAAAAAATTATGGGTTGGTAGGTATGATTACATTTCACAAATAATGTTTAAAAAAGTCCTAGATTATTTTGATCAATACATCTAATACTACCCAAGGGATTGTGTTCAACAAGGTGGGAACATTGTATCCAAATGAATCGAGATTTTCCAAATAAGGGAGAATAGACCTCAACAAACATTAGTCTTTCCCATGAATGTTGTCAAATGACTTGAAAAAAATGGCATTATATAGGTTGTTAAACATGCTTTTGTATGGTGCATCATCTATGAGTAACGTGCTATTGGCGTGAATGTAAGGAAACATAGAAAAGAAAATGTCAAGGTTTTTGTGGAAAATTGGTTTATTAGGTTTATCTAGTAAGAAATGCAGTTTTTGCATGCAAAACTCTTGATCAAGCACTTTGAAAGCATGTATAGAGATTTATGTTTTGCGACAAATAATTATAGATATTATGATTTTGGGCTATAAACAAAATATAAACTTGGAATTGCACAAGACATTTTTCCAAGAATTCTTTCAATCCATGATGGCAAATGATAGTGCAAAAATGCTTATTGAAGCATGTGGTGACGATAATTTTATTTAGATTGAAAATCACATGAAATGGACACACCTTCGTTGTAGCTGAATGAAGCATTGGGGAGTTGACATTCGAAGTCAATGGAATTTCATCCAAGTTGACTTCACAATCATGCATGAATTGGGCAACTCCACATCTTCCACTTGAGGCATTTGGGAATCGAAGCCCAAAGTTAGTTGAATTTCATCCAAGCCGATTTCAATAATCACTCATGAATTTGGTGACTCCTTGTTTCCCACCTCCTTTGGAAACGACACATTGATAATCTAAGAAAAATAGATAAAGGATAGTTGTGAAAGTTTGAAAATAAATTGAATGGTGTTATTCCTTCATGATTCATGGGAGAGTTACAAGGTCTATCATAACCAAGGCACATACCAATATTCCTTTGGAATAGTTTGCTTACTTAGATTAATGCACATCTACATCAACATAACAAATTCCAATTGAGGATTGTCATCTTCATTAATCTCCATGTAAAATAACACAACTTCAAACGTTAGAGTATTGGAATGCAATTTCCATTTGCTATGGAGACAACAATCTTTGGCTTTGTGATCACAAGTCCCAATGTGCCAAATTTGGGCTATTGCTCAAGCTATCACAAATACCTTACTATAGTGGTAAAGTAATGTGTACTACATCAAAGTCAAAGGTTTTGGTTGTTGTTAGATGCACTTGCATTTGCTTTCACCTTATGTATTTCAATGAAACTACTATGGCATGTGCCATTGGCCCAAATGTTATTACATTTTCAATTGATTTTTCCTTCCAAAACTTGGGTTTTTGGAATTTATTTGAATTTTGAGTGGTAAAAATCACTTAAAAATCAATATCTCCCACACTCTGAATCCAAATCTTACTAAATAAATTCCATTAAATCTTGCTCATCAAGATCTTTCCAATAAAACCAAAGGCTTATTCCAATTCTTCCAAAAAATTTAGTTATGATTTAATTTAACTTTCAATGAAGAAATCATTCAATATTCAAGAACTTCTCCACTGCAAGTCCAAACGCCATGAATTTTCAATATTGATGGTGTTGTCACACATCTTCAATGGTTTTGGTTTCAAATTGACAACTTGGATTTATTCATCCTCATTATTAAAAATTGATGTAATGATGTTCATCTTGGGTGTGCAAGAGCCAATGAAAACACACTAATTTTTTTGTTGCTCCATTCATTTGTGGGTTTCCCTTTTGTTTTGGTTTTGTTGATGCTTGGGGATTTTACATCCAATTTTTTCTTTTTTAGTTTTGGTTTTTGTTGATGCATGGGAACAATAAGTCAAAAGTCATTTTCTTGGTTTTGTTATTTCTTTGGGATTTGACATTTGATTTTCAAAGTTCTTTTATATTTCTATCATGGTTTTGTTGATGTGTGGGGCAACAACTTGATGTGTGGGAGTTTGATGTCAAGGAGGTTTTTTGTTCATTTGTGGTTATGCTAATGCATGGGAGTTCAACTTTCAAGTTATCAATTTTTGGTGTGGTTTTGTTCATGTATGGGGCAACAACTCATAAACTTTTTGACATGTTTTAGGTTTTGTTAATACTTTTTTTTTGGGGGGTTTTCTTAATACGTGGGAGCAACAAATCATAAGCTTCATGACTGTTTTGGTTTTTATATGATGTGTGGAGGTAATAAGCAATATGCCTTTTGTTTTACTTTTTTGTTTTGATGGTTTTTTGGCCTTGCTTGTAAGGCAGGGATATTGTGTTGAAAATCAATATAGAGTATAGTAGCTTCAAGGGATTTCCCCCCCTAGAAACTAGGTGAGATGATTCATCTTACTTTGTTATAACAAGGATCACATTCATCTTTTGACATTTTGTTTTTTCTCTTTTCCAAAAATGTTTAAAGCACTCATCATATTAAAAATTTCATGTGTTTTTTTCAAAAATGTGACAATTTGATTGAAAACATTCAAATACACATGTCATGAGGATTTTTTTTTTTTGGGTTTAAAATTTTGCACAAATATGCAAAATCGATATGAAAAAAGAATATTTGATCATTATTTTTTTGAGAAAAAAATCATTAGATTTTAAATTTTTTGAAAATCATGTTGTGACATTTCCTTATTGGTTTTGGTTTGGTAGTAATTTAAAAAATACTTAATTAGGTTCCTAGAACATGTTGTCATTTAATGTGAGATCCTTTTTGAGTTATAATCAATGTGATGTTAAAAATAAAAATATAATCATGACAAATTTTCTTTTATAACAACATGATGATGTACGGTAAAATATTTTTATTTTTTATTTTCCCCTTAGCTATGACCAATTTATCATACAATATTCATTGTTTATATTGAATGAATGGTAGGGCCACATAACACTCCTTGTTGACATTTGGGTATAAACTAATAGGGATGATGGCGAGGTGATGATAGAGGGATGTCACTAGAGCCGCCATTTTGCTTTTTTGTTTAAGTCCAAGCAACATGGTCAAGGGATCTTTTTGGACAATTTCCAAAATAGTTGCCACATTTTGAGGAAAAAGGTTTTGAAATTGTCGAGACTTTTGGAGGATTTGGGCAGCTTTTACTGGTTCCTTAACATGTTCTAAGATTCCTAGATTTTTTATTTCTCTATTTGTCCAATAGTCAGATTTAGCTAAATCCTCTTGTGGCTGATGGCTACTTTTGGAGCAACATGAGAAAGTTGAGAAATTTTTTTTTTCTATGCAATGTTTTAAAAAATATAAAAAAAAAGAAGAAGCGAAGCATGCTCCCAAGCAGCGCCAGGTTTTTTTGGTGGTTAAGAATAGCCAAAAGGCTATGATAAAAATATGGTGCTAAAAATATTATGGAAAATAAGCAAGACGAAAATGAAAATATGACTATGATTGATCTAGTTTTCGTGTCACTGTAACCATTACACAATAATAACGATAGTGTAGACCCCTACACATATACTAAAGCAGTGCACATAAATTCATGGATCTACTCATTTTCTCATTGAAAGTCTAAGGGTTGCATTTCTATTGCATGAATGAAGTGTGCATCTCATCCCATGGTCATTGTTGGGATGAACTTGCATTATCTATGGTTGTGTATCTGATTCACAAAATCTGTACTCTTACAAAGGTGATGAGCCAAGGTGAACCAACACCTAGATTGACACCTTCATGTTTTTAGTGAGGCCCATTAGTGTTCATAAGCCTGAAACATGTTAGATGTAAACTCAAAGGCCCTGATTTAGTCAAACCATGGGATATTTCTAAATAATATTTAAAAGCAATTTAAATGAATTTTGAGGCTTTTACCGTGGTACCAATGGGGGTGCTAGTTCATCCAAGGCTTAAGGGATGTCCCCTGGAAATGGATTGTATCTATCTTTTTGTTTAAATTTTTTTTTTCATCAAACTCATATTTCATTCATTTTTTTCATACACATTAGAGTTATCCGTAAAGTTGTGCCCTATTGAGTTGGACCCCTCATTTGATGCTTCATCCGCTCCTGGCTGTTGTCCGCAAAGTCATGAAATTTTATTAAATAAGGGTATGAAATACTGAGACCATGGATTAAATGCACGAAGCACAAGAACATTTAGAGCTACAGTACACATAGCAGCAGCAGTGATTGGTTGAAGGCGTTCAGGAAAAGAAAGGACAGTGCAAACTCAGTTTAGCCCCAAATTTTGCTGCTAAACTGAGTTTCATGCCCCCTTGAAGCTCAGTGTACTTTTTTT
>Ga0116231_10012720_pt1 | contig 12209 bp, 7 predicted proteins | sample S1TSphgellanicum_2_FD_89695 | JGI IMG/M metagenome (GOLD analysis project Ga0116231, IMG submission 89695) | Host-associated microbial communities from peat moss isolated from Minnesota, USA - S1T2_Fd - Sphagnum magellanicum MG | ecosystem: Host-associated > Plants > Peat moss > Unclassified... | reverse complement strand
GGCCAACTCATGGGCACACCTTTCTTTATGCCACAATACCCCAAAAAGTTTGTGTGCAAGTTCATTGTTGGTGATTTTTCATTTGTGGGGAAATTTTTGAAGTACAACTCTTTAGTTTTCATCCTTGCCTCAAATAAAAGCTCAAGGCTATCGGGCATAAGCACACTAAGCCCCCCAAAACTTGTAATCACAAGTATAATCTTTATGTAATTATTTCTTTTTGTAATGTATGGACATCACATCTTGGATTATTTTTGCTTGTTTTAAACATAATTGATTAATTTGAAACTTAATCTAATCAAAAAAAATTTAATCCAACAAAAAATGATTTTTTAATGTTTGGAGTATATTTGTGACGAAATAATACATGTCATAGACTTAGAAAAAAATGCATACATACTTCAAAACCAAGGTTGTGAGTGGAATTCTTGGGTGAATTTTTTTATGGCGTATGATATTGATATACATGAATTAAATTTTTGACCGTTTAAAGATTTAAAGTTTTTGGATGAAATTTCATTAAAAAAAAGTGTGTTTATTGCATTTTTTAACAATAAATGCATAATAATATATATATATTTAAGAAAAAAACCACTACCATATACCTCCACGTTAAGCGGCAAAGTTTTTACAATTGTACTATTTTTTTTAATGTAGTCACATTTTAATAAACATTTTTTCAAACCTACCTAAATGACATAATCAACCTAGTATCCCAAACCATTTAAGCACCTAAATAAAGGTTACTTAGGCTACATAAGTTACATGGGGGCTTACTTATAAAGGTCTACCTAAAGGTTGCCCAAGTTGCCTAGGCTATGTAAGATCCTACCTAAGGGTTGTTTAGGTTACATTTCCATATGCAATATCTATGATGCCACATGTGAATCTACCATTAGATAACTAGTGATTTAGAGTTGCAATGTTCATCTAATAATTGCAAATATTACATTTTGTTGCATCCATGTGTGTCAAATTTTTCTTTGATATTTTTTCACTTAGAGATGTAAACATTCACTATTATTCACACAATGAGAACTAGTTGTTGTTGCCCTTGTCATGATTATATTGGTTGTAATATTTGGGTTTTGTAACTTCTTTTGTGATGTCATGTGTTAGTTTATTATTTGATAAGTAAAGATTTATAATTGCTACATTTAGCTAATATTTGCATGTATTGTGTTCTATTGCACCCATGTGTCAAGTTTCTATTTGATATTTTTTCATTTAGAAATGAAAACATTCCTTATTAGTTGTGCAATGGGGACTAATGTTTTAAACCCTTGTTTTGATTATATTCGGCATAACAACACATCTTTGGGTTTTGTAATTTCTTTTGTGATATCACATGTTAGTATATTGTTTGATAATTAAAGACGTAAATTTTCAATGTTCATCTAATAGTTTCATGTATTATGTTTTATTGCACCCATGAGTCATGATGTTAGGTATAATCACAACACCTTGTTGCTACATGGCATGCCACATCATCATCATGAGAAATTAAGTTGTTAATCACAAAAATCAATGGTGCTTTCAACTAATTGATAAATGAAATTTCATGAAAACTAGTATCATGAGACAAGATGTTGATTATAATTGCAAAATTTTATTGCCACATGGCATGCCATGTCATCGTCATGGGAGATTGAATCATTATTAGTCATAAGGGTCAATGGTATTTTTTATTAACTAATTCCATGCCACAAATATATATTAACACAATTTGAAAAATAATGATATGTTTTACCACCAAAATAAACTAGTTGTCATATTCATTATAGTCACAAAACCATGATGCCATGTGGCATGTTGATGTCCTTTGTCACTACTTAATGATTTAGGTGATTCATAAGTAGTTATAGATGTAATTAAAAAAACAACAATTATTTTTGGGTCAAGTTGAAAATGGCACAATGTGATCTAATGAACCTTAGTAATGGGAAGTTATGTTAGTTAATAGGATTGAAATCCATGCCCACTAAAAAATCTTGCAATTGACATACTTTGTGCATCATTGCTCGAAATAACATGTGCAAAGGATGCATGAAAGGGAAATAACATTGTGAACATGCACCTAAGCATTCTACCAATGGCAAAAATCACATATATATATAATAATATTAGGGTGCCCACACTCCTTCACATGGAGGGCCCATTATTTCATGACTTTTATTAACAACTACAATCAGAAAACATGGATTTTTTTCCTTAAATAAATAAATAAACAAATATATATATAAGGAATTGGTTGAAAGGTTAATTTGCAACAAAAAAATATATATTTGAAAAAAAATAGGGGTGAAGAACATTTGTTAAAAGATTTCATATCCTACTATAATAAAAATTGGATCATGTTAGCAAGCAACCTAATTTTTCACATCACACCCAAATGGTGTTGTTTGATAAAAATAAGACATTGTTTGGGAAGGTTAGAATTATGATATATGAAGCATCAATTCCATGATACCTTTGGGCTAAGGCTCTCCTTACATCACATTTATTTACAAGTCCATCTCCTACCAAAGCAAACCTTTGGTACATTTCTTAATGAACAAATTTTTGGAAAAAATCCAAACTTGAACTAGTTGCTTATTTTTGGCAATATCACATATGTGCACATCCCAAAGGAGAAGCAAAAGAAGTTGGGTTCAAAGTTCTAAACTATGTTTTCTTGAGGTATGATGTCCAAATAAAGGACACATGTGCCTTGTCATCCAACAACAAGAAAAATCATCAATAGTAAATATGCATGCTTTTATGAAAGGAATTTTATTCTATTATTGAACAAAAACTCCTACCTAGGAAATTTTTGAAATCCCAACCAAACATGGAACAATAATTAATAAAATACTACAATTCAACTAGTAGCACAACATATCACACCATGATGATAGTTTCAAAGCTCTATCTTTAACAAACAACATGTCATTGCATGATCTTCCATTTTTGGACCAAATGTGCACAAACAATTTGTTGATTCCCCTATTGCATTAGGCTCTAGCATCCCTCTACATCCTAAATATAAAAGGTATTCCTTTTGGCCTCTTTTCTCCATCCTACACCCTTTTCTTTGGAGTGTGTTTCTTCCCATTTCATGAACACAATTTCTCAAAGTGATTGGCTTAGAGATGCCAAGGTCATCACAAGCAGTAGAATTTTCTTTTTAGTAAGGCCCCAAATGTCTTCAACTCCTAGATCTATGGATGGTAGACCCAACATGCATAGGGAATTTCTACACCATTTTATACTACCCCTAGGAATATGGAAAAACACTTGAAGCTTTTTGGTGCCTTTGCCCACATTGTGCATGGGCAAGTTCAATAAGTTATTGAAACTATTTGTACCACTACAAATAGTTTGAATGCAGAGGAAGGGAAGTACAAGGTTGAACAATAAATCTTGGAGTTGAAAAAATAACTTTAGAAGATGCAAACTACCCAATTGTAAGAGGCCTTAACCATTCAAGGTCTATAGGTTCAATTATGAAACTTCCAAAATGTGCAAGCTAGATTGCATGAAGTCTAATCCCAAAATAACAAATATTGAAACTAATTACCAAAATTGCAAAACCAAATTTTCAGGTATAAGTTTTGTTCTTGATGTTTTACAAGAAAAAATAAACCAATTTGAGTAGAAGTATCCTAAGGAAAGAAACTTTTGGTAAGTGTGATTAAAAAAGAACATTAGTTGGCCAAGGATAAAGCTCATGATTTAAAAATAACTTTAGTTGGCCAAGGATAAGGATCACAAGGCAAAACATGATAACCATTTCTTGGTGAAAAAGGTGAAAAAACAAGTGGAAGACCTCAAACAAGCTACTAAAATGATTGAACTACTTCAAAAAAACATTTATGATATGAAAGTAGATCCACCCTTGAATCAATAGGAAATTGATGCCATGGAGCAAGAATGTAGGATCCTCATGAAAAGGATGGAGTTGTAGATGAGTACCATCATTGGGTATTAGCAAAATTTGAAACCTTGAAAATGGAACATGCTTTCATGTAGCTTGCACTAATAATTTATCAACAAAAATGAAAGAAGGCTAAATGTAACAAGAGGACATATACAAGGCAAGGATTAGTACAATGTTCAAAAACGCATCTACTAGTTATTGATAGGACAAGGAATAGTGTTAGGCTCAACTCCAAGCCTTTCAAAATGGTTTCCCTTATTTTGTGTTATTGGAACTTGACTTTAGGCAAACATAAGTCTTAAATGCTCACAAGTTCCAATAGTCACTAAAATCAGGAGGAAATTGAAACAATATGGACATAGATTCTAAAACTATAGTAGGTGTTATCGAAGAAGCCATTACTAGCGTTATTATAATAGTGGCCATGGCTATTGTAGAGGTTATAAAGGAGGCAAGGCCTATTTCCATGGTGGAATAGTTTTTTTTTGGGTATAACTAGTTTTTCATTTTTAAAAATAGTTTTGGTGCATATTCCTTTAGTTAGTGATCATGAGGATGTAATTATAAATAGGAAAGAGGGTGATGTAAAGGCTACAATAGACTTTAAATTTATTAAAAATATATATAAATAACATTTTATTACTGGATGTGATACTAAAAACCCATTACCAAATTTCAAATTTGAAACTCATTATTGAAAATATACCACCATTAAAAATTATATTTTATTTTCAAAACAAAAAATTTAGTGATAAAATATTGACTATTAATAAGGATTTCCAAGTGGTATATGAGATTAAGTACAATAAGTTTTGGAGTAAGTTTAAGAAATCAAATATTTTTAGGGTAATTGTCATTTCAAGATGATTATATTTCCACCATTGTTTTGAGGTACTTAGGTGTGGAGTTTTTTGGGTGAATGAAAGGTAGAACTTGCCATTGTATTTTGTTGCAATTTTTTTTTCTCGAAGTATTTTTTTCTAGTATAATTTTATGCTTTTGTTTTTGAAGTTATATTTGATTCACAAGTTTGGATGTTAAGACTTTGTAATTTGTTACCAAGTTTGTTATAGATTTCGTCACTTTGAAAAATGAGTAGTCTATTTGTAATACATGTAGGCATAACTTTTTCCCATTGATTATTTGTCATTTCAATGTCATAAGAAGTGCATTTCATTCCTTTATTACTATTTTCAAATCCTAGATTTAACAACTAGAATTAATAGATCGATCACATCAATGACTCCTAGAAAGATCCAAAAAAGATTTATGAGCCTTGACACATAAAAATCATTGACCACGTGTGATATAGCTTTGTAAATAGGATTGAACCACTTGGAAACATTAGTAGAGAAGTTAAATTGATTGCACAAATAAATCTTGATTTAAGAAGATATTTTTGTGGAAAATGCAAATATCACCAAAAAAGGAAGCTATAGGCCACAATTCTCACCACAATTTTTTTATGAATTTTAATCTCAAATTTGACATTCATGCATTAAAGAAAAATTTCAAAACACATGAACAACAACAAATTATTCACAAAACTCTGAAATATTAAGTTATAGATTCTATGATGAATCTCTATGCATTGACAACATTGCATACAAGAAAGCAAACACCAAAGACAACTTTTTCAAGCCTATGACAACATTGAAGCCACGAGATAAGGTCTCAAGATCTCACCAATAGACTTTGATACCACAAATATTTTTTTTTAAAATTAAGGATATTTCCTTGTGGAACATATAATGCCAAAGAAAAAAACAATGAACAACAAAATGTCAAAAGACAAAAGGTTAATGATAGGAAAAAGACAATTTTGAAAACAAAAAATTGGGTAACATATACAAACTCCACTTTCAAGGTGTACACACCATGTGACAATCAACATTATTACTTGAGGAAGAAGGAGCCAATGAAGCCAAGGAACAATTGAATGATTGAATGAAACAAAATGTAAACAACACCAAAGAATGATACAACCTAACCCTAACCCTAATCCCATCATGAACATTGGATGAGTAATGAGTATTAGGCGACATTCACTTATGAACAACATTCCAAGGTATAATTTATTAACTTGTAGTTAAATAACAAGGTTAGAAGTAAGTAGCCAAATTATGTTTGGAATGCAACAATCAATAACATTATTGAACAAAATTTGTTATATCTAGGTTTCATCGATCATTGATTGCTTCCAACAAAACATGGATTAACTAATGTGATGGATTTCAAGAATATACAACTATTGTGTGTGTATATATATATATATACACACACAATGATTTTCTTACATGCCTTTTTTTCTTGAAAAAATTTGGAAATTTCGGTATGAGTTTTTTTTAAGTGTAAATTTGAATAATTTTTCTATTTTTAAAATCACCATTTTTTTTATATCACAAGATTGAAAGAAAAACCATGATACCATACTACCTAGCCCAATTAAAAATTAATTAATTAATTCTTGAAATTGTCAAAACTTTCTTAAAACACCTACTTGCCATGCTACAAATTTGAAAGAAACATTCATCATTTAATATAATTCTGAATTGCAAAATACTATTATAATGCTAAAAATAAATGACCAAAATAATTAATTGTTGGGCACTTTGTTGGAAGATGCTAGTAAACTGGCAAGATACTAGGGTATTGCATTATTGTAAGGCATATTATAATATTTAGTAGTATTTTGACCATAATACCTAGCCAAAGCATATTATTACATACCAATAGTTTTTAGAACCCATTATGTGATTGGTGTTTAAGTTGATTATATACCCTCAACACTCAAGAATGGGTCCCCCAAAAATACATGGTATTTACATATTTAGGTTTAATAGGAAAAACCCGAAAACATGCCCCATACACAAATTGATTAATTGGTAATTTTTTGTATATAAAACCTCTTTATAATTTGGAAGGTCCCAAAAGTGAACCAACACCCCATGGAGGATGGATGGTTTGTGTGAATGGGAAACATTTTTTCGTTTTATTCTTGTCCCATAACTAACTATGGTTAGTTATTACTAATTGTTCACATGTATTTCCTTTCTTAGTAGCCACCAAATGCCTAACCTACTTATTTACATGTTTAGTAATTTCTTACATCCCTTATCTACTTATGATATTTACCTCCTTAACCTAGGTAATTATCGGCATTGGGTGGTTCTTTATTTTTACAAAGAATGCAATTGTAAAAAAAATTAATTAAAATTCTTTCAATTCTTGTTTCACATACAAATGGAAAAAGGAATCCACATTTTCAAAAAGAAAAATTAATTGAATTGTACCAATTAGATTGGGTTTTGGTCCAGTTTTTTTATCCCATGGACTATAATTAAAGTTTAATTGTTGATCAATCTTTGATGAAACCCCTATTATAGGCTTTTCTCTTTTTTCTCCCCTAAAGAGATGTAATTTGGTCCCAATTCTAATTATGATTCCACCAATAAATGCAATCAAGAACCTAGTTCTAATTATAGTTTTCAAATAAAATCAAATTTATCTTTAGTTTTGAAAATCAACCCCTTTTCTAGTTGTGGTTGAACTAACAATTTTGACCCACCAAAGCATGTACCTACCCAAGTACATGGCTAGTTATTATTATTTTTCATAACCAACCAAATAGGTTGTTATTTAATAAAAAAAATTTAACCACATAAAATGTCATATCATTTTTTTGGAAAATTTAGACTTGCTAGTTATCAATTTCATTATCAAAATGATAACCCTGATTATCAATTTATTTAATTATTTTTTGGGTAATAAGTGTAGGTTATGCATAAAGGTCAATTCTCAAATACCCACCTTGAAAATTGTTGATTATTATACTACTTAGATATAGTAGGTTATAAGGTTTTTATATATATATATATATATATATATAGATACTTATGGGTCATTAATAACCTACATAGCTAAAATTCCAATCATTCTAATAACATATGACTCAAAAGGATCTTGCTTATTCTTAAAATGATATATATTAAACAAATATGTTATCTACCAATTTTCAAAAAAGTCAATAGTTAGGTTGATAATTGCATGCTTTTTCAATAATGGGCTAACATTAGTGAATACCAATGTTGGCAAGTTTTGGGATTTTGGGAGGTTCACATTTAGGTTATAGGTTAAGTTTTACAATCTTTGGATCAAAGGTTTTGAGTTTTGTTGAAACTACCATTTGGAAGTTAATGGAGTATTCAATTTTTTTTCAAAGTGGAATTATAACTTAAATTAAGGATATTGCCTTGTTTTAAACAAGCTTAGGTAGATAAGTGCAACTTTATATATATTTCAAAAGCTTGCCCTTACATTTTAGGCAAATCATTTCATTTGATTAATCATACATAATGTTTACTTTGAATTGTGTGCACTAGTTGAACAAATGAATATTACACAAAAACAAATTGTTTAACTATTTGTAATGGAGATTAACATGAAATCAATTGTGCATTGGTTATGTTTTCAACAATATAGTTGCATAAATTATTTGGTAATTTTGAGAATGATGGCATCATTCCATTTCACCAAACCATGTGCCAAAAAAATAGACCTCAAAACTAGGGGTTAACTAAAAGTTGACCATTAAATTTAGTTTGGGTTACTGAAAACCAAACTTAAATTGGGTCTAATTTTTAGAGCTAAAACTAAAACCAAAATTGGAATTTATTCATTTGAATAATTGAATTCCTAGTTCCTATTATGTGTGGAACTAGAACCGAGATTTTTGAAATTTGTTTTGAAGGGAAAATTTGAACTTCAAAATTGGGGTTAATCAAAGTTAACTACTAGTTCTAGTCTAGGTTATCGAGAATCAAACTTTAATTGGGTCTAATTTTCAAAACTCAAACTTGAACTAAAACTATGTTTTTTTGAAGAATTAAATTATTACTTCCATTTATGTGATTGTGGACCCCTAAAATTGAAATCAAAATTATTCTAGTTTATATTTTATAATCACAACTATAATTTATTCATAAAAATTAAAAAAAACCCAACATTAGTAAAAATGCCAATTTTTTTGGGGGTTGTTTCTAAGCATAATTCAAGTTGTGTAATTTTTTAAGGAATTGGTCTATGGGAGATTTTGCATAATCTTTCGTATGGTTATCCTTGAACAATTGATTTTGCATATTCAATCATATGGTCGTCCTAAGGCAATCTCAAAAACAATTCTTAAAACAACTATCTCATTTCCAAGCCTAACTACTTCACTTATTTCTTAATACCTTCCTTTTCTCCTACTAACTTTCCTCATAACTACCAAAATCATTTCCAATTAGCCACCTCCTATCCTTATACTTAACTACTTCACTCCTTTTCCCTACTCACCAACATGGATATATGAAAAGACAAATGAACACGAACCTTTTCATGTCCATGGTATTTATATTAATTCAAATTAAATTTGACATTGACATAAATAATGATGAATTACTGAAAAACATATGAGAACATTAAAAAAAAGAAAAAATGAATCCAATTTTTGGTTCAATTAACAACAACATGCAAGCTACATCTTGCACAAGGTTTAATTCTTGATCATTTGGCATTTGACCCTAATGGTGTAACAAAACATGGATTAACATATTCAACTTTATCTAAAATTTATTCCAAAACACATTTGTATTTACTTTCTCCATTATCAAATAGAAATTTCCAAAGTAGATTTGATTTTATAAAAAGAAATGGTTCCATTAAAAATAAATACACAATATGAAATAACAATTGTAGTTTCTTTTGAAATCATATTGTATGAAATATATAATCATACAATCTTTTAATACACATTTTTTGTAATTACATTTCCAAGACATTTTAATTGATACAAATTTATTAACATTTCACATTATTTGATTAAATGAAACAAAAATACAAAACATTCATGCAAGTCAAGAAATTCGCAATGTTATATATATATAATGTTTTAATATTGTTACAAGGAACATGGGACAATGATTAGTTATGATAAACCCATATTATTATTAAAAAAAATTCCATAACAAATTTTGGTGTTAAATTATAATATAGGTTTTTTTAAACAAAATTACATGAAAAGCAATATATGTACTTGTAATTTATAAACTACCTAAAATGCAAACATTGTATTTCAATTCCATATTGCACTCCATTTTGAAAGACATGACTTTAAATTGCCCAATAATAATAATTGGAGATTTTAACATAAACATGCTAATAAAAACAAGTGAATCATTAGCTTTACAAAATCTCATGAACAAATATAATTTAAAACTTTATTTTTCAAGAAGTTCAACAATTAACAACACACAATTTGATCGTATTTGGACAAATTATCCAACACAACAATGTTATTTTCAATCAACATAAGCCTATTGGATAGATCATAAATGTCGCAACCCTAACATTGGGTTCGCAACTAAGTGCAGGGTGCAAAAGCCCATGAGGCCAAAAGAATGTGTTCAAATGTGAAACACATTTTCACAAATGGGGGAGAGTGCCAAAGATTGAGCCCAATGACTTCCAAGTGCACTCTCACTTTGGGAATTGCACTCATAAAGGCGTCCCGAGTGTTTAAAACCTTAGTTAAAAAAGTAAACAAACACCAAATTGGGCCCTGAAAATACCATTGGAAAGGTCTTGAAGTCTAAATGCCTAAAATGTCCTCAAATTATTCATTTAAACTTGAAATGCATGAGTTATGATCAAAAGAAAGGCCAAAGGTGAAATTGAGAATTTGACTTTCGACCACAAATCCCTTTAAAACAAGGATGAAGTGATCTCCAATTGGGGTGTCTAATATACTGTTGGAAAGATCTTTTTGAAGCCTATAAAATATTGTGTCACATTCTCCAAAAAGGTTTGATTTAAAAATATATAAGCATCAAAAGTTTCAAAACAACAAAAGCTTCAATTTTAAGACTCCCACTTGGGAATCCTGAAAAAAAATGCCATTTGGATGTAGCCCATGTGGAGAATCACATAGTATACTTTAGGGAGGGGAGTGGTGCTTCCTCCCAAAAGTTACAGCTATTGTAAAACTTGTGTTTGAAGTTGTCCCTACTAAGTTTGTTGCACCACTTGCATTCAACTTGCACTAACCACCCTCTTTCTTTGGTTATGCAAGTTGACTTCATCTTGAACTCTTGCTTGTGAGTTTGCCTTAGTCCCATTTCGGAGCTTCAACACACCCTCCTACCCTTGAAATGTTATAAGTTAGGGAACATGCCTTGACTTTTTTCTTTTTTTGTTGTTTCATTCTAAGACCCACATTTGGATATCTTAGGGGCACATCAATAAATGTATATATTTTGCATTCAATTCACATTTTTTTGTTTCCATGTAATCAATATTATAAACAAACATAATTTAAATATTCATTAAAAAAAATCATAATCATACACAAATTTTTTTTTATCACATCATTTTTCATTAACATTCAATAATCATAGACTCAAAAAAATTCTAAATCATAATCATTTGTGAACACTTTCAAACACTATAATTATTAAAATTTTATTTCATTCATAGCTTTAATTCGAAATATTATAATTAAATAACTTTGTCATAAAATGGCATAATTAATACACCTTGTGAACAACATTAAGTACAAATATAAATAGGCAAGGACCACATGTCATTGATGCCTTGTTATTCATTCACACCCCACAAAAGAAAAATAGTTATGATCTCAAATATGAAGAAATAGGGGCATTCATTTTGTTTCTTTTATAGGCCATTCCCATTATATTTTTTATAATCTTTTTGACATGATCATCTCACATTCATTTCATCTGAATTAGTACATGATAGAAAGATCCTTTAAGTAAAATGTTGTTGGCCTTGACACATTTTCACACTTTCCACCCTATTTCAACAACCCACCCTACTTGTGTTTTTCCTTCAATTTTTAAATTTAATATGCATATTGTTGGTCATGTTTCAGATGTGGTACCCACATTTTTACGATTATCGGCAAAGATTATAACATTAGGACTTTCCATTCAACTAAAAAAGTGTGTAATTTGGTCTCCGTAGGGATTAGACCCATCCATATCAGGGTGAAAGCACATGTCGCAACCCCACTTTGGCCAAGTGTGGGGGGTGAAGCCCAACACTTGGAAAAGTTGGAGGTTTGGAGTCCTCCGGGACTCCCGAATGTTCAGAGCTCGACAGCAAGGTCCAAAACACCTCGCATTGGGGTGTTCTTGGTGTCATTGAAAAGGTCTTGAAACGTAGATATCGAAAATGGCCTCGCATTGGCAATTCGGACATTTGCAGCCCAAGTTATGGGCAAAAGAAGGGC
>Ga0116231_10012719_pt1 | contig 12209 bp, 8 predicted proteins | sample S1TSphgellanicum_2_FD_89695 | JGI IMG/M metagenome (GOLD analysis project Ga0116231, IMG submission 89695) | Host-associated microbial communities from peat moss isolated from Minnesota, USA - S1T2_Fd - Sphagnum magellanicum MG | ecosystem: Host-associated > Plants > Peat moss > Unclassified... | reverse complement strand
TAAGGCCTTAGTGAGCTCAGTTTTTTCAACACCAGTAGGTCCACAGAAAAGCATGGCTGCAATGGGGTGAGGGAGTCTTGAGACCCACATGAGCCCTTTGGACTGCATGTGCAATGCCATTCATAGTAGCATCCTGGCCTATAAAGCATGTGCACAGCATTTTCTCCAAGTTTGTTAACCTGTTTTGTTCATCTGCCATCAGTTGCTCAACTGGGATTCCAGACCACATTGCTGCAACTGCCACTATCTCTACTGGTCCCACAACCCATGTTCTGTACCCATAACAATCATGGCAACAAAGTTTAGGACCTCACACCATCTGCATTGACAATCACAACTATCGTATTGAAATGTCAAAAAAGTTATACCTCAAAAAAGTCCTGTGCTAACTGTAAGGTGGAGAAAAATGGTGGCTTCACCAGAGTGAGATTCTTTGCAACATGCAACAGCATTCTACAACATACAATACCAGAACACAAGTTATGGGTTATGTGTTGCCACTATTGGGCAAGAAATAAACCCATCATCCCCTTAACCTAATTGTAAAAGCGAACTACAACTAGAGAGTTTGTGTCAACATTTTTGCAGGCAACAAAGACACCCCCCCCTCTCCATTTCATTGTCACCAAACCTCTAGACCTCAAAGGGTTGAACTGAAACTAATTCAAGAACAGGAATCGCACACTACAGTTGAACACATGAAGGACATAGCCATTAGCAAATTCATAATCATCCAAGGAGGCTGCAGAAGTTACCATATCCTCTAATATGTACTCCATGCCGCCAGTTGCATTCACAAAAGCCTAGCAGCATGTCTTCAATCAGTGAACTGCAAAACCAACAGAAAAAAACCCGTTACAACATTTACAAAACTATGAAATCTAGTTGCCAGATGTTTTGAATCTCCATGAGGGGACTGACAGCTTCCTGAGAAGCCTGTATAGCATGAATCTCCTGCCAGTATTCTATGGGTCTGGTGCTCCTTCCTCTTCTCTAATGCATTTATGTGGTCCTAGCTACCAGCTTCATCGAGCAAATCAATTGCCTTGTTAGGAAGGGATCAGTGAAGAATATACCCAGCTGATAAATACCCTGCAACCTCCAGTGCTTCGGTTGTAATGTCACACTTATGATGCTCCTTGTATCCACTTCTCAGCCCCACCAAAATCTTCACAGAATCCTCTAATTTACGACCTCAATGTGCCCATTTGGAGCTTTCCAAAGCCCATTCACAGTTCTTAAACCCTTCCAATTGCAGGATTCACAGAGATTTTTGTTGAGTTGGGTATTACAGCTGGAAATATTTCTTGCACTAAGACCATCAGTCAGATCAAGGTACTGCTTTACTGATAAACAATAAAACATAGATCCAAGTCAAGAATCTGCATCAGTTCAAGGAGATGCCCAAAACCTCAAAGTTTTCTATACTCCACTCTTCCAAGAACTTAACTCCAAAATGGGGTTGACAACTGAGCCAACCATGATATAGGCCACAACTGCCAAGTTCTTCACAAGCCCAAGCACCTACCAATGCACAACCACATCTGTGTCAATCAATGGGTCTAAACTGCAAATGTAAGGATAGTTCCAAAGAGATTCCCAACTTGACTGGCATAGCCAAGGGGCTTTACACACCTAGCCCTCAGGTGTTTCAGCAAGGCACATCATTCCCTAGTGAGAGTTATGCAACTACTAAGGCTTTGCCAGCTTCCCTTAAGAGACCCACAACATGCAAAAGGATTGGAAAGTCATTACCAAAGCAAAAATTGATATCCCCAAAGTTGCACTCAATGAAGTAGAGATGATATCATATCCTAAGATTCAATCCATATAGCTGACTTTGCTTCTTAAGATCTCACCTTCACTTCTAATAGGAGAGTTAAGCCATCACAAGTGAGAAAGAGTTGAGGCATATGTCAAGCAATTGAGCACCTATACAAGGCAACAATCAGCTTGATGAGAAAATTAACACGCATGCTTGATTCACCCATCTATGGCAATTAGCTCACAAACATCCCAAATAGCCAGGCATGGCTCTACACAAGTCTCAACTAAGATAAAAATGTGAATACAACCACCACTAGTTTTGTTGTCCCATGTATGATCACCTTAATTGCCTACAATAATCTTAGCTCCATAGGTAGGTTCCTCTCTATCTAGGTAGGTTTTATGTAGGTTTTATCATACATTTGCATATATGAAAATATGTGCCTTCCTTTCCTCATTGTGCTCATGTCCTTAAAGACACTATCAAGTTCAAACAAAAACTTCACCCATAGGAGTAAGTTGTCCCAAACCCAACATGCCATGATATAAGTGATATATTCAGGGATCTTCAAATTGGATATCCTTCCAATGGATTCATCAGCTGAAACTGTCCCAGCCTTTTTACATGCTAACATCACAGGTCGATCATGTACTACTGCTAACAATGAAAGTCTCAAGCAGCTTTGCATTCAACACCTTTTCAAAACCTTGTACAAGTTCATCAAGTGACAAAACACAATTAGTCTGAGCTAGACCTCTTTGTACATACCACCACAATGCTGCTTTCTTTTTTCTGTGTGGCACCTTAGCGTTGGTACCAATTTTTTTTCATTTAGCACAGCCTTATGGGTCTTGTGGTTTGAGGTGCGAAAACATGCACCTTACGATATTTATAAGCAATTGGTTCAAGTACTACATAATATTGATATGCTCAAAACCAAAGACAAACAAGAGGTTGGCACAACCTGTAACTAGTTTCTACCACAACCTGCAACTGAGTTTCTGTTGTATGACTTCCAGAAGCAACATGGAAGAACGTCAGTCATGATCTTGGCTAGCACTAATCAAGAGGTGCATAGATGCTAATAGAATATATATTCTTCATTCCAACCACAACAAGCTTGTGCCCATTTCATTTTAGCAGGCACTATAGTACAAGCCACAAGCATCTAGTAATGCCAAAGCAATGGAGAGGCAAATGACATACATGGAAGGTCTAAGGGCAGTTGTTCATTGAGTAGTTGCACCTTCAGCTTTGGAAGATCCAGTTGCTTTCCATTAGCATTAAATTCCCAAGCAACTGGTGCAGGTACAGTTCCATAATGCAGGTCTTGCAAATCTCAATCACAAATCTAGAGCATCTCGAGAAGCTTGCAGGGCTCCAGTCCCTAAGATGTATGCACAATGTGAGTCCTTTTCAACCTTTCCTCCAGATCCTGCAGATGTGCTTGTTTCTCCTTCTGCTTCAATTAACACTCCACCACTTCTTGCCGCTTCTTCACCAACTCTCTGTTGCAAGATGAATTTAGTAGGATGAATTTACTACTTATCTTGGAGAGACCAACCTCTCTCTCTTCATTCCAAGCTATTAACTGACCAATGACAATGGGTGAAGTTGATGGGAGAGTAGACAGATGTATTTTTCTTTCTACTTGTTGCTTCAAATTTCATCACTCCAAACAAGCTGGAGTGATAGTGTATTTAGACATGACCCAAGACAAAGATGTACCTCCCTCCAACTAAGGTAAGGCAACCAGGGCTACTACTCTGTGAAGTGTGCTCATGGTGAGATTGAACCTTTGCAAGTGATTCACATGGTATAGTGCATCATCTAAAGTGTGTTGCTTCTGATCAAACTTCCTACAATCCAGTTCCAATGATTAAGAAGAGTTTTGACAAACAACCACATCAATGACCAAGGATCTTGTTTCCAAACTAAATCTGACAGATCTAGCTCATTATTGGTGGTACAATATGGGTGAAGGAAACTCCAAAGCATAATACTTTCAAACATGAAAGTAATAGTTCACCTGCTAGAAGAAAATGTGCAATTTGACATTACCTCTCTCTTGTCCTTAACATGGAAAACTCCTTGCTAAGAGCACCTTTTTCATCTTGTAGCTTCATCATTTGTTTCCTCAGTCTATGCAAACTTATTTGCTGCAAGTCACCTTGTTGCTATAATCTCTCATGTAAATTGCAAGAGATTCAGTGTTAGTGTGTAGTCTATAATGACTTGAATCTTTCTAGAAAAAGACTTGAGAAACTTAGTGCTGGAAAATCAACTTGGGTGCAGCTCATTGCCCAAATGTAAAGATGCAGAAAGAACTGTAAATACCCATGCAAACTTCTCTACACATGGCTAATGTTCAAGCTTTTGATGCTCAATTTCTCAGCTGTGAAACTTCAGCTCCTGCATCTTTATTTTTGTCTCAATTGCCTACAACAATATCACAAAGAATGTCAACTTCAGACCTGCAATTTGGTGATTGTTTTAACCCAATTATTGTTAGAGCAGCAATATGCTTCCATTGCGTGGAAAGCATTGAAAGTTCCAAACTGGAAAAGTGTCTCAGAAGGCCCTGTAGGAGAAGAAGGCAGAGCAGTGCACTACTGACCTTCAATTCATAATCCATTGCACACTCAAGAAGTGCAATTTGAAGCTCTCCAACATCCAAGATGGCTGGAGGAGTTGACCAGGGGCACTCCTCCTGATGAATTGCCAACGAAACTATAATAATAAACATATAAACTTGGGCGCAGACTTGTGATGTTTGCTTCAACTGCAGATGCATCACAGACTGAAAAAAGATGTACTTGAAAACAAGCTACAGAGTGTGTATCTCATTGTGAAGACAAAGCTCCTAAGAGGCAAAACCTGGATAAAGCTAATGCAAGGAGACAAGTGAAGAAGCGACCAAAACTTGTTCTCCAACACCTTGTCGCTGCCTTGAGGCACTGTCATTTGTTTACTATAGTGCCTGTCCTCCCAACAACACCCACATACCCATTTTCACCTTCTGAAGCTTCTCATAGGATTGTCATCAGCACCAAACTACCTCTTGTCTACAATATGCAAGAAATTAGCAACAGGACTTGAAAAGATTGAGATTACACACCAACTTCACTCATCTCTGTTTGCTTCTTCTGCTCTACACTAGTGTAACACTGGGGCATTGAGATTGAATAGCCATCAACAGGAGCTTCCCTGGAACTGTAAATTGGCACATCTATACAATCTTGGGCCCTGATCATCAACCCAACGAGCAATGGAAATGTTGTCCCCTTTTCAGTCTTCTAATATGTGATGGCGAAGGTGCCATGCCACAAGATAGGCATGGTGTAAGGTGGAATTGATTGAGCACAGAGTTACTAGTGGAGATGACTTGCTCTATGTGCATGCTTACAGGGTAGAATGATGTGTTGATGGAAGTGATCCTTACCAGACTGCTGTTCATCCTGCAAAGTTAAGGGGCCTCTGACAGTAAGCTGCAGTGATGTGTTTTTTGCAGCCTTCCTTCCCTGTACAACCCTTCCTTTGTCTTCCTCATCTTCTTTTCAGTAGTGAACAATTGCTCACCTATGGCAATCTGCAAGTATCCTGCACTCTGTCCTCTCACTTCCAGCAGTGCGCCCCCAAAACTGTCTTGGTGAAAGCTCACATCATGACAACTTGTCCCCTCTCTTCGTCTTTCCCTTTCTCTGTCTCTGTTATTCCTCAATCGATGTGGTTCATGCTCATGCTCTGAACCCAGTCTATGGTTTACACATGTCAATAGAGCCCACAACCTCTCTCCTACCCTCTTGCCATTGCCAGTGGCACGTGTGCAACCCTTATTGTAAAGCAATCAATTCATATGAACCGAAGCATGATGTCTTTCTTATGGCACAACACAATCTTCAGTCTCACGAGCATGGACATTGCCATCCTCTATCATACCAGATCCAAAAGTTCTCCAGTGACTCGGACACCATGTCTCTGTCTTTCTTCTCTGAGTCCCAGGAGAACACCATCTGATCCACTCTATCCCGAATTCTTTGGATGGCATTCATGTCCAGGTTCTGTGTGCACCTTTCTTTAATTTCTTGGGCAGCATTCCTCTCTCACCCTTGGAGGAAGTCTTTGAAGCAGCAGCCAAGGACTTTCTAGTTGCTTATGCTGGTGCTACAGAAGGTTTGCTGCTAACACTAGTAGTGGCAGCAACAGCAACAGCATCAAGCTGAAGTTTCTTCAACATCAGCATTTTGGGGATCTTTGAAGCTTTTTTTTTTGCATTCCCACAACTCTTGAAGACCTTGTTCTGCTGCTCTTGCTGTTGCAGTAGAGGGACAACAGAGCTTCTTGCAATCCCCTCAATGGGACTTACATAATTGTGAGAACATCTCATCATCATCATCACCTGAGCTATGAAAATGTTGTGGTAGTTAGGAATGTCCTCCTCAACTACTATTGTTGCTGCTTCTTTGGGCTATTTGGATCAAAGGCGAAGCAAGAGGAGAAGAATGCTGCACCCTGCTGCTGCTGTTGCTGCTGATGTGCTAGTCAAATGTCAATCTGCTAGACATATTGTCGTCTTTTGTGATGGGAGTTGCTATGGATCAAGACTTCACTGTGACAAAAGTTGCCTTCTTCAGCACTAGACAAGTCTACAGCGCTAGGATTAGTGTAAATCATTCGCACTCTTTTGGGACAGATTTGCAGCTTCCCATGATCCCATGACTTTGCATCCTCCAGCTCTGACTCCCTGGAGAAGACTAAATCCCTCTTCAACACTTTGGTAGAACATACCTTGTTCTTCACCTTGTTGGCCACAACAGCAGAAGCAACAATAGTTGGTGGAATCTTAGGCAAGGTTTTAGGACTTAACATGTTTATTGAAAACTGATCAATTCCCTCAAGAAACTTGTTGTTACTGTAATTGTTCTTCTACACCACCAAAATGGTGGATGTTCTGTTGTTGCTACTGTTGCTGCTTTTGCTACAACCCTGATTCGAGGAAGTAAACAAAAACTGCATGGAAAGAGCTTTGGGTGTTGTGGTGAGAACTAGACCTGCAATCAATCAATCAATCAATCACAGGAACAACAAAAAAGCTATAAAAAAGAAGTTGTAAGATCATCTTATCTTCTATAAACAACCAGGAGATTTAATGGCTAATAGTAGTAGCACATACACAGTCTGTTTGCAACAGATTTGTCTGGAAACAAACGAACGAACGAACAACAACAACAACCATCTCATACAGTCTTAAAGAAGTTCTACCATGAGATTAAAGAATCTCTTCTCATAAGATTAGAAACTGTTTTAGGACAAGATCATTGTGACAACTAATTTTGGAGCAAAATGTGTCATCATGTGGACTGAACCTTGTAACCAAATTCTTCTGTTTTGTTCTCACCTTGCTTGATCCTAGATCAGATAATACTTTTCCCATTAGCTGCAATAGCAAAATGAGAGAGACAAAAGTCAACCCAGAGCCCATAGGGAGCCATGCTACACTGGCTCACTGTGGCAGATGACAAATTCTATACTCTAGTAAACAAAATGACTTCAAAAAGAAGAGAGAGCAATATCTACTGAATGGGTATATAAACCCTAAATGATTGTCATATGCCCACTCTCAAGTTCATATTGCCTGATATGAATTTTTTGCAACATCTTTGCAACAGCATCCAACCCAGCAATCATGTATGAGATTACCACACATAGTACTCCCAACTACTCATAAAAAAAGGATCCATGATCCACAAGATGAATCATGCTTACAGGGTTGTGCCTTTTCTCACTTTACCACCATGGTTTGGTTTGGTTTGGTTTGGTGGGATTCCTTAAGTGATGATCATCTGCCAAATGTGTACACCAAGATGGTTGCAACAACCAAAATGCATTCATATCTGCTATGTATCCAGTGATAGAGAGATAAACAACAAAGATATCTATAACAGAATTTCACCTGCAATACACCGACCCTCACACCTACCATATTTGCTTGGCCCCAGTTTCCAGTAGTTAAAGAATATTTCAAGCCACTGGTGATGGTCTTGGCCTTCACCACACAGGCCAAGTTAATCTCCTTACCATTGTCCTACACACTTTTCAGCCAAAAATACATGTTAGTATTGGGAACTCAACCTACAATAGGTCTTTCTCCCCCTATTCCTCCTACAAGCACCTTATACATCCAGTGAGATGATAAAACTCTCCATGTAACTGTTTTGTTGAAACTCCCTCATAGCAAGAAAAATCTAGGTCATCTTTCCATTCTACTGGTCACTACAGTCAGCACTCCAGTAAACACAGAAAACTGCTAAAGAAAGGTGACTCTACCAGGCCTCTCATTCTTGACACATCAAGCAGAGAGAAAGTGCAGTAAAAGGTTTACCTTTTGTAGGTAGCCTCATGCATATTTTGTGAGCTTTTGAAAGTAATGGCTGCAAAGTAATGGTCCTGACCAATCATGAGCATCCAAGTCCCTCCTCCACCTTGACAAGAATATCCCTGACAACAAACCTGCTAATAATGCCATCCAAGGCACTAACTTCTACTCTTAAGTAGAACATCTTGATGAACAACACAATGAAGGGATAAGAGTATGAAAATCACCATGTGGAACAGGCATCCAAGAAAAGGGCCAGCAAGATCTAGTCGCTTGTTGCTCATGATCATCCTCTGCTCGATGTTTTAATGCGTACATGGTAACAGTTAGTGTATAATGTATCTGACCATACCAGCAATTGAAAGAGTTGATTGTTGGGCTGGAGATTCATTGATAGGATTAGAATTTTGTGACAGATACTTTCAGCTTTGGCCAAGGAATGCATACTCAAAGAAATATGCTTTCTCAGTCTCACAAAACTCCCCAACTCGAAGATGAGGAAGAATCTTTTTTGCAAATTCTCTTGAGGAATCTTTTTTGCATACCTGCAACCACAACACAAACCTCTTGATGTTAAGTAAAGACAAAATTCACCTTGAAGATCCCTAGCAGAGAAGACAACCTTGATACAATCTTTTTTTAAGTTTAAAAAAAATAGTGATACCACATTCCTCCACAAACAGAATGGCATTCTAGATGTATGGCTCATGGCACATATCACACACAACTCCTCCGAGCAACTCTCAAAGGGAAACCCTACATCTCAGTAATTGAAGGTAGTACAAGTGCATTAAAATGTGAAACACTACTATATTATGCATTCACTTGATACGTTTCTCCCTTGTAACCCCAACCAGTAGACCCTCACTTGCCAATGTAGTCAAGTGCAACCTGAACAAAAATCAACAAACAGTGAATTGAACACTTCCTTGCACCTTCTCTGACTTACACAACACACAGACCCCAAGTAACACCTGCATGTAAATTGAAGAAACAATAGGCGGTTCAAAATCTCATGTAATACTTGTTGATTTTGTATCACAAAGGCCTCCTCCAAAGATGGCTACAATAGTTCCATCATAGATGTGTCACTAAAATCATAACATACGTGCTCCAATATGTCCTTGTCTACCACAAAACCTAATGCTCAAAATACCACTATGATTGGAATCTCTGTGCGTATGTATGGCAAGGTTGCCCATATATGTTGGCCTGAAGAGGCCTGGACAAAATAAAAACTCCATAGGTGTAATCATTCACCATCTTCACAAAATTTATATAGTCTTTCATGATGAGGAAGCAAAACCACGAGCCATGAAATGTCTCTACAAATTACAAGGATGGCTGCCACACATGAAAGATCTTTCAACATCTTTCATTTATTTATTTAAACCCATGTGTGGGGACATTCCCAAAATGCAAGGCCAGACTCAGCTATCACCTCATCCTAGGCTTCGTACTATGACTACAAAGCATGCAATTGTAACATTAACCTGAACAGCTTCCTCATGAGCAATTCTTTGACACAACCAAGACTACATATTCTGAAAGTTAACTGCCTCCAATTCAGTTTCGCATCTAGATCCCTTGCACTACTCAAGACCTATACAATGCCACACTAATTATGTTGTAGGCAAAAAAACCTTTGATATAACCCAACAGCTTCAATTGGCATAGTTTTCTCATTGAGTGAGAATCTAGTCCTTGCCATGGCAGACTTGTGTGTTGCCACCAACCACAGGTTCCATCAGCTTCTTGCACCCATCCCTTAGTGCTATGTAGTTGGATGAGAGTTCTTGTAATGGGTGTTTGTGATCACAACAGGGCCCTAACTCTCGTAATGTTTCCCAGTAATGACAGGGTAGGGGAATGTCTTCAACTTCTATCCCAAAGCACACATTTGCAAACCACACAACTACATCGTCCTGCCCAATCAATCGATGACTCCCTAACTGTTTAGTGGAAGGAATTAGTGAAGGAGGTTTTTTAATTCCATGTTGCCCTATATGATTCTCTACATCCTCCTGCCCAATCAACTAGTGACCACCTGGTTGTTTAGTGGTGGGAATTGGTGATGAAGGTGTAATTCCATGTTGCCTTGTCTGTATCTCCAAGTGTTCCACATGTGTTTTGTGACACATGCAATATATGGCCTTCATATTTATGGGTGATGCAATTCTGCAAGCAACCCATGTACAAGTCATTATATAAACCAAGGAGTATGTGATATGGGTAATGCGGCAAGGCTTGAATTGTTATTATGAAATTGCATAGCTAAGATGGAACCTACACCATGTCAACCTTCAAACATGAGTGGTAGGAGCAAGCCAGACAATGATTATTTCATTCTTAGCACATAACCTATTGACAAGAAATCGAGGCCATCATACCGAGAAGCAGACAATGAAACGTATTCCTGTTGCCTGCTACTACTCACATCTTTGTTCTCAAGAATCTCAAAGACATTACCTGCTCGAGTTCGAACTAGTGAAGTTTCGATCGTATTACTGGCAACATTAATGCCCTAAGTGCTGCAGCAACTACTGTCCTTTGCGTCGAACTAGCAATACATGATTGCGGGATGGACACTTGAAACTGAAGATTGTCAAGCTTTCCACACGAAACATTTCATATCTTCAACATCTCTTCTAGATCGTGATTCAAAAGAATCTCCAGGCCTGCAGCTGTGCAAACCTCCCCCTTCACCTTCATGGCGATGTCGAATACGTTACCCACGTCTTCCGACCAATTGTCTGCAAGGTTACATTGTTGTTACAGGTTGACACCTCGGTGACATGCGCCATACCATACTGAAAATGCACGGGGTCTACTCTTTGCAACAGATCTTTGACATGTTTCAACGCCAACGAATTGAGGCTCTTATCCTTCCGCATTCTAACTTGGTGAAATTGTGACCGTAATAGCAATTGGTCAATGTTTCTATTCACCTTTCTTGGCACCGGTGCTGGACTAGCATAGGAGATTTCACTCCGCACCGAGGTTACGTGGGAAGAAGAAGCTCTTATGATCTCTTGCTGGTACTGTAGGATTGAAAATCCTCCTCCATTGTCGCACCATGCTCAAGTCCCATTTCCAGCAAAATAAAATACAATATCAGCTTAAACCGTATGATGCCTCTGCCCCTGCAAGGGAGGGAGTTCAAAACACAAATTCTATCCATGGATTCACAAGTTCTCTTATGCATGCATGTGCTTCTAAGGTACACCTCTAAATGCCCATGCCATCAAATGCATGCATAGCTGTCAATCACACATTAGATCAAGATTGAGCCAAAATTTTATCACCTTTCATTGGAACCCAAATGTTGAACAAATATTTTTGCAACACCCTTTTACTTTTTAGTATTATTCTTAAAAATTCAAATTTTCATTTCCATTTTCTTGTTAGATGCGATCAAAGTTCCATATTTTGGAGAGCTTCAATAGATGTTATTTAATGAAAGTTAAGTCACCAAACATTTGAGCATTGACATGACATAAAATGATACATAAATGACTGATTGGTGTCATTTTAAGTAATCCATACACATATCACTAATTTATGATACCACAAAAACCCAGGTTAAAAAACTTTTTCAAAAACAAATTTACCAATCACATCGAACAAAGGTGTTTATATTGTGTAATCATACACGAAATTCACCATGAAAAACCTAACAAGCCCTTGCAATATGTGGGAAATAGTTCAAATTGGCACACCGATAGATTGTATATGTATGTATGTTGGTCATTGGTCCTAGAGGGTACCAAAATTATTTAACAGTTTGACAAGTTGTCCTCATTGATTGAATAAAATTTAACAATATTCATAACAAGAAGACATAATAAACAGCCAAATTAAATTAACCTTTAAAAAATCATTGATTTTTTTGTCATTTGCTAGTGAAAATACATCAAAGACCAACCCTAGCATGGTTTTGAAAATGTAAGAATGGAATTTTCTTGAAAATTTGGCCTATGAAGAGGCTAAGAATATGAGGAGATACAAGCAAATTTGGACATTTCTTTATTGCATATAAAGTTCCAAAGGGGTTTATAGAACTAT
>Ga0116231_10012718_pt1 | contig 12210 bp, 10 predicted proteins | sample S1TSphgellanicum_2_FD_89695 | JGI IMG/M metagenome (GOLD analysis project Ga0116231, IMG submission 89695) | Host-associated microbial communities from peat moss isolated from Minnesota, USA - S1T2_Fd - Sphagnum magellanicum MG | ecosystem: Host-associated > Plants > Peat moss > Unclassified... | reverse complement strand
GCGACGCTGTGCAACTCGGCGACTTCCGGGAGGCTCGCGACGGCGTGGCCGAAGCGCTCGTACGCGACGTCGGGCGTCGTATACGCGCTCACGAACGCGACGAGGCCGAGGCCCAGTTTCGGCGCATCCAAACGCGCCGCATAGCCGCGGATGTAGCCGCGCGATTCCAAGCGTTTTACGCGCTCGTGGACGGCCGGGGGCTTGAGTCCGACGAGCACGCCGAGTTCCGCGAAGGTCGAACGGCCATTACGCTGCAGCGCCTCGAGGATGCGCAGATCCGACTCGTCGAGCTCGGTTTCGAACGAGATTGGGGTACGATCGGCTGCAGACAAGCGATTCATTCGGGATTGCGAGTATATCGCACGTCGTCTGTTCGGCGCAAGTGCGGTTCCAGGAGGCGGTGCTCCGGCTGCGAACGCGTTTTACGTGCGTGGGAAGTGGGTCGTAGCGCTGGTCGTCGCTCTGGGGTCGGCTGGGTGTGCCCGCGTGGGCGGGGTCGCGCCGGACGGCGGGGTGCACTTCAACGTCGCGGCCGACCCGCGCAATCTCAACCCGCTCTTCGCCCATGCGGACGCCGGGAACGTGGAGCAGAGCCTCGCGCACCTCGCGTTCGAACCGTTTTTCGATCTCGATGAGAACGGCGCTCCGGTGCCGGAATTGCTCGCGCATTTGCCGAGCGAGGCAAACGGCGGTCTCTCGGCCGACGGCCGCACGATCACCTACGACCTGCGCCCCAACGTGCGCTGGAGCGACGGCGTGCCGCTGACGTCGCGCGACGTGTTGTTCACGCTGCACGCGATCCTCGATCCGAAAAATCCGGTTGCGTCGCACGAAGGCTACGACCTCATCGATCGCGCCGAAGCGCTCGGGCCGTATCGCGTGCGCTTCCATCTCGCGAAGCCGTGGGCGCCTGCGGTCTCGACGTTTTTCGCGTACGGGACGAGCCCGCAGTACGTGTTGCCCGAACACGTTTTCGCTACGCAAGGACCGCTCGATCGCGCGGAGTTCGATCGCGCACCGACCGTCGGCGACGGACCGTTTCGTTTCGTCTCGTGGGCACACGGCGATCGCCTCGTCTACGCGGCCAACCCACGCTATTGGCGAGGCGTCCCCGCGGTCAAACGCATCGACGTTCGCATCGTCCCCGATCCGCAGAGCAACATGGCGCTCATGCAGTCGGGCGACCTCGATTTCAACCTCGTCGCACCGGCCCAGTGGTCGGAACTCGCGCAGACGACGGCGCTTCGCTACGCCTATGCGCCGACGGCGCTCATCGCGGGCGTCGCGATGAACCTCACGCATCCGCCGCTCGACGACGTGCGCGTCCGCCGCGCGATCGCGCAGTCCGTGGATCGGCGCGGAATCTCGAGCAAGATCACGCTCGGGCGCTATCCCGTCGCCGAGACCGATCGGCCGCGCTTCTCGTTTGCGTTCGATGCGGCGATTCGCGAGCCGGGGTACGATCCGCAGGGTGCCGATCGCGCCTTCGATGACGCCGGCTGGAAACGCGGGCGCGACGGCCTGCGGCGCAAAGGCGGCAAGACGCTCGCGCTGACGTACGTCCAATTTCCTGAAACCGCGACGGGCGTTCGCACCGCCGTCATCGCGCAGCGCGAACTGCGCGAACGCGGCGTCGACGTCGCGATCAAATCGATCTCGAACGCGCAGCTCTTTCTCCCCGCGCGGGACGGCGGCACGCTCGCCGCGGGGAATTTCGATCTCGCCTACGTGCCCTGGGCGATGGGTGCCGATCCCGATGATCGTTTTTTGCTCGGCTGCGCGGATGCGCTCAAGAACTACATGCGCTACTGCGACCGCGCGGTCGACGCGCTCGAAACCCGCGCGGCCGAGTCGCCCGACCGCAGCGCCCGCGCGGCGGCCTATCGCGCGATCGACACGATCGTCGCGCGCGACGTGCCGATCCTGTACCTCTTCAACCCCACGTACATCTACGCGTACCAGCCGCGGCTGCACGGCTTTGCCCCCAACGGTTTCACCCCGACCTGGAACGCCTACGCCTGGCACCTGAAATAGCGTCGCGTCCCAAGCGGCATCGGAGCCGGACCGTCGAAACAACGCCATCCGACCGCAGGAGACACCGATGATCGCTGAGCATCCCGCTTCCGCTCCGGCCCCCGCCCCCGAAACCGCCGACTTTACGGCGATTTTCGAAGAACAGCGCCGTCGCTACCGCGCGGCTCCGACGCCCTCGCTCGAGGACCGCAAAGCCAAGCTCGATGCGCTCGAGCGCGCGATCCGCGCGCATCGCCAAGAACTGCATGCGGCGCTCGTCGCCGATTTTCGGAAGTCGCCCGACGAGACGGAATTCACGGAGTTCGTCGTCACGATGGCGGAGCTGAAGTTCGCGCGCGACCGACTGGCGTCGTGGATGAAGCCGGTCTCGGTCGAAACGCCGCTTTCGCTCTTCGGTTCGTCCTCCGAGATCCGGTACGAACCCAAGGGTGTGGTCCTGGTCCTTGCGCCATGGAACTATCCGTTCTATCTCACGATGGTGCCGTTGATCGCGGCGCTTGCGGCGGGCAATCGCGTGATCTTGCGCCCGTCGGAAAAGACGCCCGCGACGAGCGCCGTCGTCGAGAAAGTCATCCGCGAAGCGTTCGCGCCGCACGACGTTGCGTACGTCGGCGGCGAAATTGACACCGCGGAGGCGCTGTTGAAGCTGCCGTTCGATCACATCTTCTTCACCGGCAGCACGCGCGTGGGCAAGATCGTGATGAAGGCCGCGGCGGAGCACCTCGCGAGCGTCACGCTCGAACTCGGCGGCAAATCGCCGTGCATCGTCGCCGAAGACGCGGACGTCGCGCGCGCGGCGCAGCGCGTCGCGTGGGGGAAATTCCTCAACGGCGGCCAGACCTGCGTCGCGCCGGATTACGTGCTCGTCCACGAATCGATCGAGCGTCCGTTCATCGACGCGACGGCAAAAGCGATCGAAAAGATGTACGGCAAAGACGCGAAGATCGAAGCGACCCCCGATTTCTGCCGGATGATCGACGACGGGCACTTCGACCGCATCACGTCGTTGATGAACGCCACGATCGACGAAGGCGCGCAGATCGAAGCGGGCGGCAAGACCGACGCGGCGACGCGGTACATTTCGCCGACGGTGCTCTCGAACGTCGGCTTCGATGCGCCGCTGATGAGCGAAGAGATCTTCGGCCCGGTCCTGCCCGTGATCGCCTATCGCTCGCTCGATGACGCGATCGCGCAGATCAACGCGCGCCCCAAGCCCCTCGCGCTCTACGCCTTCACCAAGAAGAGCGCGACGGCGGACGCGATCATCGATCGGACGTCGGCGGGCGGGACGCTCGTTAACGACACGATCTTGCATCTGGCCAATCCCAATCTGCCCTTCGGCGGGATCGGTGAGAGCGGCGTCGGCAGCTATCACGGCATCTTCGGCTTCAAAGCGTTCTCGCACGAGCGCTCGATCATGCGTCAATCCAAGGCCTCGGTCGCGCCTCTCTTGGCGCCACCGTACGGCAAACTCTTCCGCGTGATGATCAAGGTACTCGAGCGCCTGCCGTAGTGCGGCAGCGCGTCTTCGGAACGACCGGGCGCAGCGTTGCGATCGTGGGACAAGGGACGTGGCCCGTCCCCGATCGCGACGCGCTACGACGCGGGATCGACCTCGGTCTCACGCATATCGACACGGCCGAAATGTACGGCGAGGGCCGGAGCGAGGAGATCGTCGGTGAGGCGATCGCTCCGTATCCGCGCGAGTCGCTCTTCATCGTGAGCAAAGTCTTGCCGTCCAACGCGACGCCGCGTGGGATCGTACGCGCGTGCGAAGCGTCGCTGCGCCGGTTGGGCACGGACTATCTCGATTGCTATCTCCTACATTGGAGGGGCGATCCGTCGCTCGCGGACGCGATGCGCGGCCTCGAAGGGCTCGTGCGCGCGGGCAAGATCCGATCGCTCGGGGTCAGCAACCTCGACCCGTGGGATCTGCGAGAGGCGAGGGGCGCGCTCGAACGCGAACCGATCGCGTGTAATCAAGTCCTGTACAATTTGGGCGAACGCACGATCGAAGATCACGAAGAGCCCTGGGCGCGCGAACACGGCGCGGCGCTCGTCGCATACACGCCGCTGGGCCGGCCGCGCGGCGCGCGCGGGGAAGCCGTGCTCGCCGAGATCGCGCTCGCGCACGGTGCCACGGTCGAAGCGATCGCGCTCGCGTTTTTGCTGCGCTTCGAAAACGCATTCGTGATCCCCAAGGCCAACCGAATCGCGCACGTCGAGGCCAACGCCCGCGCCGCAGACATCGTGTTGCACGCGGACGAGATCGCGGCGATCGACCGAGCCTACCCCGTTCGCGAACGGACGGGCGCGCTTCCGACTAACTAACGACCCGCGGCGGGTAGGCACTCGCGAGTGCCTACGTGTTTGCCAACGGCCGAGCGTGGAATAGTAAAGCCATGAAAATTGCGTATCTGATATGCCGTCTTTTGCTCGGCATCATGTTCACGGTCTTTGGGGCCAACGGCTTCTTGCACTTCATCCCGCAGCCGCCGTTTCCGCCGGGCTTCGCCATGCAGTACATGGGCGCGATCTTCGGCTCCGGCTATTTCGCGCTAATCTTCGCGACGCAGCTGCTCGCGGGGATCTTGCTGCTTTTCGGTCGCTACGTGCCGCTCGCACTCGCACTGCTCGCGCCCGTGCTCGCGAACATTCTGTTCTTCCACCTCACGATGGAACCGGCGGGCATTCCACCGGGGATCGTCGCGACGCTCTTATGGGTCGTGTGCGTCCTGAACAACAAAGCACACTTCTTACCGCTGTTCGAAAGCAAGACGCGCACGGCGTGAGACGATCCTTCGCTCGATCGATACGAGGATCGCGCGCTCGGCCCGACGGACGGTCGGGCCCTTCGTTTTCCGCGTCCCGTCGGCAGATTACGTAGTGCCTACGTACATTTGTGTCGGCATCATTACGTAGAACAACGGATACCGTACACAACGCGGCCGACGTAGGATGGTGGCATCCCCTCCTCATGCGGAACCCCCACCGCAACCTCTTGGAGAACACGATGACCGTCCGGAATCTCGCAGTCCACGCTCTGGGCGCCGTTATTGCGCTCACCGCTCTCTCTCTTGCTCCCGCGGCCGCCGCCGATCAACGCATCTGCGCGTACGCCGCGGCGGGCGAACCCCAAGGTGCGATCGGCACCGCATGGCACCGGCTGGGCGGGCCGCAAGGGCCGCTCGGTTGCCCCACCTCGGCGCAGCGCGACAACCGGCAGACCTTCGAGCACGGCTCGATCGCGCAGCCGAAGAATGCCCCGAACCTGACCCTCGCGACGTACCTGCGCGACGGCCGCATCCACTTCTCGGTCACGAGCCTCGGGCAAGCCGTGCCGCGCTACCAGATCGCGGTCGAACGCAGCGAAGGCCCCGCCGCGTTCTGGAACTTCGGCGGCGGCACGTCCTCGACGCTGGTCGCGGATCTGCCCGAAGGTACCCGTAGCGATTTCCGCGTCAAGCTCTACCCGTGCGAAGTGAGCATCTCGGCGTTCACGACGGCGGCGCTGGTCTGCGATCGCAGCGAGGATGCGACCGCGGTCTCTTCGCCTTTAGAGCTGGCGATGGACCCAACGTCCCCGCGCGTCAATCCGACGGGAGCGGTCGCCCTTCGGAAGTAACGCGCGGCCGGCACGGAACGGGGGCGCTGCAGCGGCGCCCCCGTTTTCGTTTACATCGTCTTGACGGCGGTGACGAGTTTATCGACCGACGCCTTCGCGTCGCCGAAGAGCATGGACGTGTTGTCCAGCGCGTAGAGCGGATTGTCGATTCCGGCGAAACCCGGCTTCATGGAGCGCTTGAGCACGACGACGTGTTCCGCTTTGTCGACGTCGAGGATCGGCATCCCGTAGATCGGGCTGCTTTGATTGCTGCGCGCGTCGGGGTTGGTCACGTCGTTCGCGCCGATGACGAGCGCGACGTTCGTCTGCGGGAACTCCGGGTTGATGTCTTCCATGTCGATGAGCGCGGGGTATGGGACGTTCGCTTCGGCGAGGAGGACGTTCATGTGGCCGGGCATGCGCCCCGCGACGGGATGGATCGCGTACTTTACTTCCACGCCGCGTTTTTCGAGTTCGTCTGCGAGCTCGCGCACCGCGTGCTGCGCCTGCGCGACGGCCATGCCGTAGCCCGGCACGACCACGACGAGCTGCGAGCCCGCGAGCATCGTCGCGACGTCGTCGACGGACGACTCGCGTACGGTCGCATCGGCCGCGACGGACGATCCGCCGCCGTCGGATTTCTTCACCGAACCGAACGCGCCGAAAAGCACGTTTGCGACGCTGCGATTCATCGCTTTGCCCATCATCAGCGTGAGTAGCGTCCCGGACGCGCCGACGAGCGCGCCCGAGATGATCAGCACGTCGTTGTTGAGCGCGAATCCGGTGAGCGCGGCCGCGAGGCCGGTGAACGAGTTGAGCAGCGAGATGATCACGGGCATATCCGCGCCGCCGATCGGCAAGACGAAGAGCACGCCGAGCAACGCCGCCGCCCCGAGCGCGATAAAGAACGCGGTCAGCGGCAGGTAGCCGATCGCCACGCAGACGAGGCCCGCGAGCGCGATAACCAAAAGTAATCCGTTGACGACCTGCTGCGCGGGGTACACGATCGGGCGCCCCGTCATGATCTCTTGCAGCTTGAGAAACGCGATCACCGAGCCCGTGAACGAGATCGCGCCGATGATCGCCGTGAGCACCGACGCGATCGAGAGATCCAGCGGCACGGGCCCGAGGTCGGGGTTGAGCCGCAAGTACTCCGCGCTTGCGACCATCGCGGCCGCACCGCCGCCGCACCCGTTAAAGATCGCGACCATCTGCGGCATCGCCGTCATCTTCACCGCACGTGCGAAGTAGATTCCGACGAACGCCCCCGCGCCGAGGCCGATTACGCCGATCCACCACGACGCGGCGAAATCGAGTTGGAAGCACGTGGCGCCGAGCGCGATCACCATGCCCGCGATCGAAACGGTGTTGCCGCGCCGTGCGGTCGCGGGAGAGTTCATCAGCCGTAAGCCGACGATGAAGCAGATGCCCGTAACGATGTACGCGGCATCGATGAAGAGTTGGGTCGTCGAGTCGGTCGTCGCGTCCACGTTTAGGGCTTCCAGTCTTCGGTGAGGCGAATCGTAAGATCGTCGCGCACGGGGCCTTTGTCGTCGCCTGCCGCTTGCGGACGCGCGCGGAACATCGCGAGCATCCGCTGCGTGACGACGTAACCGCCGAACACGTTGAGCGAGGCGAGAAAGACCGCGAGGATCGAAAGCGCGGGGCCGAGGTGCGGTTCCGCGACGACCGCGATCAACAATGCGCCGACGAGCACGATGCCGTGGATGGCGTTGGTCGCCGACATCAGCGGCGTATGGAGCGTCGGCGGAACTTTCGAGATCACTTCGACGCCGACGAAAACGGCGAGCACGAAGATCGTCAGTTCCGATAAGAGGTGGGCGTAGTTCACGAGCGGCTCCTGGCGAGTGCGGCGTTGGTTGCTTCATGGACGATCGTGCCGTCGCGAACGATCGTCGTCCCGCGTACGATCTCGTCGCTTTCGTCGAGCACGAGCGCGCCGTCTTTGACGATCACGCCGAGCAATGCCGCGATATTGCGCGAGTACAGCGTGCTCGCATCCGACGGCATCGACGACGGCAGGTTGAAGAGGCCAATAATGGTCACGCCGCCGACCTCGATCGTTTCGCCCGGTTTCGTGAGCGCGCAGTTGCCGCCGGTCTCGGCGGCGAGATCGACGATCACGCTGCCCGGACGCATTCCGCGCACGGCCGCTTCGGAGACGAGCACCGGCGCTTTTCTGCCGGGCACCGCGGCCGTCGTGATGACGATGTCGATCGTGTGAATGTAACGCGTCAGGATGCGCTGTTGCGCGGCCTGCTCTTCGTCGCTGAGCGCGCGCGCGTAGCCGCCGGTGCCTTCACCCGAAATGCCGAGATCGATTTCGACGAACGCCGCACCGAGCGACTGCACTTGTTCTTTGACGGCCGCGCGCGTGTCGTAGCCGGAAACCGTCGCGCCGAGTCGCTTCGCCGTCGCGATCGCGCGCAAGCCCGCGACGCCCGCGCCGATTACGAAGACCTTCTGCGCCTTGATCGTCCCGGCCGACGTCGTGAGCATCGGCAAAAACCGCGGCGACGCCGCGGCCGCGAGCAGCACGGCTTTGTACCCGCCGATGTTCGCCTGCGACGAGAGCGCGTCCATGCTCTGCGCGCGCGTCGTGCGTGGGATCGCGTCCATGCTCAGCGCCGTGATTTTTTGCGCCGCATATTTCTCGACCGACTGCGGATCGCCCAGCGGCGCGAGAAACGCGAGCAAGGTTTGGCCGGGGCGCATCAGTGCGAGCTCGGCATCGGACGGGCGCGCGACCTTCGCGATGAACGCGGCCTTGGCGTAGACGTCCGCGGCATCGCTCGCGAGCGTCGCGCCCGCGGCTTCGTAGGCGTCGTCGGTGAACGCCGAAGCCGTGCCGGCGCCCCGCTCGACGATCGCCGAAATGCCCGATTTCGCGAGCTTCGCGATCGTTTCGGGGACGAGCGCGACCCGTCGTTCGCCGGCTGCCGTTTCGGCCGGGACACCTATGACCATCAGAGTACCTCGAGCATGCGGCATCGCGCCGCTTCATAAGAAAATTGGGAACGCAAGGTCTTTTGAAACGGGGGAGCCGAGCCCCCCTTGAGGTGGGACGTCCGTGAAGAAGCGAGAGTTGCCGGAAAAGGTGTGCCTTCGATGTGGGCGCCCGTTCGCGTGGCGCAAGAAATGGGAGCGCGATTGGGATCGCGTGCTCTATTGCAGCGAACGCTGCAAGCGCGGCTAGCGATCCCTATTCGATCGACGCAGCCACGGCGAGGCCGACGATGCCCGACCCGTGGATCGCAAGGCTCGTCCACGCGTCGAGGCCGCGCGCGCGTGCGACGATCGTGAAGTCGGCGACTGCGAGAAAGGTCGTGATGCCGAGCGTGCGGCGCACCGCGTCGCGATCGCCCCGCAGGACGAAGGCGAGCGCGATCGCGCCGATGATCGCGTCGCGCGCGCCGAGCGCGCGCACGAACCCGCGGCCGGCGTCGTCGCCTTCCGCCAGCGCCAAGCCGTAATTTTTGGCCAGCGCCTCGGGCGCGAACGTCGCACCGACGCCGACGCCGAAGAGCGACGCGATCGACAAAAGGGAAAGCAATTGGCCCATACGCAAGCCTTCGACGCCGCCGCGCGGAATTCGCTCGATGTGGACGTCTCCTTGGAAAAGGGTGATAGCGAACCGGCCGTCGTCGCGCTCGGCGAGTCGGAACGCAGCGCCGGGCATGCGATCGTCGTCGGTGACGATCGCGTGGCGCTCGCGATTTGCCGGCGTCTGGCGGAATTCGAAGGCGACGGATGCGTGCTGCTCGGCGTGTACGCGAGCGACGCTCGTGCCGAAGTCGAGCGGCTCGGCACGCGGTATCTCGCCGGCGATCCGGCATCGGCGAAGACGCTGGAAGCAGCGGGGATCGCGTCGGCGCGCTGTCTCTTGCTGCTCGGCGACAACGATCGCCTCAACCTCGACGTCGCGCTGACGGCACGCGATCTCAACGCCGAGATTCGCATCGTGATGCGCCAGTTCAATCGGGCACTGGGACGCAAGCTCGAAGCGAATATGTCGAACACGACGGTCGTCTCGCTCGCGGCGCAGTCGGGCGCGATCTTCGCCGCGGCCGCCGTCGACCCGGCGAACTACTATGGCGTTCAGTTTCCCGATATCGACGGCCGCCTCTTCGGTTTCGCGGATCGGCTCGCGAGCGATCTCGGCATCGACGACGAGCGCGTGGGTGCGATCGAACGGCGACTGGGGTGCCGCATCCTCACGGCTTCGGGCGAGTCCGTAACGCCCGAGCGGTACGTCGAACCGGGCGAACGCATCGTGACGTTTTCGCCGGTCGATCCGCGGGCGCCGCATGCCAAACGCATCCATCTTCGTGCGCGCCCATCGCTGCTCGGGGCCGTCCAACGGATGCGTACGGCCTGGCGCCGGGCCGATCCGCTCGCGCGCCGTCTGACGATCTCCGGCCTCGCGTTTTTCGCGATCGCGACGGGGTACTTCGTCGGCACGTTGCACACCGATCCGATCACCGCCGCGTACTTCGTGCTCACTACGATGACGACGACGGGCTATGGCGATATCGTGCCACACGCGAGCGATCACGTCGAACAGATCGCGGCGATGGTGACGATGCTCGCGGGCGTTATCCTGACCGCGCTCTTCGTCGCACTCGTCACCGCGAATTTCACCCAAGCGCGATATCGCGCGTTGCAAGGCTTGCGCCGGATCGATGCGAGCGAACACGTCGTCGTGTGCGGCGCGGGGCGGGTCGGTTCGCGCGTCATCAGCTACTTGACGAGGCTCGGGTGCGAGGTCGTCGTCGTCGAGCGCAACCCGACGGCGGAGATCATCGAACGCGCGCGCGAACGCGAGTTCGCGCTGCTCACGGCCGACGCGTCGGCCGACGCGACGCTGGCCTTCTGCAATTTAACCGATGCGACCGCGATCGTCGCGCTCACGGAGAGCGACACGATGAATCTCGAAGTCGTTCTCGGCGCGCAGGCGATCAATCCGAACCTGCGGGCGGTCGTGCGCGCGCTCGAGGGTGATTTCGCGCGGAAGATCGCGACGCACTTTCATATCGATCGCGCCTTCGGCGCGGCGGATATCGTTAGCCCCGTCCTCGCCGGATTGTCGTTTCGGCCGGGCATTCGTGGGTTTCTCGACATCGGGGGTCGCGAATACGCGGTCTCACAGGAAGCGACGTCGCCGGAATTTCTCGCTCGGCTCGCGATCACCGAAGGCGCGATCCCGCTTGCGGCCGTGTCGCGCGGCGACGTGCGAACGATCGTCTCGATCGCGGAGATCGAAGCCGACGACGCGGCGGTGCTCTTCTTGTATCCCGCCTATCGCTTTCGCAAAGACGCCCCGGTCGCCTAACCTTAGGCGATCGCGATCGTATTGCGCAGCGAGCCCACCTTTGCGATCTCGATCTCGACGACGTCGCCGTTTGCGAAGAATTCGGGCGGCGTGCGCGCGAAGCCGACGCCGTCGGGCGTGCCGGTCGCGATGACGTCGCCCGGTTCGAGGGTCATCCCGCGCGAGAGCGACGCGATGATTTTCTTGATATCGAAGATCATGTGGCGCGTGTTGGAATCTTGCTTCGCGACGCCGTTGAGCGTGAGTTTGATATCGAGCGCCTGTGCGTCGCCGACTTCATCCGCCGTGACGATCCACGGCCCGATCGGGCAGGTGTCGTCGAGACTCTTGCCTTTGAACCACTGCACGTGCAAGCGCTGGAGATCGCGCGCGGTGACGTCGTTGAGGCACGTGTAGCCGAAGATCGCCGCGAGCGCGTCTTCTTCCGAAACGTCGCGCACGCGTGAACCGATGACGATCGCGAGTTCGGCTTCGTAGTCGTACTCGCTCGTGATCGTGCCGTCGAGATGCAACGTCGCGCCCGGGTTCGCGACCGCCGTCGGTGCTTTCGTGAAGAACGTCGGCACGGGCGGCAGTTTGAGCTCGACGCCTGCCGCGCGCGCGCCCTCTTCGGCGTGTGCGAGATAGTTGCGGCCGACGCAGAACACGTTTTTGTGCGGCATCACGGGTGCGAGCAATTCGACGTCGGCCAGTGCGAGCGGCTCGCCCGTCGGGATCGCGGAGCGTTCGTCCGGCGCGAGTGCGAGATAGGCTTGCAGCGATGCGATCTCGGGAACGAACGGCGTGACGTGCGTGCCGTCCGTCGTTCCGAAGTGTGTGTTGCCGCCGGCATGAAAACGAACGAAGCGCATGATGTGCGAGGCTTCACCCACGCGAGAACGCGAATCCTCGCGCATGCGCGTCGCAATCATCGCGGGGTCCGGCGGTATCGGACGTTGGCTACTCTCGATCGCCCGTGAAGACGGCAATCACGTCAAGACGCTCGTGCGCGATCGCCGCAAGTTACCGGGCGATCTCGGTGCGATCGGCGTGATCGAAGGCGACGTTCGCGATGCCGCCGCTGTCGAAGCCGTGATCGGCGGGTCCGACGTCGTGCTCTCCGCGCTCGGATCGGACGGCACGGGCCCGAGCGACACGCGCGAAATCGGGACGCTCAACATGCTCGCCGCGATGCGCGATCAGAAGGTCAAGCGCATTTCCGTCGTCTCATCGGCGGGTG
>Ga0116231_10012717_pt1 | contig 12210 bp, 12 predicted proteins | sample S1TSphgellanicum_2_FD_89695 | JGI IMG/M metagenome (GOLD analysis project Ga0116231, IMG submission 89695) | Host-associated microbial communities from peat moss isolated from Minnesota, USA - S1T2_Fd - Sphagnum magellanicum MG | ecosystem: Host-associated > Plants > Peat moss > Unclassified... | reverse complement strand
GCCTGCCTCGCCGTCAACGACGTCTTCGTCATGGGCGCCTGGGCCAAGGACCAAAAAGTCGGCGATTCCATCGTCATGCTGGCCGACGGCTCCGCCGCCTTCACCAAGGCCCTCGGCCTTGAACTGGACCTCACCGCCCGCGGCCTCGGCATCCGCAGCCAGCGTTTCGCGCTGATCGCGCAGGACGGCGTGGTCAAGCACCTGGCCGTCGAGGAAGCCGGCGGCTTCGACGTCAGCCGCGCGGAGGCCGTGCTCGAAGCCCTGTGAGTTCGTCGCTTACCGTCGTCGTCCCTTGCTATAACGAACGCGATAACATCCTGCCCATGGTCACGGCGCTGAACACGGCGCTGGACGGCTTGTCCTGGGAAGTCGTGTTCGTGGACGATAATAGCCCGGACGGTACGGCGGACATCGCCCGCGGAATCGCGAAAATCGACCCCCGTGTCCGCTGCATCCGCCGCGTCGGCCGCCGCGGGCTCTCTTCGGCGGTCATTGAGGGTGCGTTATCCTCTTCCGCCGATTATGTCGCGGTGATCGACGGCGACATGCAGCACGACGAAACCCGCATCCCCCTGATGCTCGCCGCCTGCGAGCAGGGCGCCGAGCTCGCAATCGGCAGCCGCCACGTCTCCGGCGGCGAATCCACCGGCCTCTCATCGCCGTTCCGCGAAAAACTTTCCAGCGCCGGCATCGGCCTCGCCCGCACCCTCACCGGCGCGCCGGTGAACGACCCCATGAGCGGTTTCTTTCTCCTCCGCCGCGACCTGTTCGAAAAACTCGCCGCCCGCCTCAACGGCCAGGGTTTCAAAATCCTCCTGGACCTGATCCTCGCTTCGCCCCAAAAACTCAAAATCGTCGAAATCCCCTACAAATTCCGCCCCCGCGTCGCCGGCGAGAGCAAGCTGGACGCGCTGGTGATGCTGCAATTCGGGGGCATGCTGATCGACAAGCTCCTGGGCGGCGCGCTGCCGCTGCGCTTCATCAATTTCGCTTTGGTCGGCGCCTTCGGCGTCCTCATCAACCTGGCCGTCCTGCAGCTCGCCCGCGCCGCCGGCCTGTCCTTCGGCGCCGCCCAGACTGTCGGCACCATCGTCGCCATGGTCGCCAATTTCCAGCTCAACAACCAGCTCACCTACCGCACGCAGCGGCTGAAGGGCAGGGCGGTCTGGCGCGGCCTGGCGCTGTTCATGGTCGTGTGCAGCCTCGGCGCCTTCGCCAACGTCGGCATCGCCCGCGCACTGTACGCGGAAAACACCGGCAGCCTGCTGGCCGGCACGATCGGCGCCGCGATCGGCGTCGTGTGGAATTACGCCGTTTCGGCGACGCTGGTCTGGCGGGCGAGGTGAGGCAGAAGGGGAAGAAAGCAGTTACTTTTTTTGAAAAAAAAGTAACCAAAAAAACTTTGCGGGCGGGTTGGGGCACCGCCGGTGTCTCTTTAGCCCCTCCGACGGAGGGGCTAAAGAGACACCGGCGGTGCCCCAACACGCCCGCAAAAGTTTTTTGCGCGCTTTTTTTCAACAAAGCGCTTCTTCCTTCGTGAACTTCTGGCTCTCCGCCCTCGTCGGCCTAACGGCCCTGCGCCTCATCCTCGCCGACAGCATCCCGCTCTCGCCGGACGAGACCTATTACTGGGTCTGGTCCGTGAACCTGCAGCCCGGCTATTTCGATCACCCCCCGATGGTCGCCTACTGGATCAGCGCCGGCACGTTTTTCGCCGGCGACACCCCGCTCGGCGTGCGGCTGCTCGGCCCACTGGCCGCCGCCATCGGCTCCGTCCTGTTATGGGACGCGGGCGAGCATTTTCTGCCCAAACGCCATGCCGGCATCATCGCCGCTTCGTTGTTCAACGCCACCATCATCCTGGCCGTCGGCGCCATCATCATCACGCCGGACACGCCGCTCGTATTTTTCTGGACCGCCGCCATCGCCGCCCTTGGCCGCCTGTACGCCAGCCGCGATCCGCGCTGGTGGCTCGCCGTTGGCGCGGCCACGGGTTTGGCGCTGCTCTCCAAATACACCGCCATCCTGCTGCCCGTCTGCGTGTTCCTCTGGCTCATCACCCGCGCCGAAGGCCGTGCCGCCTTGCGAACCCCCTGGCCCTGGGCCGGAATCCTCCTGGCCGCCGCCATCTTCGCGCCGGACTTCCTCTGGAACGCCGCGCATCACTGGGTCAGCTTCCGAAAACAAGGCGGCCGCGTGTACGGTTTTGAACTGGGCCGCTCGGCGGACTTTTTGGCGGAGCTGATCACCGGCCAGGCCGGCCTCAACACCCCCATCATCTTCGCCCTCGCCGCCGCCGGAATCTGGCACATCCGCAAATCCGCCGATGCCGGCGCGCAACTCCTCCTCTGGCTCACTTTGCTCCCGGCCTCCGTGTTCCTCGAACACGTCCTCTCCGGCCGCGTCGAATCCAACTGGCCGGCCATCATGCTCCCCAGCGCCTTTTTGGCCGCCGCCTACCTCCCGGAAAAAACCATGCAAAGATGGCTAGCGCCCGCCTTGGCGCTCGGGCTGCTCCTCACCGCCGTCACCTACGCCCAGGCGCTCGCCCACCCCATCCCCCTGCCGGCGGACGAGGACCCCTCCGCCCTCCAGCTCGCCGGCTGGCAGGGTTTTTCGGACCAGATCGCCGCCAAAAAACCGGCCTACGTCACCTCGGACGAATACACCGTCATGTCCGAACTCGCCTTCGATACCTCGCCCAACCTGACCATCGCCGGCTACGACAAGCGCTGGTCCGTCTTCAGCCTGCCTTTGGCCAGCATCAACCCCGGCGCCACCGGCCTGTTCATCACCCGCCGCAAGGACGCGCCGTGCCCGGTCGCCCTCGGCACCGCCACCCGCCAGCGCGACGGTGAGATCATCGCCACCTACCGCCTCTGCACATTTACCGCCTTCCCAAAGATGTATTTACTTCCGCATCCATGACCCCACCCACCCCAAATGACGTGCACGACGCCCTGGCGCGCATCAAACCGCACATCATCCACACCCCGATGCTGCGCAGCGAACAACTAGACGCGGCAACCGGCGGCACGATTCTCATCAAACCCGAAATGCTTCAGCGCACCGGCAGCTTCAAACTCCGCGGCGCCACCAATGCGCTGCTCAAACTCTCCCCGGCGCAGCGCGAAAAGGGCGTCGTCGCCTATTCCTCCGGCAACCACGCCCAGGCCATCGCCTGCGCGGCGCGCGGCTTGGGCATGCAAGCCACCATCGTCATGCCCTCCGACGCCCCCGCCATCAAGCGCGACCACACCGCATTCTGGGGCGCCAAAATCATTCCCTATGACCGCGCCACCGAAGACCGCATCGCCATCGCCCAGGACATCGTGCAAAAAACCGGCGCCACCCTCATCCCGCCCTACGAGCACCAAGACGTCATCGCCGGCCAGGGCACCCTGGCCCTCGAATTGTTTGCCGACGCCGCCGCGGCGGGGCTGTCTCTGGACGCCCTCATCGTCTGCTGCGGCGGCGGCGGCCTCATCGCCGGCTGCGCGCTCGCCGCCTCGGGAATCTCGCCCGCCACAAAAATCTACGCCGCCGAGCCCGCCGGCTGGGACGACACGGCCCGCTCGCTCGCCTCCGGCCGCCGCGAGACCAACGACATGCGCGGCTCGCCTTTCTGCGACGCCCTGCTAACCCCCACCCCCGGCGAGCTAACCTTCTCGATCAACCGCCGCCTCGTCACCGCCGGTTTCGCCGTGACCGACGACGAAGTTCGCGCGGCAATCCGTTTCGCCTTCCAGCACCTAAAACTAGTCGCCGAACCCGGCGGCGCCGTCGCCCTAGCCGCCCTCCTCGCCAGCAAATACGACGCCGCGAAAAAAACCGTGGGCATCGTACTTTCGGGCGGCAATGTAAATCCGTAGAAAAATTTGGACCATCCGCGGCGATCCTGTTATGCTCCTTGCATGGACAAGATCGTCTCTTCCCGCCTTCCCCCGCAATCGTGGATCGATGCCATTGCGCAAAGCGAAGCCGAACTCGCCGCCGGGCAACTGCTCGATCTCGATCAGGTCATGCGCGAATTTGACGCCGAGGACGCCGCCCATTCCAAACCCGCCGCCAAGGCTAATGAGAGCAGGACGCTAAAACAATCCAACAGACGGTGAAAATATCACCAACCGCCCGTGAACAACTGGCCGATCTGCGCCGCCACTACCGCCGAAAAGACAGACCCGAAGCCATTCAAAATCTCTCCAAGGCGATCCGCCTTGCCGCCCAGCAAATTACCGAGGGCAAAGGCCGGCCATATCCTGGACCGTATCGGGAACTTGCACGGCCGGAGCGGGCTTGGATCCACGCCGGGCGTTACTGGATACTTTATACCACCGCCAAACCCAACGTCATCTTGGCCGTATTCTACGACACGGCAGACATTCCCCGGCGCCTGTAATCCGAAAATTCTTCTCACCGGCCCCGCCACATCATCTGCGGCCATCTGCGTCATCTGCGGATAAAGTCTTTTTAATCCGCGAAACCTGCGGTCAACCCTTCCTCAATCCAGCAGCCAAACCAGCTTCTCAAACTCCGCCTCATTAATCATCCGGTGCACAATCTGGATCGGCGTGCGCGGCAAAAACTTCGTGATCGTTGACGCGATATCCTCCGGCCTAACCGGCGAGATGTCACTCTCGCTGATCACCACCGCGGCGATCTTGATCGCATGCGTGTTCAACGCCTCCGCCGCCGTCAAAATATGACTGATCGCCCCCAGATAACTCCCCGCCACCAAAATCGCCGGGATGTGCAGCCCCGCGATCCAGTCGCGCACCGTATGCCAGCGGTCCAGCGGCACCATCACCCCGCCCGCCCCCTCCACCAGCATCAGCCCCGGCGAGGATTTGATCGCCGCCTCGCAGAACATCATGACCTGCGGCAGGGAAATCACCCGCCCCTCCATCGCCGCCGCCATATCCGGTGAAATCGGCGCCGCGTACCGCCACGGCGATATCGCCGCCACGCTCTCCGCCGTCACCTTCTTCTCCATCGCCGCCAGCAGCCGGCCGGCGTCCGAGCTCTCCGCCCGGTACGGCTCATACCCGCTCATGATCGGCTTGATCGCGCTGGCCTGCCGCCCGGCCTTTCGCGACGCCCGAATAATGCCGGTGGCGACATAGGTCTTGCCGATATCGGTTCCCGTCCCGGTCACGAAAAAAGCTTGCATGACGAACCTTTAACTTTGCAAACGGTTAATCCGCAAGCAGTCCTTTGGGCCGGGGCACAGCTTCCAGGCAATGCGGCCGGCAGAAGCGGGCTTTCCACATCGCTGCCTTGTGGCTAGGCTCGCGGTAGAAACGCAGGAATTCAGAATGTCCGTATCGACCCTCGAGAGACCGACCACCCCGGCCCACCCGCGCTGGAGCCGCGAAGCCGTCGCCGCCCTCCTCGCTTTGCCCTTCCCGGACCTGATGTATCGCGCGCAAACCATCCACCGCGCGCATTTCCACCCCTCGGAAATCCAGATTTCTACGCTCCTCTCCATCAAAACCGGCGGCTGCCCGGAGGATTGCGCCTACTGCCCGCAGGCCGCCTCCTACGAAACCGGCACGCCGGCCAGCAAGCTCATGGCCCTCGAACCCGTGCTGGCCGAAGCCCGCGCCGCCAAGGCCAAGGGTGCCGCGCGCTTCTGCATGGGCGCCGCCTGGCGCTCCCCCAAGGATCACGACCTGGACAATGTCTGTGCCATGATCGAGGGCGTCAAATCCCTCGGCCTGGAAACCTGCGTCACGCTGGGCATGCTCACCGCCGCGCAGACCATCCGGCTCAAGCGCGCCGGCCTGGACTATTACAACCACAACCTGGACACGTCGCCCGAATATTACGGCAAAATCATCACAACCCGCACCTACCAGGACCGGCTGGAGACCCTGGCGCATGTCCGCGACGCCGGCATCAACGTCTGCTGCGGCGGCATTGTGGGCATGGGCGAGGACGAAACCGACCGCGCCGGCCTCATCGCCACCCTCGCCAGCCTGCCCACCCCCCCGGAATCCGTCCCCATCAACGCCCTGGTCGCCGTCGAGGGCACGCCCTTGGCCAAATCCGAACCGATCGACCCCATCACCTTCGTCCGCCTGATCGCCGCCGCCCGCATCACCATGCCCACCAGCTATGTCCGCCTCTCCGCCGGCCGCGAGGCGATGAGCGACGAGGCCCAGGCCCTCTGCTTCCTCGCCGGCGCCAACTCCATTTTCCACGGCGAAAAACTGCTCACCACCAAAAACGCCACCGTCCCCCACGACGACGCCCTGTTCGCCAAACTAGGCCTGAAACCCGAAAACCGAGCGTAGGGCGGAAAAGCGCAGCGCCTTCCGCCATTTCGCCAGAGCCCGCACAGCAAAATGCAGCCCCCAGCCCCTCCCCGTCATGGCGAGCGCAGCGAAGCCATCCATCTTTCGCGCCAAAAGCAAGAATCTTCTTTTTTTGAAAAAAAAGAAGCAAAAAAACTTCTGGTCCGCTTCGCGCCGTGTGGGCCCGCAACGGGCCCACACGGCGCGAAGCGGACCAAAAGTTTTTTGGTTCTTTTTTTCAAAAAAGAACGTCTTTCTTTCCTGCCATGACCTGGCTCTCCGCTGGCTGGCCCCACATCTGGCTCCCCTACGCCCAGATGAAAACCGCCAAACCCTCCTTGCCGGTGGCCCGCACCGAAGGCAGCCGCATCTATCTGGAAGACGGCCGCGTCCTGATCGACGGCATCGCGTCCTGGTGGACCGCCGTACACGGCTACAACCATCCCCACATCCGCCAGGCCGTCGCCCGCCAGCTCGAAACCATGCCCCACGTCATGTTCGGCGGCCTCGCGCACGAACCCGCCTACACCCTCGCCACCCGCCTCGCCGCCCTGCTGCCAGCCTCCCTGAACCGCGTCTTCTTCACCGATTCCGGCTCCGTCGCCGTCGAGGTCGCGATCAAAATCGCCGTCCAATCCCGCCTCAACCGCGGTTTTCGGGGCCGCACCAAAATCCTGGCCTTCACCGGCGGCTACCACGGCGACACCATGGGCACGATGGCCATCTGCGACCCCGAAGAGGGCATGCACAGCCTCTTCACCGGCCTGCTCCCCGAACACCCCGTCATCCCCTTGCCGCGCGACCCGGAATCCACCGCGGCATTCGACTACTTCCTGGAGCAGCATGGCCAAACCCTAGCCGCCATCATCGTCGAGCCTCTGGTCCAGGGCGCCGGCGGCATGGTGTTGCATCCGCCCGCGGTCCTGCGCCATCTCCGCGCCGCCGCCACCCGCCACAACCTCACCCTCATCTTCGACGAAATCTTCTCCGGCTTTGGCCGCACCGGCACGATGTTCGCCTATGAACAAGCCGGCGTAACCCCCGACATCATCACCCTCTCGAAAGCCCTCACCGGCGGCACCTCGCCGCTCGCCGTCACCATCGCCACCGACGAACTGTTCGAGGCCTTCCTTTCGGACTCCCCCGCCACCGCCCTGATGCACGGCCCCACCTTCATGGCCAACCCGCTCGGCTGCGCCGCCGCCAACGCCTCCCTGGACCTCTTCGAATCCGAACCCCGCCTAGCCCAGGCCGCCGCCATCTCAAAGCAACTCGCCGCCGAACTCGAACCCTGCCGTCACCTGCCCGGCGTCATCGACGTCCGCACGCTCGGCGCCATCGGCGTCGTCCAGTTGGAAAACATCGAAAACCCCGCCGCCCTGCGCGCGCGCCTGGTCGAGCAAAACGTCTGGATCCGCCCGTTCCGGGACATCATCTACCTCACCCCCGCCCTCACCATCGCCCCCGCGGACCTCACCCACCTCACCACCGCCATCAAAACCGTCCTCATCAGCGCCTAAATCCTTGCGGCACGCGCCACGGCGCGATTATCACAGAATCGAAAAATTCCCGCTCAGGAGGCCACCGTGACCGCGCCCGCCATCGTCCAAAAACTCCCCCTCCAAAAAATCTCAAAACTCAACGACAGCATCGCCATCCGCTCCAACCAGATTTTCGCCACCATGGGCTTCTTCTGGTTCTGCCTTATCTTTTCCCTGATCCCCCTGAAATGGCCCGGCAGCCTGGCCTTCGTGCAATACGCCAGCTCCGGCGTGCTCCAGCTCATCGCCCTGCCACTGCTCGGCGTCGGCACCGTCCTCGCCGCCCGCTCCTCCGACCAGCTCGCCAAGGAACAACACGACGCCGTCATCGAAACCGTCGGCAACCTGCACGCCCTGATGACCGAACTGCACCAGATGCACACCGAACTCGCCAGTAAGGTGACGCAGGCGCTGGAAGACGAAGCGATAGATTAGCAAGAAAGCAGCGCTTTTTTGAAAAAAAGCGCGCAAAAAACTTTGCTCCTGGGGGCGCTGGGACCGGAAGTGCCGTTAATCGCCTCCGCTGGAGGCGATTAACGGCACTTCCGGTCCCAGCGCCCCCAAGAGCAAGGTTTTTTTGGTTACTTTTTTTTCAAAAAAAGTAACTGCTTCACTTCGCTAACGCCTCCGCGATTTTCCTAACAAACCCCGCCGGATCATCCGGCAAATCCCCCTCCTGCAGCTTCGCCAAATCCAGCAGTAGGTTTGCGTCGTTATCCAGATCGTCCGTCCGTCCCGCCAGCGCCTTGATCAGCGCGTGCTCCGGATTGATTTCCAGTTTTGGCGCCGGCCCATAGACCGGCCGCCCCGCCCGCCGCAGCAGCCGCTGCATCGCCAAATCCGGCCCATGCGCGCCCGCCACCAGCAGCGCCGGGCTGCCCGAAAGCCGCGTGGACGCCGTCACGTCCGAAACTTTTTCGCCAAGCGCCTTTGCCAGTGCCGCGCACAAAGCGGTGATGGTCTCATCGGTTTCCGCCTTGGCAAAAATATCCCCAGCCTGGCTGGCGCTCACCAGCTTCTTGTCCTTGTACGTCCCCAGCCGTCCCGGCCAGAACGCATCGATCGGGTCCGCCAGCAGCAGCACCTCGAACCCCTTGGTGGCAAACCCTTCCAGCTGCGGCGCGGATTTCAGATGCGCCATATCCGTCCCCGCCAGATAATAAATCGCCTCCTGCCCTTCCGGCATCCGCGAAATGTACTCATCCAGCGTGGTGGCCTCTTCCTTGGTGGAAACAAACCGGATCAGCCCCGCCACCTCCGCGGCGTGTCCAGTATCCTCATAAATCCCTTCTTTCAGAACCGAGCCAAAATTCTCCTGAAAGGAACGAAAATCCTCCGGCTCCTTGGCCTTGGCTTTCAACTCCGACAGCACCCGGTTCACCAGCGCCTTGCGGATTTTATCCAGCACCGGCGTCGTCTGTAGGATTTCCCGCGACACGTTCAGCGGCAAATCTTCGGTATCCACGATCCCCGTCACAAAGCTCAGCCAGGGCGGCAGCAGCTTCGCGTCGTCGGTAATGAACATCCGCTTCACATGCAGCCGCACCTTGGAATCCCGGTTTTCCTCCACCACCATGAACGGTTTTGACGACGGAATGAACAGCAGCGCCGAAAACTCCAGCGTCCCCTCCGCCCGCCAATGGATCGTCGCCCAGGGCTCGTCGAACATATGCCCCAGATGCCGGTAGAACTCGGCGTAATCCTGTTTCGAAATATCCGCCTTCGGCTTGCGCCACAGCGCCGTCCCTTCGGTGACGGCCGAAAATTTCCCGTCCTTCTCCAGTTCGATCGGGATGGCGATATGGTCCGCCCATTTGCGGATAATCGTCTCCACCCGGATCGGCTCCAGAAAATCCTCCGCGTCCGGCTTCAAATGCAGAATGATGGTGGTCCCCGCCTCCTCGCGCTCCGCCGGCTTCAGCGTAAACTGCCCCCGCCCCGCCGAAGTCCAGGACCACGCCTCCGTGGCGCCAATCTTGCGGGAAATCACCTCCACCTCGTCGGCCACCATGAACGCGGAGTAGAATCCCACGCCAAACTGCCCGATCAGGCTCGGGCGGTCCTCCGGCTTGGTATTGGCCAGGCTCGCCGTGAATGCCGAGGTCCCCGACCGCGCGATGGTCCCCAGATGCTCCGCCAGCTCCTCCTTGCTCATCCCCGTCCCATGGTCGGTGATGGTGATGGTCTGCGCGAGCTTATCCAACGCAATCCGGATCGCCGGCGATTCCGGCAGCGCCGCGCTCTCATCCGACAGCGCCAGAAACCGCCGCCGGTCGGTCGCATCCGCCGCGTTGGCGACCAGTTCACGTAAAAAAATCTCCCGGTCCGAGTAGAGCGAGTGGACCACCAGATCCAGCAACCGCCCCACCTCGGCCCCGAATTCCCGTGTTTCCGGTGCAGTATTGGTTTCGGTCATGCAAGTATCTCCCTTGAAGCGGCAGTGAATTAGGCGCCGGAGGCTGATTGTTCAAGAACCGGCGCAAGCTTGCTCATAGGCGTTTACCAGGTTATCATTATACGCATATATCCTTCTAACGGAGCCTGTTATGCCCGCGGACGCCACCACCCGCTGGACCGTCTCGGTGTCCAAACACACCGATGTCGCCGTCCGTACCTTTCTTGCCCAGCGAGGCATGAAAAAAGGCGATCTTTCAAAATTTATCGAGGAAGCCGTCAAATGGCGCGTCCTCGACCAAACCATCACCGAAGCCCGCGCCAAATTCGCCGACCTGTCACCGGAAGCGCTTGACTCGCTGATCAATGAAGCCGTCACGGCAACAAGCGGGACCAACACAAAAAACACGATGTAATCCTTGCGCGTGGTGATCGACACCAATGTCCTCATCAGCGCGCTTTTATCCGCCTCATCGCTGCCGGCACATCTCATCGTGCTGTGGCGCGAGGGCCGATTTGATCTCCTGACGGCGACCGCCCAGCTCGACGAGCTCACCCGGGTTACACGCTATCCTAAAATCCGCGAGCGCCTTGCCCCTGCTCTGGCTGGCCGACTGATCAACGAGCTCCGGGATCTGGCGATCCTGATCCAAAATCCAGCCCTCACGACAAAATCCCCGGACCCTGACGACAATTTGCTGCTGGGCATCGCCCAAGCCGGGTCCGCGGATTTTCTGATCTCCGGTGATAAACGCGACGTTTTGGCTCTGAAGCTTTTTGAAGGCACCAAGATCATCACCGTGCGGGATTTTCTGACTTTGCACCGCCGGCTGCCCTAGCTTCCTGCCCCGGTTTAACTTTTCCTGAAAGCATTCTAAACTACTGCCAAACGAGGGAGCCCAAACGTGACCAACCTGACACGCAAAAAATTCCTGACCGGCGCCGCCGCCCTGTCCGCCGCCGCCATCGTCACCAAACCCGCCCGCGCCGGCACCTACGTCATCAAATTCGGCATCGATTTGGCCCCCGACCACCCCAGCACCCTGCACGCCATCGCCGCCGGCAAGGAGATCGAAGCCGCCACCAACGGCGCTGTCGTGGTCCGCGTGTTCCCAAGCAGCCAGCTCGGCAACGACACCCATATGCTCTCCGGCGTGCGCGCCGGCGCCATCCAGATGATGGCCATCGGCGACAACATCCTCGCCACCCTCGTCCCCAACGCCGCCATCGACAATATCGGCTTCGCCTTCAAGGACGGCCCCACCGCCTGGGCCGCGCTGGACGGCGACGTCGGCGCCCTGGTGCGTGCCGAAATCCAAAAAGCCGGCCTCTACCCCATGACCAAAATCTGGGACGAAGGTTTCCGGCAAACCACCACCCGCGCCAAGGTGATCAACACGCCGGATGACCTGGACGGATTAAAAATGCGCGTCCCCCCCAGCCCGATCTCCCGCTCCCTGTTCCAAGATCTCGGCGCCTCCCCGGTCGTCCTCAACATCGCGGAACTCTACACCGCCCTGCAGACCGGCGTGGTCGATGGCCAGGAAAACCCGCTCTCCAACATCCAGACCCAGAAATTCTACGAAGTCCAAAAATACTGCGCCCTGACCAAACACATGTGGGTCGGCTACTGGCTGGTCACCAACGCCAATTTCTGGGCCGCCCTGCCGCCAAACTACCAAAAAATCGTCGGTGACGCGTTCGACAAGCAAGCGGACGGCCAGCGCGCCGACAGCCAAAAACTCAACGACTCCCTGCAGGCCAAACTCGCCGGCGAGGGCCTGATCTTCAACACGCCGGACCTCGCCCCCTTCCGCGCCAAACTGGTCAGCTCCGGCTTCTACGCCCAATGGCAGAAAACCTTCGGCCCAGCCTACTGGTCGGCGCTTGAAAAATACACCGGCTCCCTCTCCTGACGCGCTAGCAGCGGCGCCGCCCGCTTTGCCGCCGGCCCGCGGCCTCGCCGCGGAAGCCCTGCG
>Ga0116231_10012715_pt1 | contig 12212 bp, 5 predicted proteins | sample S1TSphgellanicum_2_FD_89695 | JGI IMG/M metagenome (GOLD analysis project Ga0116231, IMG submission 89695) | Host-associated microbial communities from peat moss isolated from Minnesota, USA - S1T2_Fd - Sphagnum magellanicum MG | ecosystem: Host-associated > Plants > Peat moss > Unclassified... | reverse complement strand
GATGTATGGTGGGGGGTTGTGCTTCGTGCTCCGCCCCCCCCCCCCACGCGCCGGGCGGCGGCGCCGTGTGGGCGTCGCCCCCCCCCCCCCCCCCCCCCCCCCCCCCCCCCGGCCCCCAAATGCTGGGTTCCATGTTGGCCGGTCGCTTAAAGTGGGTGCAAACCAAAGTGGGTCTATCGGCCTTTTATTGGCATCCACTTGAAGCCTGTTTGAAAAAAGGACTTTTATGAGTTGGCTTTTGGGGGGGGTGGGTGGGGCGCAATATTCTTCTTAAATTTTGGAACTCAACCAAAATAACTAAATAAATAAATACATAAAGAAATAAAAATAAAAATCATGAGGAAATTGTTAGACCATATAGCCTACATTTTGATTTTTTTTCCATTTAAAAATAATTCACTACCTTATGGAGTTTCCTTTGTAGAATTCCAACTCAAGTTTAATCAAGGACAAGTGTTGGGTGGGTTAAGTCTTTTACCCTAATATACTTATGAATATATATAATAGGTTAAATATATACCTACCCAACTATTAAAATTTGTTTTCATCTTTTTTATTCTTTTTTTTTTGGCCCCTACCTGGCTATTAAATACTCCATACCCACCTTGTGTTTACTCTATGCAACTAGTATATATATTTTAAGTGCACATTTACCTTGGGGAGGGGAGGGGAAGATGGTAATTGTTTTGAAGTGAGCATATGCCAAAATTGTTGTATAATATATATATACATTTTCACATTTTGCAATGTATGTGATTAATTATGGATTTCTTTTAATTATGGTGACTAATTATATTAGATATGTTATTCTTTTGGCATTTTATTTATGTTCATTACATGGATTACTTTTAATAGATTCTTGTCATAAGCTCTTGGATTTTATTACCATTTGCCATTATAAGAATGTTTTGATTGTATTTTTATGCTACTGAATGGTTTCATTCTATTTTTGATAATGTTTGAAATATCACATGTTTGTGTTTGCAATGCCAATTGCACAAGTAAATTATCTTTTTTTGCTTCAAAATATGCCATACTTGTGTAAAACATTTTAAATTTACCCTATGTTTAACCATTTATATTTTCATTATACATGTAAGGCAAATGATGAAATATTTACCCTTATCTTGTGAATAGGGAAAATATTCATCTCTTACCTTTCCTCTTATTCAAATTGATAATTTTGCATAACCTATATACCCTTATCTTCAACCAATTTGAATTTTTTGAAATTTATGTACCTTTACCCATTTGCTATATATTTGAAAATTTTAATCTAAGGATTTGCATCGCTTCACACAACCATTTACACATTCACATTCACCCAAATATGTCAAATGCACCACATACCAAGAGAAGCTAGTCTCTAGCTCCAACTTGCACCAATTATTCTAGTGTTGACACTCATGAAGATCACTACATGTTGCAAACTATAAGTGTTCCCCCAAAACCCTAAACCCAAAGCAAGGACATATGCAAGTCACTACTTTTTTTTTTTTTTGCACATAATACAACTAAAACTTATATTGTCAAACAATTTAAATATTCAACAAACTAACACCTTACAAACCCAATGTGACTTTGAGAAGTTGTGAGGTTGAAAATGAAGTTTGCTAGTTGAACTTGTTTTTGGATCTTTAGGGAGTTTGGCTCCATTCTCACTTGATACAATTCATTGTTTGATTACATGTTAATAATCAAATAGTGAATAGTGATATTTAGTGACATGTCCCACACTATATATCCAACAACACATCATGATCATTATAATGACCCAATCACCAATAATTCCTTCACATTAAAAGGAACAAATTGCCACTCAAATGCACACCAACAAAAGATAGTAAATATCATGAGAAGCTCAACATTTTGTATCTAGAAAAATTCATAGAAGACAATAATAATGACATCTGGGTCATATTGATAATTTAAGAGTGTTGCATGCATGGAGTTCTAAATTTGGGGGGCATGTTGAAAGGAATATGCAAAATCTACACATAGTTTCCAACTCTAATGTTGTGTTAATTCTTGAATTAAAAATTATTATTTGGAAGAGACACCATGCCTCCAATCTAGATTTAAACCTTGTTTTTTTGCCACAACCATTCATGTGGAAGTTTTGAATGATAAAGTAACTTGGTCCAAAATGACAATTAATTTCATGAAAAATAACTTCTAGATAACATAGGAAACATAACAAACAATACATGTGATAAAAAAGACACCTATATGTCAACCTTAACAATTACCCATAGTTGGAGTGCACCCACACAAGTAATTTGTGACCTTTAAGGTTGCCTCCGTATTTCACATAAGCTACACAAAGTGAAGACCCAAGCCCCATTGATAAGCATATGACACTTGAAACAAACATTTGTGCATGAATGTAAACCAACATTGGGCCTAATGACTTTATTCACATACGTGAGTGCAAACAAAATAATAGGAGTCACACCTATCATTTTGGGTAATTGCTTATTTGTAAGTTGAAAAAATCATTAATTTTTTTCATGATTTTAAAACATCTTGCATTATATTATTATGTAAATTTATGATTAAAACATATCTCAAAAAATTAAGAGTCTTTACAATGTTTTAAAATATTGTTATAATGTTTAATGAATGCTTTTGAATATTATGTTTTCATTAGATCCATTCTAAATCATTCCACATAATTTCATAATATATGTCCAGACAACATATTTATGTGAACAAATTAATCATTTTAAACATTAAATTGATTTTAAATTCAAAAAAATTAAGAAAAAAATAATTGTTACATTTGTTTTGGTTCCTATTGCCATGACTAAACTCATGTACAACCATATCATGACTTTAAATCATAAAGTACTCACCTTATTCAATTACCTTGATTTAAATTTGTTATGTAAGACACCCCAAGGATAATTCTTTATCTATTTTATCGGTGTCCATTCACACACAACTTTTGGGTTCCCTAAAAGTTGGTGACAAAAATGTGTTAAGAAAAAGGTTCCATTGATGTTAACATGGAGCACAAACATTTTTCAAATCTTATGTGTTCAAAGGCAAAAGGGACAATTGCATGTGACAAGCTTTTATAATCATGTCCCAACATCTTTCAAGATCCCAACTTTTAAATGTGAAAATTTAATACCAAAATAAAAGATAGGCATGGCCACTTGAATTGCTTAGCCCATATGCTTTATTCCAAGGCCATCCTCAACCACCATTAATTCCCTTTGTAGGTGAGTTGCAATTCTAAGTGGTGTTCAACTCAAATTTGTAACCTAATAGTACATACAAAGATTTTACACATCATCGAATAGAAGAATGTCCTTTTCTTGTGAGACAACTTATTTGCAACCTTTGTTTCTTATCTTTCCCATCATACTTAATCAACCACCATTTCATTTTGGTTTTAACAACCTTTCAATGTGCAAACAAAAACATGTTCCCTTTATTTTGACTACCCATTAGCAAGGACATAGTTTGGATCATAGACAACATTGGCCTTTTTAACCCTCTTCCCTTGCTTCAATTCCACCTCCACTACAAGATCTTTTCATGATTGTGTGCATGAAAACTATGGCAAAATTGAGAACCTCACAACAATTTATATACATGCAAAATGAATGTTATTCAAGTGTGTTTGTCAATTGTAAGAAGATAACAACTATAACATTCAACAAAACACCAAACAAATGATTACACCTAAACAAGTGCAAAAACAAAATAACAAAGTCTCATAGGTTTTACCTTGCCTTCATGTAACACTCACGTACTAATATTTGGCCCCTAACCCTTTCTTCCCAAAAACCATAATCCATGAAGAAGAAAAGTAAATCATATGAGTGCCATTGAAAAATTAGGACCAATAGATGATCATAGCATCAACTAATTAAGTTTTGAATGTGATGTACCATCTTATGCAAAATACAAAAAAATGCAATTTGACTATATACAACATTTGCTAACAAGCTCACAATGTTGCCCATCCAAGAGAAACAATACACATGTGTGCACATTTACACTCTTGAAGAAGAATTGTCTAACATAGCTCCAAAGAACATTATAAGCAATTTTCATCAAAGATGATATGTATCAATGTCATTCATTAACTTTTTAGTGATATTATCATAGCAACCACCTTGGGGAAAATTGAAATAAGAGGATAACTTGTTACATTAGCTCTCAAACCTAGATTGAAACCACAACCTAATTTTGGCAAAGTTCAATGCATGCTTACAATCAACGAAAAATTTCACATTCTATTTATTGACATGTATGATGATGAACAAGGGCAAAATGATGCACAATTGTTCTATCAAATGATGTCTTGAAGTAGAAGTTATATTTTCAAAGCCTTCTTGATTCTCGCATATACAAGTTGCATGTGAAATTGTCCGTTCATGATGGACCCATAATTAGAAACCATGGCCTTGAAAGAATTTCTTATGCAAATTACAAATTGGGGCTAGCTTTGGTGCCACAATTATAAAATGATCAACATTTTGTTGTAGCCCAATGAAGTTCCTCTTTAAATAAATGGTGATGAAGTTAAATAAGCATAGGGAAATGATCATGAATTGCGTCTATGGTAAGTCCATCTAATATAACAAGTTGTTTTCTAGGAAGAGAATTTGTCAACAAATGTTTTGAAAAAGATGTGCGAAATAATTTTTAAATGAAAATAGGAAAGAGGCCTTTAAAAGAGCTTTCAACTCATGTCTATTTCTACTTGCAATTCTTCAATTTGTCGTGGAACTTTGTTCATCAATGTATTTCTCCTTCACATTGACAATGAACATGCTTCTCACAATGTGTTTCACAAGGTCAAATTCTAACCATGTGAGATCATAAAATGTTCAAGCCTTATAACTACAATTCAAATTGGCACTCACCACACTTTTGCTTGTTATCTTTACAAATAATTAAAAATATTCAAAAATGAAAACCAACAATTTACATATTTTACTTTAAAAGAAGAAAGTTTTAAATTTAAGAAAAGTGCACATCCCATTGATTGTCAAATCTTCATTGGAACCTTTTGACTTCCTAAGCTCCTTTCTTCTTCTTTGGTTTTAATATTGTGTAAAATTTTGTCAAGCTTCATTGTAAAAGCAAGTCCATTCATCCACTCACACCCCCTATTTGGGCTTCTAATAGTGTTTATCACATCTATCACAGAGTGAACATTAATTCCCCATTCACCCCCATCTATCTATGAAAGGAGGTATTTTGTTTGATTTGTTTGTTAGGTTGAAATCTCTCAAACTATGGTGCCACTTGCTACACCCTTAGTATTGTTGAAAACCCCCTTGATGAGTAGGGGTGCATTGAGTTGGTTTCATAATGTTTTGACCTATAGTAGAAAAGTTATTTGATTTTGGAACAATTTTTTCATGAAAAACTCATTTAAATCAAAACTAAAAATTATAGAGGAATTTGGGCACACTCTTGATATTGTTGAAAAGCCCTTAGTGAATAGGATTTAAAGAAGGTGATTTGGAAATTTCTAAATCTAAGTTACATGAGATATTGAATTTTGAATAGTTTTTATCATTGGAAATTCAATTAAATTACAAAAAATAGGTTTGGAAGGAAGGTAATGAGTTCACATTTAGGCCAATGACACAACCTACACTAGTTAACATGAAAAATTTAGCAGTATTTAGCTATCATAACACCAACTTACCATGCAATTACTATTACGTGTGAATGGGGTATAAGGTGACAAACTATTTAAATACCACCACCTGGGCCAATCATTATGACCAGCCAATCAAAAGCATTCACTTTTTTTCACTAGGTCTTTTATGGAGACCATTGTTATCTTGTGTAAAATTTTAAGTCCAAATCCATTTTCATGGTGTTGGATGGTTGTGTAAGACAATTTCTCCATCTATGGATTCTCAAGTAAATATTGATGTTATGTGTTATATTTACACAATTACTTTTGTGCGATTCTCCTAATTAGGGATTACCTATATATTTTTGGGATTCAAATTTCAAGATGTTTTCAAAAGAGGAAAATAACGGGAAAGAAAAAAAAAAAACTCCTAAGTTTCTTTGTCAAGAGTTTTTGAAAGATACTTCACGACTTTAAAAAGAGTCTTCAAAGAGCTTTTGGGTTTTTATCAACTCTTTTTCAAGAGCTTTTAAAAGTTTATACAATTTGAGAAGTTTGTAGGAGGTATTCAAGAGGAAGTTTGAGAGATTTTGAGGATGTTTTTCAGGATATTTCAAGAGTAATTAGGAAGTTTTCATGAAGTTTTTAAAGAGGAATAAATTTTCAGAGTTTGTTGCAAGTCTTTTTTTTTGGGGAGTATTTAAGGAGCTTTACCTCTCAAGAATTAGGACTTGTTTTCCTTTCAAGTTTGATTTTGTTGCAGGCCATGTGAAATAAAATCATTTATAAAAAAAAAGAAGGTTTATCATCTCTTATCATTAAAAAATTTCATCACTGGGAACTTGGGTTCATAGTTTGGTCTGAACAAATTCTTTCCAATTGTCCATAGGGACGGGCAGGCCAAGGGATGGACTCCAACAATACCATTAAGCCTATAACACAAATTGGGTCTTTTTGCCTTTGCCATGGTAAATTTCTGAAAATGAAGTTTCAAAGAACTCTATATCTATCCCTAGTTTATTGGCCTTGCCTACCAAGGCAAGGATATTGTGTTTAGATTCATTATTATAGAGTATAGTAGGTTAAGGGATTTTGGCCCCTAGGTAATAATAATAATAATAATAATAATAATAGGTCTATTTTTATTATATGAGGATTTTTGAAAGATGATATTTTGTCTTGTGTTGAAATTTGAGATTAGTTATTATAGAGTTATAATAGAGATATCCGTAAAGTCAGGAAAAGACAGCACCAGTACCCTGAGTTTGGTCATACACAGGGTGAGATTTTTTTTAAAAACTGCAAAAAAGTACATTAGCATTCAACCGGGAGTTTCACCCTGTCTTTCTTTTTTCCTGAGTGCCTTTACTGCTGCTACATAGATTTTTCACTGCTCCTACCTGTACAACTACTATAATTCCTCTCGAACCTTGTGCATTAAATGCTGAGATTCAGCATTTCGTACTGAGTTTCAGCATTTCATACTGAGATTTAATAAAATTTCCTTATTTTAGATACCACTAAAGGAGGGGTTAGGGGGTTGAAAGGAGGCCCGAAGAAACAGTGAAGACAGGGTGAATTTGCCGAGATCTCTAATATCTTGGAAGGATTTTGAACAAATGGGTGTTCCCTGTTCTTTGACCCTTTCTCTACAACTTTCACATTTGGTCTTGGTTCAAACTAGCATTCCTTTGGGTACACACCTGCATAAAGCTCTGGCTTTGCAATTGCAACAAGTTGTTGTTTCCTATTGTAATTGTCTATTGACCTAATTTCCCTTGGCCTTGCCAAAAACACAAGAAAGTTACTTTACCTTAAGTCTGCAAAGTGCCCAAGTTCGAAGACTGGTACTGCAATTCTGTTTGCAGGAGTCAAAAAGATTTTAAGTGTCACCTGGTAGGACAACTCTTCTTTCCAGATCTTCACAGGTAGCTATAACTTAGATGCAGGCAGCACCCAGAAAGAACAACTCTCATTCAGAACTTGAAGGTAACACTGCAGCAACTGGAACTTTAGGATCAACAGATACTTAAACAGTCTCTACATGGCAGTTTAATTTGTCAAGAAGTTTCATCAGCTCTCCTTGTGTGACTGGGTGATGATCATCACTCTTGCCAGTCATGCTGCACTACTGACCTTTTGGTTGTTCAGGGTAGTTGTCCAGGGTGTATGCAATTTGCCACTCTGTAGAAAATTGAACAACACATAGCCACCACCCGTGATTCCAGGACGCTTTGTATTCAGGGTTACTGACATTCTGGCTCCTGTCTGGCTGAATTTCAGGAAAGGCAGACAAGGAATTATTATGCTGGGCCTGTTGAATGTCTTTTACCCCACATGGTAGGCCCTCACTTCCCTTCAGAACCCTATTGTCTCAACAGGGAGGTGCTGTAAAAAGCAAGGGGGAGGACAATGGGCGGGGTGCATGGGTCCCTAGGCCGTATAGTTGCTATACATGCCATATGGTGTGAGTTCATCAACCCACCAACCCACACAATGCTTCAGTTGGAAATTTGGGTTGTGGGTACTTTCAATGATAAGTCTCTGAGCTAAGACTTAATGATAATTGTCTTGTTCCAGGCTATGCAGAGTAGTTTGGGGTTGAGTTCTCACTGTAATCCTTGGCTTCCATATAAAGTGGGTGGTGTAAGTGGCAACTGCATCGGTGACCTGGAGCAGAGTGTAATATTTGAAGAATGTGAATGAGCACTACCTATCATCAGGTCCTCAAGGATTCTCAGCCACCAGGAAACCATAGGAAACAAAAACCCATTTAAGAAATGATTGTGCTGCAGATGAATTCAGCTTCCCTTGTAAATTAAAGTGCCACAAAATTTGTCACCAAAGCTGAATGTGAAAAAAGACAGGAAAAGGAAAGAGGACCCACTTTGTTGGAAACCTGCTTGAGGAGTTGTTCTTTGTTGAGCTATATAAAGTGGCCAGGTTCCTTCCTTTGTCTGTCCTACAGGGCACAAATCAATCAGGTGGCCCTGAGCTGTTAGCCCTGAGCTGTTACTCCTTGGCTGGAATCTGGGTTTGGAGTGAAGGGTCATGTCATGATTTTGCCCAAAATACCTAGAGAAAGTGGCAAGAGTTCTTGTACATACCTTCCCCTTCTTCCACTTGCTCATCCTGCTGCCATAAAGGCTAACCATACAGGTCATCACCCTGACTCTTGGAGAAGATCCAGATAGGTGAAACAGTTGGGCTGGCTAGTAGTTTAGCTAGTTGGTGTCCCGGTAGCTTTTCATCCCAGATCAAATGAAGAAAAACCCTGTAAATAAAAATCAAGGAGGGGAATCCATCCATCAAAAGTACAAGGCAAATGAGAACACAAGTAGACACAACCCAAAGAAAAAAAAAAGAGCAAACAATCAACAAAAATCAGGTGAAGACCCTATGCAAAGAGGACTCATGGCTACAAAATGACAATCAATGATAACAAAGAAGACCTAAGAGGAAAGCACTAGATCAAATGGGATCCAGTTATGCAGATTAATCCAGTATTGGAGGCAAGCAGGAGCACACCTACTTACTTGATTTGCTGCTCTCAAAGCTATGAAATGTAACACTCCATAGCTCCATAGCTACAATAGTCAAACTCTCGCCCTCTGCAGCTGATTCCATGCTGACACTCTTGGGGTGAATATCTTTTGCAGTCTATTGTTATGTTCCTGAGTTTCACTCAACCCAAATTCAGCTGCTGTTTTACTCAGTCCAAATGAAAAAATATTGCATGCACAGAGGATGGTATCAGCCACACCCTGACATGGGATGTCATTCGACAGTTTGGTGAAATACTCATAAATAGACTTTGGCATCTAAAGTTTGACATTTACCTTACGGGAAGAAGCTCTGCAACTGGCCAGAACAAAGCTGCAAAATGCCCAGCAGTAATCCTGAATCAACAGGTATGTATTTGGAACCATAAATGAATTACTAACAAATTCAGGGATTTCATAAATTCTAAAGTACCCTCCATGGGTGAGGCAAACATCCTTCAGCAAGGATAAAAATTGATAAAACCGGGTGCAGTGTGTGCAAATTACCACAGTAGTCAAACAATTTCCATTCCTTACACAATGGGTATCTAAAGCACTATACCAGCAAGTCAACTTTTGGAAGCATCCCCGCAGACTTATGGGTCCAATGTTATAACCCAGCACAAAATTTGAGCTCCAGATGCCATTTTGTGAATCAAATTGTCACAGGAAGATCTGTGCAATCTTCCTGCATAATTCATATTTCTAAAATATTGCTCATTCTTTGTTCACCTACTTCAATTAGTCCTCTGCAGGTAAGGATAGCTAGCACCACCAGGTCAATAATCCCTAACTGCCTGCCTATAAACTGAAAGCTTGATTTACATTGGCAGACATTCTAAAAAATGAAAGGATCAAGCCAGAATTGTGAAAATCACAGCAAGCTATAAAACCTATGTCAAGAGTCAACAACCCAACAGGCACCCTTCAACCTTCATTAGTTCAGAGTTTCCTGTTACCAACTTGAAGAACATACTGGAGATGAGTACTAGGACATTTGTCAATCCACTTCAAGACTCTTGTCACAGACATGTCAGTTTCATGTGACTCGGACCCACTTGAACAATTTTAAAAATCCCATTTGCAGGACATGTGGAGGCTTACAGCTTCTGCTTTCATAGTAGAGGATCAAATATTGTACAAGAAAGCACATACAATTGAGTATGCAGTGAATTTCTTTCAATTCTCGTTTGCTAAACCACCCATTTGATGCATAGCCCCAACTTGGACAAGTTCCTGCCGGGACATCACAGAGATCAGTATGAAACAACAGTATTACACAGAAGGAAAGCCATGATAATCCTCTTGTTAAGACTTCTTCAAACTATGGAGTGACACCTCTACCCAACAGGGATTATTAAGCCTTGTTCTCAAGCAGAAAAGACTGTAAGCACCTGTGCAATTGTCATCACCGGAAAGATAAGAGTTGAACTACTGAGCTGAATCACATGTGAAGGTGCCTTCACAAAGGAAATGTTGGAACCATAGCAATGTGATGGTAGAGACAAACTCCACAAAACATGTAACAGAACCAAATGATGTTGTGTCAGTTCAAGCTGAACTAGAACAAAGATGACAAGAATGGGTGCAGTCCAAACCTTGTGAGTGCCACCCACAAAATGTTCCAAACCATGAGTCATCGATAGCCATGAGTAGCCAGAATTACAGTGCAGAGAATCTATTGCAAAATCCCAGAAACATACCAACTCAAAGGTGCAGTTGACGAGAGGGAGGTGGTATCAATTGTGTCATTCAGGGAGATGACCCGAAAAACAAAGAGCTCCAGTGTGGTCATGATGGCACCATTGATTCACATCTCACTCTTTTAAGTATCCCAAGAACAATACCAGCCTGGTTTTAGCCATGATGATCTGAAGACAGACTTGAAATTCACAGATCAGTCTGAAATCTGGCTGTTCAGACCCAACACATCACTTTTGGCTGCAGTCGGCAAGATGACAAGTATGCTCATGTAAACTGAATTTAGAAAAAGAACTGGTCTCCAGTAGACATCCTCATAGAACATTTATTGTTGATATGTAAAGGAAAAGACATCCGTCAGCTGCATACACCCCTTTTAATTCATCTCATTGTGTACATATCTATGAGATTGCAGAGAAACTCCAAAACAGCAGCACTTTGAATGCAACACAACAAGAATGAGTGTGGCCATGACCTCATGAGTCCACATGCAAAGTGTCAGACCATCATCACCTGCATTATGCATAAAAGCAACAACCTGTGATGGGTCTCCATCATCTCATCAGCTCCCGACAGTGGGTGTAGGTAAGCATATAGTAACCTGCCTACAATTTCAGGCAAACCATTATAGAAACATCTGCTTCCTGAGTTTCTGTTGAATTTCTGGATGCAACAGAAAGCTGAATCATGATGTTGGCTAGCAGTAGCACCCAAGATAGATAAATAGCACTTCATCTCACATAGTTTAATTTATCATACTATGTACATATGCCACAATTATGCAGAGACCCTTCAGCCACTCTTGCTAAGACGTTAGGGTTTAGGAAGCATGCTCAATCTTTGAAAAAGCAGGAAAGTAAAAAATGCTGTTGCTTGCTTGCTTGTACTTTACCATGCTTGTGCTTCAACACAGCAATAGTCAGCTCCTCCAGCTTCTCCACCTGCACCATTGTCTGCAGAGAGCAAAATCACAAGTTTTAGTCTGAACTAATAATCTGAACCCAACCTGATGCAAGAGACAAGCAGATTGAAAATTGATTTGTGACAAGTCAATCATGTTTGACAGATTGTGAGCTTGTGAACATTTGATGAGCAGAAGATGATAACCACATGTATCTCACTGAAGAAAAAGCAACGAGTTCTTACAAAAATTGTATTGTTCCCTCACTTGGAAAAGATATCTTACTTTCATAATTGACATGTACAAATTTACGTGTTTGGGTATGTCCACAGACAATCAAGCATTCCCATTCTCGCACACAACACCATACACAAAATGTGAGTGTCTTTGCAACTCTAGCAAGCTTCACCAACCTCTACATGATAACCACATGTATCTCTGAAGAAAGAGCAACAAG
>Ga0116231_10012714_pt1 | contig 12213 bp, 9 predicted proteins | sample S1TSphgellanicum_2_FD_89695 | JGI IMG/M metagenome (GOLD analysis project Ga0116231, IMG submission 89695) | Host-associated microbial communities from peat moss isolated from Minnesota, USA - S1T2_Fd - Sphagnum magellanicum MG | ecosystem: Host-associated > Plants > Peat moss > Unclassified... | reverse complement strand
CCTCCATCAGAATCTCGGTTTCGACCCCCGCCACGTTGCGATCATTTCATTTTCGCCGGCAAATCCGCGAGATCTCAACGTCGCTCTCCGCAAAGAGTTCGAGTTGGAGTTGCTGGATCGCGTGAAAGCACTGCCGATGGTTCACTCGGCGGCGCTGAGCCGCTCTGACTTTAGCGGCGTCGCCACGTTGCCCTTCGCCACGAGCGCGTCACCCTCCGCTCGGGCTCAGGATCTGCCCACGGCGTATTGGTGGAGCGTGACGCCCGAATTTTTCAGCGTGATGCATATTCCGCTGTTGCGCGGACGCTGCTTTTCGAGAGCCGACACTCTGGAATCCGAGCCCGTAGTTTTGATTAACGAGACTTTGGCAAATATCTTTTTTCGCGGGAGCGACGCAGTGGGCAAGCACATTTCTTATCTCACGTATGACCCACTTCCAAAGAAGGTTTACGCCGAGATTGCCGGAGTGGTTCCCGATACTAAAATGAGCGGATTTACTTTGCCGGCAGGGCCGGAGATCTACACCAGCATGCGGCAACAGAACTATGCTCTTGGCTTCCTGCTCGTACGCAGCGATGCGCCCCGCGGGGTGCTACTATCGGCGCTGCGAGAGGAGATCCAGCGAACGAACAAGGGGTTCGACCTGGTTGACGTGAAGCCGCTCGAGCAAGCCGTGGAACAAACGTTTTTCGCCCGCCGCAGATTTCTTGCTGCGTTGCTCGCGACTTTTGCGCTGCTTTCGCTCATATTGACCATCGTCGGCATCGCGGGCGCTGCCGCTCTGCGTGTCACGCGACGAACGCTCGAGATTGGCATTCGCGTAGCTCTTGGGGCGCAGCGAAAGGACGTGCTGAAAATAATCCTCTTCGGCTCCACGGTAACAAGCCTGGCGGGAGTAGGCATTGGTGTAATCTCCGCGCTTGTTCTCACCAGGTTGATTCGTTCCTGGCTGTATGGGGTTGCCCCTGACGATGCCCTCACGTTTGTCTTGGCTGGTGCCGTGCTCTTTGCCGTTTGTCTTTTGGCGAGCTACATCCCTTCGCGCCGCGCGCTCCGTGTCGATCCGGCAGATGTGCTCAGACATGACTAGGACCGTTTTAGGCCCCACGCCGAGATAGGCGCAACCCGGCGTCGAGCGTGACCGCAGCTTTGGAAGACAGTCTACCCAGCATGGTAGACTGTCTTCCATGTTTCGGTTCTTCCGGCAAAGGCAGCGCGAGCGGGACCTGGAAAGAGAACTCCGCAACCATCTGGACCTGGAGGCCGCCGAATCCGGATCTCACTGGGCCGCCCGCCGAGCCTTGGGCAACGTAACACAGATTAAAGAGGAAGTGAGGACTAGTTAGCTTGCTGAAAACAGCGCCGGGCTATCTCATTCAGCAGCAGCGATTCCTGCCAGCGGTCTGTCAGTTCCACCCCATTCAAACTGCGCGCATAATTGATCCCCGGTGACAGGAGTTCCGGCGCAAAGCGAATATCCCGGCACGCCCGAAAGCACGCCGTCCACATCGCTTCAAAGTGCGTCCCTTCGCGCACTGGAACCTGAATGCAGCCGGGGTCGGCGATTCGGCCGTGAATAAAGCGAACCCGTTCAATGACGGGCGCTATAAAGGCCAGTTTTTTTTCGAAGCCTCCATAGACCATTTCCTGGCCGGCGTACCAGTGGGAGAAATCGGCGTTGAAGCGTAGTTCGGGGAAGCGCCTGATGAATTCCACGGTGCGCCACATGTCCTGAAAGATGGTCGCCCGGTGGGTTTCGACGTATAGCGGAAGACGGGTGGAGGCTTCGAGGATGCTCTCAATCAGACGGAAGGCTTCGTCGTCGCTCTCAATGCCCCAGCCGACGTGCAGCGTGGCGCATTCCTGACCTTCGGCCGCCAGCGTTTCGGCCAAAGGCAAGGCTTCCTCCGGCGTGTTGACGCGGCCGCTCCCAGCCAGTGCCAGCCCGAGTGACTGACAGAGCGCGAGTTCTTCCCTTGTGGCTGTTTGTACGAATTGCACCCCCGCAAAACCGGCATCTCGAATTCCGGTGAACTGTTCTTCGCGGGTTCCGCCGGGCGCGGTTGAGGTGGAGGGCAGGGAATCGAAGGCCAGCAGATTCATATAGCAACGCATAGCTCAAGTCTTCCAGGCGGCTTCGATATTTTCCAGTGTCTTATTGCGGGTTTCCGGCACCCAGATCCAGGTGAAAACCGCTTGCAGCAAGGCCATGCAGCCGAGGAAGCCAAACGTGAAAGATTTGCCCAATTGATGAAAAGCCAGCGGAAAGAACAGAACCACCGCGGCGTTGGCCACCCATTGGGTCAGCACCGGGACCGTCATCGCGGTGCCGCGAATGTGATTGGGAAATATCTCCGGCAGCAGGGTCCAGAAGACCGGGCCGATGCAGCAGGCGAAGAAAGCCAGATAGGTCATGACCAGGATGGGGACCCAGGCGCCTTGAAAGGCGTTTAGGGCGGACAGCAGGGTGAGTCCGGCGAGTGTGGCGGCCATCACGAGGGAACCAGTGATGTAGAGCGGTTTGCGGCCCCAGCGGTCGATGAGCCAGAAGGATCCGAGGGTAAAGACCACATTGACGATGCCCACCATGAATGTGGCGAAAAGCGCGGCGTCGATTTTCCAGCCGGCGGCCTGGAAGATGGAGGGAGCGTAGTCGATAACTGTGTTGACGCCGGAAACATGAATGAGTATGGCCAGACAGAAACTGACGGCAACGGCGCGGCGGATGCCGGGTTGCAGCAGACTGAGCCAGGTGGCGCTTCGGTCGTGGAAGCTGGCCTGGATTTCCGCGAACTCACGGTCCGCGGAATTTCCGTCCAGCATGCGCGCCAGAATACGGCGGGCTGCGCTTATCTTGCCGGTCATGACGAGATAGCGCGGCGTTTCCGGCGCTCGCCAAAGCATTCCGAAAAAGATGAGGGCGGGGATGGCGCCGGTGAAGAACATCCAGCGCCAGTTAGCGGGGCCGGCGTTGCGCAGCCAGTAATTGGCGAGGTAGGAAAGCAGTATCCCGGTCACGACCGACATTTGATACAAAGCTCCCAGTCTGCCGCGGGTTTGCGGCGGCGCGATTTCCGCAATGTACAGCGGCGACACGACCGAGACCGCGCCGACAGCCAGCCCGCCCAGGCAGCGCGCCAGGATGAAGAAGAAAAACGTGGGCGCGAGGGCGGTCAGTCCGGAGGTGAGTGCAAAGAGAGCGGCGGCGGCCAGCAGCGCGGACCTTCTGCCGAAACGGTCGGCCAGTTTGCCGGTGAACAGCGACCCGATCACGCAGCCAAACAGCAGCGAACTGAACGCCCAGCCCAGGCTCAGGTCATCCAGATTGAAGTGCGTTTTCAGGAAGGGGCCTGCGCCGGTGATGATGGCGATATCGAAGCCAAACAGGACGCCGCCCAGCGCGGCGGTGGCGACGGCGGTCATTAGAAACGTAAATTGTGATCTGTCTTGCAAACGTTCTCAGAAACTATATCAGAAAGTATCTTGACAAGCAGTACTGGCAGGGTTAGGCTGATTTTGACAGCGTTTGCAAAAAGGAGTCTGCGTTTATGCCCAAAGGTTGCATCTCGGACAGTGAGGCAAAGCAGTATCACGAGCAAGGATACGTTCTGGCAAAAGGTTTTTTCGCTCGCGAAGAAATCGACTTGCTGAAGCGCGCGGCCAAAGAAGACCGCGCTCTGGACCAGCATTCCTTCAGCCGCAACGACGGGGAGGGCGGCAACATACGGTTATCGTTGTGGAATCATCCGGGCGACACGCTTTACGGCATGTTTGCGCGCTGCGAATCGATTGTCGATTCCGCCACGAAGCTGCTGAACGATGAGGTGTACCATTACCATTCGAAAATGATCATGAAGGACGCGCGCGTGGGGGGCGCGTGGGCATGGCATCAGGATTATGGTTACTGGTATCAGAATGGCGTGCTGTTTCCGAATTTGACAAGCGTCTTCATTGCCGTTGATCCGGCCACCGTTGAAAACGGCTGCATGCAGGTGATTCCGTATTCGCATAATCTGGGGCGCATTGAGCATGTTTTAACCGGCGACCAGGCGGGCGCCAGCATGGAACGGGTAACGGAGATTCTGAAGCGGCTGCCTTTGGTCCATGTGGAGATGGAGCCGGGAGACGCGCTGTTTTTCCATTCGAATTTGCTGCACCGGTCCGATCAGAACACCTCGGAAAATCCGCGCTGGTCCATGATCTGCTGTTACAACGCCAAGAGCAACGACCCTTACAAGGAAAGCCATCATCCGCGCTATACGCCGCTGAATAAAGTGCCGGATTCGGCCATTCTGCAGGCGGGTTTGAAGCGCTTCGGCGAGAACGATTCGGCCTGGATGAACGCGGAAGCCGACGAAAGCGCTGCCGTTCTGGTGGAGAAGTCATAGTTGCGGCTGGAAGACATCGCTTCGAAGGCCAAGGTGTCGGTGTCGACGGTTTCGCGCGTGGTGAACGGCTTTGAATCGGTGAAGCCGTCCACGCGCAAGCGCGTGATGGCGGTGCTGGAGAAGATGAATTACCGGCCCAACTTGCAGGCGCGCGAACTGGTGGCCGGGAAAAGCAAAACGCTGGGCGTGATTGTTTCGAATCTGGAAAATCCGTTCTTCGTGGAGATTTTTCATGCGCTCGAAAAACAGGCGCATGCGGCTGGCTATGAGGTTCTGGTGGGCAACACCAATTACTCGCCGGAACGGCTGACGGCCTGCATCGATCTGTTTCTGGGGCGGCGCGTGGCGGGACTGGCGATTGTTGTTTCCGAACAGATGGAGGCGGGTTTCGAACAACTGGCGCAGGCCGATATTCCGATCGCCGTTTATGACGCCAAACTGCCGGGCCAGCGGCGCACGGGCGTGCATTTCGACTACGGCAAAGGGATGCGGCTGCTGGTGCGGCATCTTTATGATCTGGGTCACCGGCGCATGGCTTACATCGGCTATCCGCTGCGGTTGGGGCCGACGGAAGATAGGCGGGATGCGTTTTCAGCGGCAACGAAAGAACTGGGCGTGCAGCAGCGTTACGTCGCGGTTCAGGAGCACAGTGCTTTTATTGCCGGTCGCGAAGCTGCGCGTCAGTTGCTGGATTCAGATTTCAGGCCGACGGCGATTTTGTGCGTGAACGACTTGTTTGCGGTGGGCGTGCTGCGGGAGTTGCGCAACCGGAATATCTCGGTGCCGGGCGAGATGTCAGTGGCGGGCTTCGACAATATCGAAATTGCGGAGTTCAGCAGCCCGTCTTTGACGACCGTGAATATTCCGCGCGAGCGCATTGCCACCATGCTGTTTCGGAGTGTTTCATCCGTGGATTCGCAGGGGTCGAATTTTCTGATTGATCCTGAGTTGATTGTGCGCGAATCCACTGGGGCGGTGCTTAAACGATGACGAGATTATTGCTTCTATTGCTGCCGTGTCTTGCTTGCGGGCAAACCTGGACTATTGGGAATAGCGAGATTGAGAGAACGCTGACATTCAGCGCCGCCGGACTGGTGACAGAACGTCTTTCCGATCTGAAAACGCATACCGACTTCATTCAGCCGGACAAGATTGCGAAAGAACTCTCACCTGAGTTTTCCTTTCAATGCGATGGACACGGTTATGCGGGACGCGGCGCGGCTTTTGCATTATTAGGCGCTGAGGCGGAGGCCGAATCACTGACAATCCGGCTGCGCGGCAAGCAGGTTCCGCTGGATGTTTCGGTGGTCTATCGCGTGTATCCGGGTCATCCGGCGATCCGCAAATATCTGCTGATTAAAAACACCGGCACGGTGCCAGTGGTTCTTTCGCATCTGGAGATTGAAGGAATCGGGCCGTCGGTGGGTCCGGCGAATGAAACGATTTTGAACGCGCAATATGGCAGCAGTCCGCGCGAGATTTTTTATACGGGCCGGTCGGAAGATGCGGCGCTGCTGGTTTCAAATGGGCGCACGGGCGTGGGGTTTGCGGTTGTGAGCGAAGCGCCGGGATATATGAAAAGGACCGAGATCAATGGCTGGCATGACGCCGGGCACGTGGGTATTCGGGTGCTTTATGACACCGACCTGATGCCGTTTGAACGCACCATTGCACCGGGCGAAGAATTCAAGACGGCTGCAGCTTCGCTGCTGACCTATCGCCAGGACGATGGGTTTCGCGATCCGCGCTGGGTGCTGCCTTCGTACACGGCGCAAGTGCTGATGCGGCGCGTGGATGCCAAAGGCGCGCCCTGGATTTACAACACCTGGGAACCGTTTCAGCGCACCGTGACGGAAGACCTTGTGCTGAAGCTGATTGATGCTGCCGGCAACATGGGCATGGATATTTTCACCATAGATGACGGCTGGCAGCAGCAGTATGGCGAAAACGCGGTGAACCTGACGGCCTTTTCGCGTGGTCTGAAACCGATTCAGGAAGCGCTGGAGGCGCGCGGCATGCGGCTGGGCTTGTGGATTCCGATGGCGGCCATCAGCCAGCAGGCCGCCGATTTCCGCAATCATCCGGAATGGGGCGCGCTGGATGCGCAGGGCAAGCAGAAAATGACGTCGACGATGGGCGGTCCGTCGCCGGTGATGTGTCTGGCAACACCATTTCGCGATTCGGCGGCCAGGCGGATCAATGACGCGATTGAACAATTTCACCTGGCGTACGTGAAGCTGGATTTGACGACGATCTTTAACGCCTATGGCGAAGCGCCCGGATGCTGGGCCAAGGGGCATGATCATGCAAGCTGGTCTGAATCGCTGAACAGGATCTATGAGGGCATTGCATACATCACGGGCAAGGTTTATGAAAAGCATCCAGACGTGCTGCTGGACCTGACATTTGAGCTGTGGGGTCAAAAGCACATTATTGATGCCGGACTTCTGGCCGCGGGCGATCTGGACTGGATGAGCAATGTGGACGACAACCAGCCCGATTCGGCTGGCCCTTTGCAGGCCCGCACTTTGCTGTATCAGCGGGCGGCCTCCATGCCGGTGGAAAGTATGCTGATTGGCAACCTTCACGGCGAACTGCCCAGCATTCAGGAAAGCTTTGCGACTGAGATGGGGTCTGCGCCCGTTCTTCTGGGTGATTTGCGAAAACTGACGGCGGCGGATCAGCAGTGGTACCGAGAACACATCACCTGGTTTAAGAAGCTGAGAGAGACAACGAAGATCAGCGAGAGTTTCTTCCCGCTGGGAAGCTGGGTTCAGCCGACGCCCGCCGCATGGGATGGGTTTGCGCGGTTTGCCCGCAGCGGCCACGGTGTGGTGGCGCTGTTTCGCAACAAGTCAGACGCGGCCCAGGCTTTGGTCCAGATCCCCGTTCTGCCAGCGGGAAAGTACCGGCTGCATTCAGTCATCAGCGGCAGGGATCTTGGGGTCTTCACAGAATCGGACTGGAAGCGGGGCATAAAAATTCAGTTTCAGAAGCGCGAACCAGTGGAAATTCTGGAAGTGAATTAGTTTGGCTTAGATAGTCGTGAACAAGCCGGATTGTTCAAACGTGATGCCGTGAACGCAGTTCCGGCCACCGGCTTTAGCTCGATACAGAGCTTCGTCGGCGACGCGGACAAACAAATCGGGGCTGCGCTCGGTGCCATCGGAAACGGTGACGCCGAAGCTGGCGGAGACGGGAATTTCAACGCCGTCAACAATCATGGGAGCGGCGCAAAGGCGGGCTCGCATGCGTTCCGCCTGAGAGGCCGCCTGGTCCAGATCGCAATTCGGCAACACCACCAGAAATTCTTCGCCGCCGTATCGGCCTACCTGGTCATAAGGGCGCATATTGCCGCGCAGACGGACGGCGGTTTCACGCAAAACGGCGTCGCCAGCGAAATGGCCGTAGGTGTCGTTCACGCGTTTGAAATGATCAATATCCAGCAGGATGACGCCAACGGTTCGCCGGTCGCGATGGCAGCGGGAGATTTCCGTGTCCAGCGTGGCAGCGATGGCGCGGCGGTTGGGCAGCATGGTTAGCAGGTCTTTATTGGCGCGGTCACGCAGTTCTTCCTGAGCGCGCAGCAAATCTATTTGCAGATCGATAATGCGTTTGCCGCAGCGCAGCCGAACCTGCAATTCGTGCTGGTCGAAGGGTTTGACGACATAATCGTCAGCGCCGGCTTCCAAGCCCTCCACCGTTTCGCCCTTCGTGTTCTTAGAGGTTAGAAGAATGATATAAGGATACGGCTCACGGTGGGTTTCGCGGACCTTGCTGCAAACCTCGGGACCCGTCATGCCGGGCATAACCCAGTCCAGAATAGCCATGGGGGGCGGATCTTGGTCTGCCATCACATCCCACGCCTGATTCCCATCCTCGGCCAAAACGACTTCGTAGCCCCAATTCGACAGGGCTCTACGCAGAAGTTCTCGCGAAGTGGCACTGTCGTCGGCTATTAAGACCTTCATACGTGTGAATCAATCCTGCCTACTATACAAATCGTCGGAATTGGGTCAAATGATTAGCCCTGTGTCACGAACTATCTAGCGGGAGGAAGCTGGCGTCAGCAAAAAACCCTAAGTACGATCAATTAGAGCTTTCTCTCTACTATCCTCCGCTGTCCCGCGACAGTCAATAGCGCTAAAGTCCTTCAATCGCAAGAATTTTAACGGACGAAAGTACTTAAAGAGCGGCAAACCAAATAAAGTCTGATCCTATATCATGGTGATGCCGCCGAAATTTTCGCTAAATCGCGATGGCTTTGCAGTTTAAGGAGTTTTTTGGATGAATAATTCTGTACTCGTGCCCATGGTGGTCGAGCAAACGTCACGCGGAGAACGCGCCTACGACATATACTCCCGCCTGCTGAAAGAGAATATTATCTTTCTCGGGACTCCCATTGATGATAACGTTGCGAACCTTATCATGGCCCAGATGCTATTTCTGGCCGCCGAAGACCCGGAGAGGGATATTTCGCTCTATATTAATTCTCCTGGCGGTTCTATTACCGCCGGGCTGGCAATTCTGGACACCATGAATCTGGTGGAACCCGACATTACCACCTATTGTCTGGGACAAGCCGCTTCCATGGCCGCCGTCCTGCTGGCTTGCGGCACGAAAGGGAAGCGCTTCAGCCTGCCTAATTCCCGCATCCTGATTCACCAGCCGTCGATGAGCGGTTTAGGCGGTCAGGCAGCCGATATCGACATCTATGCTCGTGAAATTCTACGTATGCGCCAGTCGCTCAACGAAATTCTGGCAAATGCGTCCGGGCAGACCGTGGATAAGATTGCACGCGATGTGGATCGGGACTATATCTTAGAGCCAGCGGCGGCGTTGGAATATGGGTTAATCGACCGAGTGATTACCAGCCGTCAGCACAGCCCGGTACCGACACGGTAAGGGGCCGCTAAACCCGGATTATAGGCCGAAACGCCCGAATAGCAGAGGTATAGGGCGTTTTTGCCTATGAAGTTTGGTACTTTCTCTCCCAAAAACAGTAAAACTAAGAATCAACTGACTTGACCACTCTATTTCAAATGAGTTAGAGTGATGATTCAGTTACGGAACGGCTGAAGTATAAACACCATTTATTGAACGATGCTCTATACGCACCATCGAATTGCTGGATTTTTGGTTTTGGCGGCTTTTACAGCTATCCCAAGTCAAGCAGCAGACCCTAGATCATCGGAGCAGGTGCATGGAATCAGCCTAGTCCCTGCCTCAACGGCTACGGCAGTCCTCTTTTCTGAAGCAGGAACTGGCGACCTTCCTCACTCCCCCGATACGGACGCGCGGTTGTCTCAGGCCGATGCTCATTTTAATTCTGGACGTCAGGCTTACTTCCAAGGCAACTACACGGTTGCTCATCGCGAATTTGATGAAGCGGTCAATGTTCTTCTAACCGCGCCCGATTCGCTTCCAGATCATCGCCGCATTGAGCGGCGGCTGGATGAGATGAGTGATATTATCTACCGTTTTGACGTGGAGAAACTGGGCGCCGGCGAGACGGATGACGATGGCGTCGTCTATGACAAGGCTTCCATTGACGAATTGAGCCACATGACGTTCCCGGTGGACCCGAAGCTGAGACCGAAGCTGGAAGGCGAACTGAAAAATACCGCGTCCGGCATTCCGCTGGAACTGGCTGAGCCGGTTCAAAGTTTTGTTCACTACTTCTCGACACCCAACGGCCGCGACACGCTTCTTACAGGTTTCCGGCGGGCGGGCCGTTATCGAGCCATGATTGAGCGAATTCTGGCCGAAGAAGGCGTTCCGCAGGAATTGATCTACCTGGCGCAGGCTGAGTCGGCGTTCCTGCCGCGGTCTGTCTCAAACAAACAAGCGGTGGGTATGTGGCAGTTTATCGCGGAGACGGGCACCACCTATAAGCTTTTCCACAACCCGGCGACGGACGACCGGCTAGACCCTGAAAAGGCGACGCGTGCGGCGGCCCGGTATCTGAAAGATCTGCATCAGCGCTATGGCGACTGGTATCTGGCGATGGCGGCTTATAACTGCGGCGCCGGCAATGTGGACCGCGCGGTGGAGCGCACCGGTTATGCCGATTACTGGGAACTGGTGAAGCGCCATGCCTTGCCGCGCGAGACATCGGCCTATGTGCCGATTATCGTGGCTATCACGATTATGGCGAAGAATCCGGATGACTACGGACTTCAGAACATTGAGACTGACGCCGCTTTGGAATATGACACGATCCAGGTGTCGGCTAAGACGAATTTGAACCTGATTGCGGATGCAACCCTGGAACCCGTTTCAGCCATTCGCGATTTGAACCCGGCAGTGCTGGGCGCGACCGCTCCGGAAGGGTATGAAGTGCATGTGCCGAAAGGCGCGGGCGACAGCACCATGGCCGCGCTGGAACTGGTGCCCGCGGCCAATCGCCAGGCCTGGCGTCTTCATCATGTGACCGCCAACGACACGCTTGAAACGATTGCCAAAGCCTACAACACCCCTGCTGAACGTATTGTGGCGGTGAATTCAGCGCAAGCCACAAGTCTGGTGGAAGGCGACACACTGTTGATTCCGGCGGAGTATAAGGAAGAGCGGAGTGCGTCTCATCTGCTGGCGAGCCGGACGAAAGCGCACGCGCGCGCCTCCTCTGTCCGGACCAGTGCCAAGTCCGGCTCGGTGCCGCACGCGGCGCATGTGGCCGCTTCGGCCCATGTCACGGCACCCAGGCGTCTGCCAGCGCAATTGTTGCAGCGCAAGGCGGCTATTCACACGGCCAGCATTCAGCATTAAGCCGAGCGAGTTGTTTCTTCCAGCCGGATTCGCGGCAAATCCAATTCTTTTTCTGTTTTTCTATTGCTAATATTGCTACGCTTGTGAAATCATTTTGCTTCCCGCAACATCTGGATTCGTAGGTCAACAAGATGTGCGAAAGGAGGAGCTCGTGACGAGAAACTACTGGATGAAACCTGAAGACGAAGAAGACGATTTTGAATACGAAGATGAGCATGTCGAACTAGAATCCGACAAAGACGAGTACGAAGAGGAAGAGGACGAGTTGGAAGAAGAAACACCTTCGACAACGGTGCTTGTTTTATCCGCGAGTGTGCCGGATGAGGAGCAGGGTGCGCCGGCTATTTCACAGCCGGAAGCTGAGAAACCGGCTGAAGCAGCGCCGCCTGCTCCAGCCGTGAAGAAGACGGCCGCCAAGAAAACGCCCGCCAAAAAAGTGGCCGCTAAAAAGCTGCCAGCCAAGAAGGTTCCGGCTAAGACCGCACCGGCGAAAAAAGCAGTAAAGAAATCCATACCGACAGGAAAGAAATCATTGGCGACTAAGAAGGCAGTTAAGAAAGTGGCAGTCAAGAAGGCCGCACCGGCTAAGAAGGCTGCGCCGAAAAAGGCAGTTCCGGCCAAAGCCGTGAAGAAGGCAGCTCCGAAAAAGGCTGCTCCGCCCGTGAAGAAGGCCGCGCCCAAGAAAGCTGCGCCCAAGAAGGCAGCTCCGAAGAAGGCCGCGGTTAAGAAAGCCGTCAAGAAGAAGTAGGTTCCTGAAATGCGAAGAGCCGGACGTTCTGTCCGGCTCTTTGCGCAAATGGGCTGAACCTACTTGGGGCCTTGCTATTTAGGATCTTTGCGAACTACCGAACGGCAGCGGTTAAATAGTTCGATCAGCGCGTCGGCATGTTCTTCCGCCGACCTGGGTCCTTTTCCCCCGAAGCCCGCCGATGGTGTTCCTTTGCCAAAGCCGGTGGATACGGCGATGAACTTCATCAACTCAAGCGCCAGTTCGTCCGGGCTGCTGGAACTCGGTTTGGATTCAGCAGGGGCAATGTCTTCAGCCATGTCTATCAAT
>Ga0116231_10012713_pt1 | contig 12214 bp, 8 predicted proteins | sample S1TSphgellanicum_2_FD_89695 | JGI IMG/M metagenome (GOLD analysis project Ga0116231, IMG submission 89695) | Host-associated microbial communities from peat moss isolated from Minnesota, USA - S1T2_Fd - Sphagnum magellanicum MG | ecosystem: Host-associated > Plants > Peat moss > Unclassified... | reverse complement strand
TTATGACAAAGAAGACATATATGATTAACCATATACCCATCAACAAGTGTGAGTAGAAGGTACTATTATATTGATAAAAGATGTACAAAAATGGGTGCATGAAAAATTACTAAAGAACCTATTGAAAAAAAAACGTTGGTTCTCTATAACATATCAAAGGATCGAAGCTCAAAATTGGGTAGTCCAAAAAATGAAAGGGTTACAAAACCTAATTAATTATATAAAGTGAAACCCTAACCCATATCACTATCTACAATCCCGTGTTTAGCGTGGTATGCAGTTGCTGCTTTTGCAGCCTTTGCTACATGACGAGCAGTGTACAAATGCCAGCGTTGCATTCTACCTGAATTGCATTTGCAACAAATTGGGCCTTTGTCTGGTCTTGCACCCTGTAAACACCCAAAAATCACCAAATTAAACCGTAACACACCTTGGATGAAATACAATAAAAAAACAATAAACATTACTTATTGTTGTTTCTTACCTTCCATGAATCATTCTAGATTCATGAAAATCCAAAACATCTGTCAACTGTTTTTTCTGAGATGTTTTACTGGACTTTCGTTCCCAGTTCTTCACATCCCATGCCGTCTTTAATTGTCGTGCATATGCACAACGGGTGGATCGGATCATCCCCTGTAAGTCTTCATCCTTCTCCATTCGTACAATTGCATCTCGCACCACACTGCCCACGCCCCAAGCATTGAGGCCCAAAACCTTCAACAATTGTTCTTGGGCTAATCTGACCAAAGCAGGTTTTGGGAGTGCTAGACACTGTTTTACAACAACTACCAGGTGATTCCACTCGCGCTCTGCTTTGGCACAAGCACGACTAGCAACTTTATGATCATTCCTCCTTTGCATAGCCATCGCATTTCCCAAATTCTGAGCCTTCATCTTGGCATGGTCCTGATGTCGAGGACCTCCTGCAGCAGTTGAAGGCCTCCCAGGTTTGGACTTTTCTGCCACCAAGCCATGCACCTCCTTCAAATGCTTGGTCAATAGTCATTTCGCACAATATGCGACTATGCAATTGCCAACTTTGCACTTCCATTTGGACCCAACCTTTGTCCATTCCTTATCCTTCCGAGCCAAATTAGCTGGACAAACAACTGCAAGTGGTTGAGAAGCTTGCTCAGTTTCCAATTCCAAACCTAAACCCAAAAAATGAAAGTTCAAAAAACAGAATGCAAGTATTGCAAAACATCAAATCACAAAATCACATACTACTCCTATAAACATGAACTGTTTTAAGGTATTGTAGTAAAAACATTTTGACAAAAAAAATTCCCGCACCTTCCAACAAATGATGGAAGGTGCGGATATAATTAAACTTTAAGAAACTTGTACAATTTTATTAATCTGTAATTAATCTAATGTCCTATCTTCTAATGTTCACAAATTCTAAAACAATCTATACCAATGTTATCCTTGTGTTTCAATTGTGATAGAGCACAATTTTGCTCACCAATTTCCTGATCTGATGCAACAACACTTCGGTCATTAGTTGCTTCATTTAATGTAGCAACATTATGCTGAGCAATTGCTACATCTGATGCAGCAACATTTTGCTGGGCACCTTCCGCATCTGATGCAACAACATTTTCCTTGGCACCTCCCGCATCTGATGCAGCAACATTTTACTGAAGAATTGTCGCATCTAATGCAGCAGCATGTGGCTCAGCACTTGCCTCATCTCCTCCAACAACATATGGAAGAAGAATCGGCTCATCTGACATAGCAACGTTTGGCAAAAGACTTGCCTCATCTGTTGCAGCATAATCTTGCCTATTGACTTCCAACTCACCACCACCGTTTTTCCTTAATCTTCTTCCCCTACCCATTACAACCTTCAACCCTAAACCAAAAACCACCAGTTTGTTAATTCTAATGAACTAAAACATAAGCAACAATAAAGGAAAAAAAAAAATCACCACCATAGAGGAAGGTGACGACATTACTGCCGTCACCTTCTTTGCAGCAAAACCATAAAAGAAAGGCGGAGGACGCCACTTCCTTACAACAAAGCCATCGAAGAAGGTGGTGGCAGCTGTCGTCATCTGTTTTTTCAATATAAATTCTCCTACGTTACAAAACTACAAAAAGAAGGCACCTTCTTTTGCTACGTTGCAACGCAACAAAACCAAAAAACGAAGGTGACGGCAGCTATCGTTGCCTTCGTCTGTAGCGCAGTAGCAAGAAAAAAAAAAAATGCGACAGCAGCCACGCTGCCGTCGCCTTCTTCACTGCGCTGCAATGCTGCAGCGCAGCGTAGCAACAAAAAAAAATGCGATTTGTTGCTACGCTGCACTGCAGCGCAACTCCACAGCAGGAAGAAGAAGGCAACGGCAACTGCCGTCGCCTTCTTCTTCCTTTTTTTTTGCAACACAAAGAAGAAGAAGAAGGCGATGACAGCAATGGTGCAGCTCCACAGCAGGAAGAGCTGCCGTCGCCTTCTTCTTCCTTTTTTTTTTTCAACACGAAGAAGAAGAAGGCGACGGCAGCTGCCGTTGCCTTCTTCTTCTTTTTTTTTCTTGCACCACAAAAAAGAAGAAGGCAAGGGCAACTGCCGTCGCCTTCTTCGTGGAGCTGCGCTGCAGCTCCACAGCAGGAAGAAAAAGGCGACGGCAACTGCCGTTACCTTCTTCTTCCTTTTTTTTTTTGCAACACAAAGAAGAAGAAGGCAATGGCAGCTGTCGTCACCTTCTTCGTGGAGCTGCGCTGCACCGCAGCTCCACAACAGGAAGAAAAAGGCGACGATAGTTATCGTCGCCTTCTTCTTCCTTTTTTTTTTGCAACACGAAGAAGAAGAAGGCGACGGTAGCAACGTTGCCATTGCCTTCTTCTTCTTCTATTTTTCCTGCAACACAGAGAGCAGCTCCACAAACAAAAAAAACAAACAAACAAAAGTAAGATGCTTACCTGGGTCCTGCGTGGGTCCCGCTCCGGCTCCCCTGCTCCAAGCTCTCACTCCCCTCTCCAAGCTCCCGCTCCTCTGCTCGGCCAAGCTCCTGCTCCAAGCTCGCTCCCGCTCGACATCTCTGGAGCTCTGGCGATGGAGTGCGATGGAGTGAGGGGGGAGGGGTTGGTAGGTGGTAGGTAGGAGGGGGTAGGTAGGTGGTAGGTAGGAGGGGGGAGGTAGATGGTAGGTAGGAGGGGGAGGTATGTGGTAGGTAGGAGGGAAAATTTTGGGGTAGGTAGGAGGGAAAATTTTAGGGTAGAAAAGAGGTGAAATATATATATATATGCAGGCAGGGAGGATGGGATTTTCGTTCATCCGAAAAACGGCCTCAACGGGCTCATCCGTAACTAGTGCATTGGTGGCTGTTAATTCACTCCAGCCAAGGTAAGTAAGGAGGGATAGACTAGTTAATAATTTTTATTCGTGAAGATTACTTTGACAAGTTGAAGAATATCTTTTAAATTGTTTAAGTTACTATTGTAACCTAGGGTTAGTTTCCACATTGACAAAATGAATAATTTTATTTTTTCAAAAAATGAATTCGCTTTCTAATTTTGAAATTATATATTTTTCCATCATCTATTGTAATATTGTGATATGAGTAATGAAATTATTCAGAGTGTAGCCTATGATAATTATGATGATTTTCAACATGTCAACTTCACATTTTCAAAAAAATTCATTTCACTATTTTGAGGATTATTTAATGACGAAACTGACCTTAGGGTAAGGTATTCCTGCAACATATTCAACATCAGCCAAATAAAATAAAATTGGCCCAATGAAGGACCAAAATATAGAAAAGAAAATATGCTACATGCTTTACATATTGTAGAAGGGTCTGAAAATAGACCCTTCTGGATTTGAGATCTGAGCTCGAGGGAAGTAGGCTGAGGGAACAGCTCGAAAATCCGCAACGGTCTATTTTCTAACCTTTCCCCTACATAAAGACAAGCGGTGATTTTTCTTTCCGCTTCCCTGTATAGATAAAGTCAAAAACTGATAAAACGTGAAAAACGATGCAAATATGCAAAAGAGAGGTTACTGAGTTTGAAACCGTGCCTTCCGAAATGTGAAGGCCTCTGACAGGCTGTACTGGGCCTTCCACATTTCGGAGGGTACAGTTTCCAATTACTGCAAAATTAAATTCAGGCCAGGGAGCGTCCCTGAAAATACAAAGGAAAAATCACCTCTGGCTTTGACGACTAAGAAACCCTCGAAAATAGCATAATATTTCCTTAAAATCTTTTGCGAGACATAGGCCGAGTTTAGTTTCATCCCTACTTTCAGTCATGAAACTATTCCGAACGGGACGCAAGAAGCGGATGGAAACCTTTTTCATCCCAACTTTCATTCCAATGAGGCCGAAGAAGGAAGCAGCCACCTTTTCTGTGGAGATATCTTTTTTCATCCTACATTTCAGCCCTGAAACCAGCGTTCCCAAAATCGTTGACGAAAGCAGCCATTTCTGTGAATAAATGAATGAATGCTTCTCATCCACGAAGGTGACAAACAGAACACTCAATTACCGCCCATTGCTTCCGCCCAACATTCGTCTCTCACGAGACTGACACAGAGTTTATACAAGCGCTCTGGCACTCTGCTTCTCTCCCTCTCGTCGTTGTCTCAAAAAGACAAAAGTGGATTTTTCGTCCCTACTTTCATCCCAAGTTTCAGCCATGAAACCCACCATTCCCAGAATCGTTGACGAAAGCAGCCATCTCTGTGAATGTCTCTCATCCACGAAGGTGCGAAACAGAACACTTAATTACCGCCCAGGCTTCCAGTATGAAGCAAAGAAAGCAAGTGCTTCATTGACCCTCAAGAAGAAGAAAGTTAATTATGTTCTACAACAACTTCATGCTTTTGATGAGAAGGTAAATTTCACAATTCAATTGTTATGTCTGTCAAGTCTTGTATTTATTGCCACTACATATTTTTTAGTAGCCATCCTAGATCACACATCCTAATACATTTGGCACATCAATGGTTTGTTGATCTACATGTAGGTTCGGGCTAAAGAAGAGAAGAAAATGTGGGGCTGGTCACCTTTGTACTTTGTCCTCAAGCGGCACCCAATGGCATTAGGTCCACAATGCCCATGGCACCACACTAAGTAGGAGTTGCAGGACATATCAGCTGAATTGGAAAAGGAAATAGAACATTTTTCCTTGGAATGTGAATGCCCTCATATTTTTCAAACATTCAAAATGTTTTGTAGACCACTTTAGGGGAGGTGCCCACCATCGATACTTTATGCCCATGATGTATGTTCTGTAATAGGTTATGATTTCAACAACTTGTGTGTTGGAAAATGTTTTTGTCAGATTAACACATTCCTCCAAATTTTTGGGTCCACAAGTTGCACCCTTTGGCTCATCCTATTGATGGATTAACCAAATGTAACATCTTACATTTTGCTCATGATATGGCACACTCTGTCCGCCTAATAGTTGTGTATAAGATTTGGTTAACTATGGCTTTGCATGGTTTCTTAAGATTCATCAAAGTCATGAAGATGTCTTTTCATCTCAACATGATTTGTTGGGGCTTCTAGGTTTTGACCATGAACAGTAACAAATTGTCATTAAAAAAATTTAGACTTTTATTTGCAAGATTGCCCATAAAGCAATTGTTAACATTCATTATGTTGGACAATGAAGTTGGAAAGCATGTGGTGCAATGGCACACTATGTCTTAACCAACGCCATTTCCTTGACCAAGTGACCACAATAATCTCCTATTTTTCCTCTTCTTATTCCTACAGGGTTTTTGCTTATGTGTTTGTTATTGAGGTTTAGGGATTGTTAATATGCATTTGTTCTCATTCTATGGAGGTTGTCAATGATGTTCTATTGCTAAGGGAGGACATAAACATTGGCTAGTTGTTTGTTAGAAGGTTGACTTGGAGGAAGAGGGTGCATTACAGAACATTTCCAAAAGATGCAAAGATAATCTCGTTAAACTTCATGATTGTCAGTTGCAAGGCGTCATGGTCAAATTGGGCAAGGCCAAAGACCCCAAGTCAGTCGTTGTAGATGTGACAAAGACTTGTGACCAAGTCTAAGCCTACCCTATTAAAGTTATTCCTAATGATGGTGAGCAAACAATGCAAGACATTGATGTGTCTACTACTATTCTAGTAGTTAGCAACATCATTAACCTAGGTATGCTTCCATATTAGAGCATCCATGTTATATTTTGTCCTTGTTGGTTTGGTCTCCCTTCTTGTTTGTTGTTTTTGTTTTAGGCCAACATATGTATGTGTTATTCGCTTGAATTCAAACTTTAACAAAAAAATATATAATGTCCCAAAAGGGAGTTTTTTAGGTGAAATTAAGGAGCAAGTACAAGGGCTGCTACCTATAGATTCACGACTAATCACCAACATTTTCAACAACCCAATTCACTCCAATGAGAATGCGCCTATTACATCTAGTCTTGTGCTTTAAAAAAAAAAGGAAATTGATTTATTGCAATGTTATGTGTTTAATCCAAGCCCAACTACTCCAATTCATACAACCCACCTCCCTCTTGATTTGCAAGCTTTCACTAGGACACCTTCCTTCTCTCTACGGTTGCACCTTCCAAAACAAACTAAACACAGCCCCATGCATCCCATCCCCAACCTCAATATCATGGTGGAACTTCCCCCATGAATTATTATGGGATCCGAAACAACTAACACAAGAGAAGGGAGAAAATAAAAAAAAACACGTAAGTTTTCAACAGCCCATGATAATGGCATTGGAAATTTTTATTTCTAAAAGACTTTGTTCTACAAGGTTTTAGGGTTTTTGTCAGTTTTGGGGTCTTTGACAAAAATAATGTTCTGCAAGATGTCTTGTTGCTTGCAAGCTGACATCCTTTGTGCAGGAGTTCATTATTAGGAAGGGGGGTATTAAGGAGGTAGCACTTTCCTTTCAAATTCAACAACATTATGTGAAATTGAGGCTTGATGCGGATATCTCCTTTCTCGACAACCCCACCAGGCACCTAAGCATAGATTCCATGGATTTTTTCAGGTTGTGGTTCTCACACTTTCATATGAATTCATAACAAATGTACATCACACATCCTCACCTCTGGGACATTGTAAAGAATTGGACCAAAGAAAAAGGGGAATCAAAATAGAGTGTACTATAATTTGTCCAAAAGAAACTAGAAATCGCACTTTATGTCAAGGACCTCATAATCCCACTATAAAATGCCAACCATTGGAATGTGATTATAATGAATGAGGACCAACTTCTACATTATGACCCTCTAAAGATTGAAAATATCTTCCCCTTTGGATTGGTGCACCAGGTTTTTACCAAACTAAGGGCTATTAAGCAAGGTCCCATGTTTTAGAATGTCATTTGGAAGTGGGCCACAACAAACAATTCTTGGGTGTGGCCAGATGGGCCATAACAAGAGTCAAACTGGAAATGTGGGTTTTATGTTATGAGGTTCATAACCAATTATTATGAATGGAAGTCTATGAATCGGTTTGATAACATTCATGTATGTGTATGTTTGAAATGTTGGTATATTTGTATGTGATTGCAACCCATTCTATAGTGCGACCTAACCTATTGGGTTTGATGAATGCAAGTGACACCGAACATGTTCTCCAAGGTTGAAGTTATTCAAGCACGAGACACATTGTAAGGTGCAATCTTAGATGCCCTGCAACAATCAAGGTCAGCAAAATCTAGGTGGATAATTAGGCTAAACCTGTCAACTAAAGGTGTACAATCAATTTAAACATAGTCTCATAGCATAACAAGAGCACGGCAAAGTGGCAAAATAAGGAAGCTTGGTTCCTATGTTTCTTAGACAACAAATCAATTATAGTTGGGACTTAATAGATCTTTTGGTTGGTTTTGTGCCAATATATTTTTGTTGTATTACAACTTGAACACTGTGTACTGTGCATTGTCTAGTTCTATACGGCTAAATGTTCTATGGCATTTTTGGCCAATGTATGGCATTGACACATTGCAAACAAGAGACCTAAGTTATTAATTGTGCCCATTTTGTGGACTATTTGAACCAAAGGGTGGCAGGTTTAATTGTTATTGCACTGTTGGTTTCTAGGTTATAAATGTGATGTCCAAAGCCTTACATTGCATTGTTGTTGGGTTGACTGTTTATTTTGGTTTATAGGTTTGTTGCATGGTTTTGAAATGTATGTATATGTTCTGTTCTAGGTGAATTATAGTGTGGTAATCATGGTGTAAGGCACATAATAATTGGGTGTATCATTGTAAGTTGCAAAATGGTACAGTTGAACACCAATAACATGCAATCCTCTGAAGATGGATCAAAAACATTGAACACAAATTGCTTGCCATAATTGCATCCACCCCACAATATACCCCTTTCAATCTACAACAATATATTCCAAAACAAAACAAACACTTAAACCCCCAAGTAAAAGCCACATGACTTTGATTCGTGTATAATGTGTTATTACATATTTTGTGACAAGGATGTCTACCAAATGTTCTAATAATTCTTGTACAATTTCTCATAGACAATGTAGAAATTCCATATTTGATTATAGAATCATAATTATGGAAAAAATGTTGAAAATGATATATGAAACGTTTAATTAAATCACAAAAAGTTGTAGGTAATGTATTAATTATTCTCAAATTCCAGCAGACATTACTTGGTCCACAAACAAACCCCAACAAATCACAAAGGAAACTTAAAATTGACCCCACCTTAAGGTACCATATTTTAGATGCACTTATGTTTTGTTGATTTATCATTTAGATGGTTGTGTTTCTGAACAGGGGGTTTATTAAAAGAAATTATGTCCTTTGCAACCAATAAATCTATGACTACAAGTCCTAAATGACTATATGTATGATTTTAGTCATAAAATATTACTTTAGATCCTATGTGTAAAAAATTATAGTCATACATTAGTGGGGCATGTGACTAGTAGATGATAAGGTGATAATAATATGGGGGATGTTAGTTTTCATCACTTTAATTTCATCTATATGGCATCCATGATTGATGACAAAATGATGTGGATGTCTGACTATCATTACAATGATTAAAAAATAACTATAAGTCATTCAATATGAACATAAACAACCTTACCCCCACCCCCCACCTACTTACCACATACCCACCAACCCACCCATCCACCACCCTACTTACCCACCCACCTATCTACCTACCTACTACCCACTTACCCACCCACCAAACTACCTACTACCCACTTACTTACCCACCAACCCACCCACCCACCTACCTACCTATTTACCTACCTACCCACCCATCTACCTACATATTATCCATTTACCTACTTACCTATCTACTTACCCATCCACCCACCCACCCACCCACCTACTACCCATTTATCTCCCTACCTACTTACTTACCTACCCACCTGCTCACCTACCTACCTACCTACCCACTTCCTACTTATCATCTTACCGCTTGCTACCTACCTCATAGTCTTGTAAAGATATGAAATAAACATGTGAAATAAAAAACTTGACCAATATTGGACACCTTTTGATGTTGTAGTCCATTGGTAAGGACTTGGTTTATCATTTTGAAGGTGAAGGGTTTAATTCCTAATACTTGCAACCTATGTGCATTCCTAAGTGGCTAAGGTAAGTAGGCTAGATTAAGGTAGTTACATAGGTTACATAAGTTAGGTTAGGTAGGTTAAGCTACTACCTACCTACCTGCTTACCTTTTTCAACCAACCTAAACCTATTACCTATCTACTTACCTACCTATAAATATATTTTGTGTCTTCCAATCATATTTTAGTCATTCATTATATGACTCCTTAACATTATATATGGTTTGTCCATTATGACTTGTTGTTAATGACTATAAGATGAAAAGTGCCACGTCAAACATTAAATGACTACTTGTCCTTTGCTATTCGTTTGTTACAACTAAGGGCTTCTAAGTCATATATGTTCGATATGACTACAAAATTAATCATATATGGAGTCATAGATTTAAGAATTTCTTCTAGTGGTTCAAGCAATCCTTTATGCCTTTTCAATGCATTACCACTAGTATGGGAACAAAGTTATGGTAGCTAGGTGTGCCAAGTAATTGGCAACACCCCGCCCTAACACGTTCTATTGTTTGCCTTTCAAAACTCTCAGTGTTGAAAGCAAATGCATTTGCAAGGCTAGAAATTCCACAGTCATGGCTCTAAGGTCAAAAAAAACCTTGTCAATGACATCAATTACATCCTCATCTATTGTGGATTTAGGATGACCCTTGAGCTTCAAACAAATTTTTTGTTCAAGTTGTTTGTCAATGGGATCATCATCTTTGTTGTCATTATCTCCAATCCCATAATCAAGACTATTATGTTCGAGAACTACACCACCTCGTGCAAGGTACCAATTTCTTTAACAATTAAACCATCCCCAATGTTTGGATGAAACATCTTGAAAACTTTCATGACATGCTTACAAATAATCAATGTAGTGACATACGAAATACGCGTATTTTTCGAAGGTGCTAAAAAAGAAGTATTTTCAAGTATTTAAAAATACGCTGAGCAAGTTGAGCTGAAGTTGTGCCTAAATCTGTGACCATTTTGAGCAGACATCAGCTCAGTAACATACGATGAGCAAAACGCTGAGCAAGCTGAGCTGAAGTTGTGCCCAAATCTGTGACCATTTTGAGCAGACATCAGCTCAGTAACATACGATGAGCAAAACGTTGAGCAAGCTGAGCTTAAGTTGTGCCCAAACCCTTCTTAACCAACTTGAGCATAGGCATACCTTGAATAAAATTGCACACTAGTTTTAGGGTCTGGTCCTTGTCGAGCTTGCAATTGGTTTCAAAGATGATCGAAAACATTTGACACAATTTGACACCTACTTCCGAAACAATGAACAAAGACAATGATGATCACGTAAGCTCACCTTTTATAGAAGTGCATCGCGTCCCCTTCTTGTTCCCGCTCTAATTGTCGTTTAACTTTTCTTTTTCCATCCAACTAACCATATTTTCCTCAAACTCAATGTTGTTCACTTTATGTGCTAGGCGCAGGTTTGAAAAGACATGCACTAGATCTTGAGCTCTTTGCGGGGTCAACCTGTTTCGCTTTTTCGAATAGATGAAATCGTAAGTGCTCTAGTTGCGTTTGCACGCTGAGGCTACAGAACATTGGCTGAGGACCGTCACGCCTACTGTCTGAAGCTCTAGAACTTACTGACCCCTACTGCCAAAATTTCCACTCAGGCATCTCTCTCATGGCCACTTGAATGCCGGGTCTGCCAAACAAACCTTCCTGGTTTCTAAACTGCGCCAATTGCTGCAGGGCTTTTGCTTGATCGTCTGCATCTGGGACGAGCTTCTCTAGGATGTTCAAAAACCCTTGCATCACTTCCGCATTCTGGTCCTGTCCATATTCTGCTGACTGGAACTCCAGCTCCAAAACAAACCTAGCCGAGTGCATATTTGAATGCAAGTATTCCCAGCACTTGCGCCAAAGCCAGCTGATCTGCTCATACTTGATAGCAGAAAGCTTCACCCTCGGATGCTGCTTGTTCGTTCCCTCCTTGAGCGCCCCCAGCTCCTCGCCAATCAAGAACATGGCATAGTAAACCTTTCCCACAACTGGAACACCCTTGTCACACTGGCGCGAAAGGCAGACTATCGATTCTGAAACAGCCAACAACTCCTTCACACCCTTCCAGAACGCAGCGGAAGTCAGGATGTCGTGCACCTCCTCTCCCTCCATCTCATGCGACGACTTCTGGTTCCACTCCCCCTAAGCGTCGCTGACCACAAGCTGCTGCAGTATCAGCCTTCACCTCATGCATGCATTGTAGCATGATGAAGTTGGTGGCAAATCTGGTCTCCCCTGGTTTCAAGAGCTCTAGCTTGGACAGGCTCCTAAAGAGAGCTAGACTCTTATGATGGTTTGTGATGAACTTCAGCGTTGTTCTTGCCTCGGCTATGACGGAGGAGACCCAATCTAGCTTGCCCATGTCCTCGAGCAACATATCTAGGCAGTGCGGGGTGCAAGGAGTAAATGTGATATGGGGATAGCGGGCTTCTAGCTTGCAACCTGTAGCCTTGCAAACTGCTGCACTGTCCATGCACACCTGGACCACAATCTTTGCCCCCACATCCTCGATTGCCTTGCCAACAACCTGCGCAATGAAGTCTGCATCCTTGGTATCCCCACTTGTGTCTACACTCTCAAGAAACTTCTCGCCCTTGGGTGTGACCATCAGAAGATTGAGAAGAGGCCTATTC
>Ga0116231_10012712_pt1 | contig 12215 bp, 9 predicted proteins | sample S1TSphgellanicum_2_FD_89695 | JGI IMG/M metagenome (GOLD analysis project Ga0116231, IMG submission 89695) | Host-associated microbial communities from peat moss isolated from Minnesota, USA - S1T2_Fd - Sphagnum magellanicum MG | ecosystem: Host-associated > Plants > Peat moss > Unclassified... | reverse complement strand
GACAAAACAGATCCATGAGGAGTGGATGGGAATTGATGTGAATGCAATTGCATAGATGGTTTTTGGAAAAGCCCTTGGATATATTACCCCTGAACTAGGAATCGTGTTCATAGTTTATATTTGGTTATTTGATGCATCTTTTTAGTTTTGTAATCTTTGAACAAAGACAGCTTGATGGCCTGTGGTTTGATGAGCTTGAGCTGCATCATTCACTGTCCTGGGCTGCAACCCTTGTTGTCTCCTCAGGTTTGTTCTGACATCCTCATTGAATTCAAGTATGGAAGGAGGCATTTCATTCTAGTGACAATTACAAGTTCAGTGCAAGATGACATTTGAAAGTAGCAATGGGCATTACCATGCAACATGTGTTGTGGGCGGTCAAGATCATTTCCAATCATTTGAAAAAATGCAAGGAAAAACCAATGGTGTAAACTAATTCAAGTCACCCATGGATGTGTAGATTATTTTTGGTTGCTGATGGGCAGCCAACATCATTTCTAGTTGCCTGAAGAAATCAATCAATCAATAAACTTTGGTATCCAACATGATAGATGGATAGCTAGGATCAGATCATTTCTGCCTGTCCATGGGCAGATAACATCACTCTCAATTGGCTAATGATGGAGATGAATTCCAATTGTCAAGGTTATTCTCATAACATTGATAAAATTTGAAGAATCAAACTTGGGTTCTGCATTGCTGGGCATTATCAGTGACGATCCAATCAATTGATGAAAAAATGAATTGATTTTGTGAAAATTAAGTTGCATTTGAATGAAAACCATTGCATGCACCTTGAATTGAATTGAGATTTAATTCATTACATTTAGATTTTATTTTATAAAATTGGATTAAAATTTTATTAAATAAAATTCAAATTCAATTGAAAAGAAATGGGATGCAAATTAGTGAACATATTGAAAATCTACTCATGAATACATTGGTGTTAGAAAAAAAAAAAATTCAAAAAAACATAGATTTGGAAACACTCCTTTTTATGTCTTTTTACTTGGAAATGGGCTAAACAAATTTTGGGCTAAATTTGGTAAGGTGAAATACTATAAAACCTTATACAGTAGAACCTGTCTAAAACAATACTGCTAGGACCGGGGGGTCGATATTGAATTAGAAAGGTTATTGAATTAGGCAGGGTCATACACTAGGCCATTTTAAGCCTCTTCTTATTACGATATAAATAGGGGTGGGGGGGGAGTGCTTGGGGGAAGGGGAGGGACAAGTTGAAACAGGCGGTTGGAACCTTCGTGAAGGTTGTTTCCTTGTCAACACCCCCCCCCCACACACATGCATACTCGCACGCCCCCAACAACCCACCATGTTGAAGAAAGGCGGGAAATACACAACGATGACGGACGAGGTCCGCATTGTTTTGTGCAACCACAAAAAACGCAACCCTACACTTTCGCAGGCTGAGCTTCAATGCTGGCTCAAGTCAAAGCACAACATTAACGTCAGCCAACCTACAATTTCTCAGACCTTGAAGCGTTCATCTGAGCTACTCAGACGTGATGAGGATCCCAACATTCAGAGCAAGTGCCAGCGGACTGTCAAGTTCCCTACGATGGAAGAAACACTCACTGAATGGATCTTGGTAAACCAAGAACGCATCCCAATCTCTGGGGATCTCATCAAGGAGAATGCCACAAAGATCTTGGATCGCCTGGATCCTGGCCATGAATTGTTTGAATTCTCAAACGGTTGGCTGGAAGCATTCAAGTTTTGCCACGGAATCAAATCTTTCTGCGATTTTGGTGAGAGTGGCTCCGTAGACATGAATGCCATCAACCTAGCCTTCCCAGGAATCCGCCAACTACTAGACTAGTATGCGTGGAAAGACATCTACAATATGGATGAAACTAGCCTTTTCTTCCGCATGCAAGTTTGGGACATTTGCTGTCTAATTGTGATTTGCGTCTAAGTCTTCACCTTTTTCTGATGCTGACCTTGGCTAAACATTTTCAATTCCAGGCTGATAATTCCCTCGCAACAAAACAACTTGAAGGGCGCAAACAGAACAAAAAGTGGCTCACCTTGGTTCTTTGCTATAATGGAGACAATTCTGACAAGCTCCCCTTTTGGGTCATCGGAAAATACAAAAATTTTCGTTGCTTCAAAAACGTTAACCTTGGCAACTTGGGCTGCACTTATCGAAGCAATGCAAAGGCTTGGATGACGCAGATCATCTTCTTGGAGTGGCTGAACACATTTGACCTTCATGTTGCCAACCGTAAAGTCCTTTTGGTTCTCGACAACTACAGAACACATGTCCCCTTTGAGGAACTCCCTGCCCGCATCCAGCTGAGAAACACACGTGTCTTGTACCTTCCTCCCAATATGACGTCCAAGATCCAGCCCTGTGATGTCGACATCATCCGCAATTTTAAGGCCTATTACCACCGTCGCTTTAATCGTCTCCTGCTGCAGCGCCTTAAGGATGGCGTTGACCAAGCAGAAAAAATTGACGTGCTACAGGCCATCCGGCTTGCTGTTCCTATCTGGGCAACAGATGTCAAGATTGCTACCATCCAGAATTGCTACTAGCACTGCCAGATCCGCACAACAAAGGGCCTTGGGCAGGCAGCACCGATTGAGGATTGACAAGGACGTCATTGACAAGCTAGTGTCGCAGATTATCAGGCTACGCTACAAAAATCCAATGGACATTAGGAACCTTCTCACCTATCCAAATGAGGATATTATCTCCTACATACTAACGATTGACGAAATCATTGATGGTCGTCTCCCTTAGTTGGAAGGCACTCAGGCTGATGATGCTAATGAGGAGGATGATAGTCAAGAAGTCGCTCCAATGTCAACTAAGGAAACCAACAACATGTTGCAATCCCTAGAGACTTTCTGGCTCCAGCAAGACGGCGATAATGCCGTGTTTATCTCGTCATTGAAGCGCATGCAAGAAAAGGTCAGCATGTTTATGACCCGCCAAATGGTGCAAAAGAGCATCAATGACTTTTTCCAACTAGTTTAGGGAGGTTTGTAGCGATTTTGTAGCTTATTTTTTTGTGTTTTGTAGGTTGTATTGAATTACAAAATTTTCGAAACCGCAAAAAGTTATCGAATATTGAATTAAACTCATAGGGATTGAATTATTTTAGTACAATTTACTTAATGTCTGAGATGATGAAGTATTATATCATGTATCCAAATTACATCTTATACAATTTTGTAAACTAGTTTTGAGACATTTTATTGTTGGCAATGTTTTAGCAAATCGACAAATACAACATTAAAGGTTCAAACCTCAAACCTCAAAACCTCATTTACCTTCATTACATATGACATATACATAGATTGTCCAAAATTATAATGCAATGACATAACAAAACATGAAACACAATTGTACTTATATCATGAGTGACAACGAAACCGTTGCTCCAAAGGTGCAAATTCATTATTACTCCTTAATTTCTTTTGATTTTCCAACTTGATCAACTAAGCAATTCCCAACATGAATTGACCATCCAACTAAAGTCATCCCATCATGGGGCCCATCACAACACGAACCACCAAGTGTATGTGGGCAAGTATTATTCCATGGTACCTACACACTTCAATGATGATATGAATCTTGATGGGCTAAGTGGGTTTGACAATTTGTATCTAGTGGTCATTAAACTTCGCCAACTTTCATTCTTGCCTTCACATACTTGTAATACACCCTTGTTTTCAGTCATTTCCAAATGTGTTAGATTCCACTAAGGTTTGCATGGCTTGGATGTTGGTAAAAATGGGAACCTTTCTCACACCCCCACAATTTTCTTACCTGATGAATATTTTCAAACCTACCTTTCTAGCATTTGGTTTTGAATTAGGAGTTTAGAAATGTTGAAAGTGCATATCATGTGTAAGCATGAGTGTTTTTTGAATATATATATAGATAGTTCAAATTTCCAATTTCAATGTGCAAAAGTGGCAAATTTTCTCTGAACACACACATTTTAAGATTTTTTTTTTGAAATCACAAAATAGTGAAATTATATAAGGTACAATAAAACCATTGTTAAGCATAGGGTTGACATTTTCAATTGACCCCATGTTCCTATGTATTTCAAACACATGGGAACAAAACTGAAATGATTTGATAAAATTTACTTATTAAGAACATAGGAAAAGGGATTAATGCAGCTTGAAATATTGCCCATTATGGTATATATACACACATCCACATACAACAAAATCAACGTTACTAAGAGCTTGTCTCTAAGTCACAACAGCAACCTCTAGGACCTTATATGGACTATAAAGACCACCCAAACATCAACCAGATAACCAAAGTAGTTGGGATTCATTCCCACTTGAAATTAGTCATGGGATGTGCCACTACAAATTTAATCTTTCCATGTTATGTTTCAAATTTGTTTCTAAAAGCATATAAGTTTCAATTACAAATGACCTTAGTAAATTTATCTATTTACCCAAATGTATCCCATGCAAATATATCACAAGATCAACCCAAATAGTCTCAAGAGGGATTTTTTGGGGGGATTATACAATAAATTCTTCATTGAAATAGTCGGTAAGTTTTCTGACAGTTTTGTTGAATTTGTTGGTGCCATTTGGTTCTAATCCTATGATTCTTTTGTGGACTTTGTTGGTGGTGTTTTTATAACTTGTAAGTACTTAGCTATACAAGCACCATTCTCTTGAATGCTCTTGCGAACGTTAGAAGTTAGAAGTCTAGACTCTAAACTTTGGATCATGGCTAGACATTGGACTCTAGGTCGTAGGGCGATAGGTTTGAATTGGGTGACAAGTTTGAACTTTGAAGAACTTAGACAAGGATGGTGGACACTGGACTATAAACCTAAAGAGTCAAGTCTCAAAAGAATTAAATTCAACGATTTGGATTAAGGAGTTTGGGATTTTGGACATTGGAACTTGAGATGCAAGATATTAGATTTTGGAATTGATTGTTGGAATCAAGATCAAGTTGTTGCTATGCAACGAAAATCAAGATACATTTTTGATTCCTAAGCTTTCTTAAATCATCCAAAGCCCAGTGCCCACAAAGCTTAGAGTCTTGGACAGTGGAGTTCACAATGCACATTTGGTAAACATCTTGTCTTCTTGTTTATCATTTGCATTTTGGGCTTGTAATAGTTAGTGCACTTGTTTTTTCTTTGGAATTGTAACATCTTTGCAACATTTGGACTTGGGTTTATAAGTTGTGGCAACAACAAGTTTTTGTGCTTGTTTTTTGTTTAAGGTTTGTAACATCCAAACCTAGGCTTGTAAGTTGTGGTAGTAGCAAGCTTGTGTGCAAGCACTTTTTGTTCAAGGTTTGTAGCAATTGAACTTGGGCATGATAACAACAAGCTTTTGCACTTGCTTTTTGTTACAAGTTTGCAACTTTGCAACATTCAAACTCAAGCTTCTAAGTTGTGGCAGCAACCAATTTTTGCATTTGCTTTTTGTTTAGAATCAAACTTGTGTGCAACATTTTTTTGTTTAAGGTTTGCAACAATTAGACTTGGGTATGGCAGTAGCAAGTTTGTGCGCTTGTTTTCTTTTGCAGGTTTACAACTTTGCAACAATTGGATTTAGGCTTGTAAATTCCAGTAATAACAAGTTCTGCACTTGTTTTTTGTTTAAGAACAAGCTTGAGTGCAAGCATTTTTTTTATTAAGGTCTATATCAATTGGACTTGGGCATGGTAGCAGCAAGTTTTTGTGCTTGCTTTTTGTTACAGGTTTGCAACTTTGCAACAATCAGACCCAAACTTGTAAGTTATGGTAACAACAATTTTGTACACTTGCTTTTTGTTTAAGGTTTGTAACATTCAAACTTGGGCTCGTGGCAACAACAAGGTTGTTGTGCATTTATTTTCTATTGTGGGTGAAAGGTTGGGCTTGTGGTAGCAACAAGCTTTTGCACTTATTTGGGCTTGTGGCAACAACAAGCTTAAGCACTTACTTGGGCTTGTGGCAATAACAAGCTTCCCCACTTACTTGGGCTTGATGCAGCAGCAAGCTTTTACAATTACTTTCTATTGTGGGTTAAAGGTTTGAAACATTCAAACTAGGACTTATGCACAAGCTTTCTTTTTGTTTCTTTAGGGTTTGTAACATTTGTTTGTTTTTGTGTTGTTCATCACTTGTGCTTACATCAATAGCTTGTGGGTTTTGCATCTTAGGGTTTAGTAAAAGATCTAATGTTTACCACACTTTGAAGCTACTAGCATTTTATTGTTATTCACTTGTTCACTTGTAAGTTATGTGCATTGTGTACATTGGTTATTTTCATGCTCCAACATTTCTTGTGACAAATTATGTGCAATTGTCCTATCAAATCTACAATTTGTGTGCATATTATCCTATTCTCTACAACTTATAGTTTTGCAAACACTTCACTTCTATTCATGGGACCTATATAACTTCCTAAGGATTTCAAATATATTTTCCTAACCATGTTCTTGTGGTTCTTACCCCAGGTGCTAGTTCGAGCTAGATCCATGAAGTTGATTGCATCATGTTTGATCCAACCCAAGTAGAAGCTAATGTAAAGGCTAGTAAGAAATGAAAACAAGTTTATGAGATTAATTATTGATTCCAAGACACTTGGGCTACTAAGTTGCCTTAAGTAGAATTTGTTGTGGGTGATGATGGGAGGTGAATAAGGTGGTGTAAAGTCTATTCAATGATTGGTGGGTGTGATAAACTTCTTGTGCCGAAATAAGACTCATTGTGGAAACATGTTGGTCAAAGGAAGGTTATTATAGTTATGCCATGTGTGTGGCTATGGGAAAATATTACACATTGAAAACAAATTAACATGTGATCAATGAACGAACGGTTATATGTGGCAAGGGGGAGACAATATGTGATGTAGCAAGTGGTTATGAGTGTTGTGGTAGAAAGGAAGAAAAAACTTGTTCAATTTGCATTGATTTTCCACTTGCTTTCTCAAGGCAGTCCCATGACTAAATATGAATAGATGCAATTTTTGTTTACATTCTTTAAAATGCTTAACTAATTGTTGAAACATTAGAGTGATTATGTAGGTTGGGAGATTACTGAAAACATACATAATGTGGTGTTGAGTGCCATTGAGAAAGCATATTTGGCTTCAAGATTTCTTTCAATTTCAACAAATGAAATGACAACAATTAATAATCAAAGCTAGATTTCCATCCATTGTTATATGGTGGAAGGTTGGAGGCAAGTGTTTATTTTGCTCACACTTGAATAACTTGTTGAAGGTGGGATTCTTATTAATATCAAAGTTGTAATTATTACAGCTTTACTGAAGTTTGGTGGCTTGTCTTGTGATATTGACATGATCCTTGGCTTGCCATGTATTTTGCCCATGTTGGAATTTGTGAATGGTCTAATGAAATTTGTGCAAAGTAGAGATGTTTTTGTGTGATATTACATTACAGCTATCAAAATTTGCTAAGGAGATTTGTACGAAATGTCCAATGATTTCGACACCTCTTTCTAGCTTGATAACTTTCCTAAGTTCACAGATGTGGTTATAAACACATCTTGTAGGATTGCCCAAGATTCGATGACTAACTTGAATGATGGGACAAAACATTTGAGTTTTTGCATTATGGGACAATCCCATTTGGTTCATTATGTTGATCCCCTAACTAGTCTTCGTTCTACAGTTATTCATGATGGTTTTGAAGTAGTTATCAAAGTTGTGAAAGCCCAATGCATTATTACATGTGGTTTGTTGGTCATTAAGTTGGAGCGAAGGTTTCCAAACCATGAGCTCATGAATGCACTTGGGGTCATATACCCACAATAATGGTTACAACCAAATTGTGAGTCAACCTTTGCAATTCATTTGAATGTGATCAAACAACATTATTGTACACCCAAACAACTTGATGCATTTGGCTCATGGGTCTATGAATCACTTTCAAGGGAGACATTGGATTTACAATCGTCCCTTTTCAAGATGACTATAAAGACACAAGCTTCTAAGGCCATGGAAGAGTTTAAAGATGAGAACCTAGTCATTAAGTTATGGCACCAATTTGCCACAAATAGTTTGTTGGTTGTTCATCTTTCTAAGTTCATGAAACTTGTTGAATTAACCATTGTCCAAATCATTAACAACACACAAGATGAAAGGACATTTTCTATTTCACATTCATGAAGTTTAAGTTTTGGAATCAATTGAACATTGTTATACGCATGTTCACACAAGATTTCTTCATTAAAGACTCTTTCCTTTTCTAGGCTACTATTACATATTGGAATGATGGAGACAAGGTAAGGGTAGGAATTGATGCATGATTGTTAACATTTTAATTACAATTTAGGTTTTTATGTTTTTGGTTGCAATTATTTATGACATGTAAGTTTTCCTCACTATTTTTATTAACTATGTCCGATGTTATAGGTACCTTGTGTTGTAATGGGTAAGGTCCTTGGGATTGGGGTTCAAATCCCTTACAAGTTGTTCAATGTTAAAGATTAATAGGTTATTTGTTTTGTACTTACAAATGATCCAAGTAGCCTTGTACCCAAAAAGAAGGGTGTAAAAAGAAAACACTCTTATGCAAAAACAACTCATAGTAGAAACACCATTCTTGGAAATCCAAACACCATTAATTTTAGCAAATTACATCATCAAGGTTATAGACTTGGTGCTACCAAAATTCCACTACTACTGCAGACTTGTTGGAACAAATTCAATGTTTTATGTGTGAATTGTCAATTGGTACACATGTGGTGCTTGTTTCCTAACTTGACATAACAGTAGTTAACTGATTGGACCATATATAGAACCATACAAAGATGTTCAAAAATTTAAATCTACCAAGGTATAACTTGAGGTTAGAACCCGTAATGTTTAATCAATCAATGTGAGTTACTAACCCATCTCCAACAAATACAACAATGCAAAAAAACATTGAATCCCCTGACTAAAAAACCTTAATCATAGAGACTTTTGAATTCAATGTCTAAACCCAAGTATTAGTGATATACACCAAGTTGATTAAAACCACTCATGAATGGCAAATTTTTATGTAGATTTGGACTATAAATATGTCTATGTTAACTTCCCAATTTTGTTTTCATTTTTTTCATTCTACCCAACCTAAGAACACCCCAACTAAGGCTTCTAGTGTTCACTCAAATACCTAACCTATGACATGGATTAAAGAGAAACTAAATAAGTATTTATAGCACTTAATGAAAATGCATATTGATCCTTTACATGCCCTTTTAACTATAGCTTAAACTTTTTCCTTTTTTGTCATCAATCCTTAGCATCAATCCTTTATAAAAAACATTCCTACAAAGAGTACATTGCTCGCCATAGTGTAGTTATTAGTGCAACGAAAACCAAATACAATAGGGTGAATGCATGGTATGGTGGCTTATTTTCGGCAAATGCTCCACTCCATAGGAGTTCAAAAAAGTTTGCTAAAAAACATTGTTATTTGTTTATCATAACTTATGATTATAATCATTTATAAGTTGATGTTCATACATTTGTGAACATTTATATTCTATTTTTAAACTTAAATAAAATGATGATGATGTTAGCTATTTTGATGGATGCAATTTTTAAAAAATCATAATACTTGGAAAAATGTTTTATAAAGTCCATATGAATAATGGCCACTTTAGATATTTCATAATCAAACACTTTTTAAACAAAAACAAAAAAAACTTGTAATTCACAAGGACTTATGAAAATAAGGTCAAATTCTAACCATTTTAAAAATTCCATACAAAAATATTTGTTAAGCTTTTCAAAACAATGGTCCCATATGTATGTTATTTATTCCATTCTTCAACATATGCTCAATCATTAAAAATCAATTGAATTAAAATTTACTATGAATACATTGATGTTATACCATTGCAGTTAGGAATTCAGTCCATATGTTGTCTTTCCAAAAGTCTATTATTAATAATAGGGGTGACATTTTCAAAAAAAATTATACTTTTAATTTCATAATCAAGTTAGGAATTTAAAATCAATTTTTAATTAACAAATTGAAACATATATTTATCACCGCATCCATTTAAACAAAACGTACCCTACAAAAATATGAATGTATTCCATAAGTGAACCACCACACCATGAATTCACCCCACAAGTACCAATCAAAACAAAAGAAACACATTATATCTTGAAATTGATTATGCAAGAAGAAATACCTACTCGCATTACTTCTAAATTCCCCTTCTTATCATGCCTTCCATCATCCAATGCTCCAAGCCTCCTTTCAATGCCACACCCTCCTCAACCATCAATAGTTCTGTGTTGATAAGCTTTACATATTACACAAACAAACAAATTCTCCTACCCAACCTCACAAGCTTTCTTGAAGTTGTTATTGTTGTAGCTATCTTAAAAAAAACAAACAATAATGAAATAATTTCCGTCGTTGACATGCATAAAGTTGATGGCCATTGAAAACAAAAATTAAAGCCCTAAAAACTTGCTATGTTCACACTAAAATATTATCCAGTTCACTTCCTTTCAGGTCACAACCTAATTGCATAAAAAAATTATATGTTGGAAGCCTAAAAACTTAATGCCTCTCCATGCTTGGAGCCTTCTTGAGTACAAGAAGATGTGCAAGAAAGAGCCAGAATAACCTTTCCATTTCAAGACTCTTTGCCAAAATTTGACTTCTGTTATTACATTTTAGCCATATACATCAAACTAATTTTTTTGAGAACTAGCCGTAAAGGCTCTACATTCACACATGCCTTTGCCATTCGTGTTACAAAATTAAAGGTATAAAAAAAAACCCTGAGACAGACTTAATTGTTGCACAAGTTTTTCAAAATTTCCCTTCCTTTATTCCTGAAGAAAGCCAAGGGAAAACAGAATCAGCCATACTTTATTGTTGCACGTTCATTTCCTCCTGGAGAAAGACAAGGGAACAGGAAATTACCCGGACTTTATTGTTGCACAGTAAATAACTATTTTGTGGAAATTTTTTTATATGTGTAGCAAACAGACATTTGAGAAGTACCCTACCTGGAAAAACGTGTTTTAAAAATAGTAACATGTGTTTTTCAGCAAAAGATTCTTGTGAAATGAATTTTTTTTGAAGAAAAACACTTTACAGAAATAAACAATAGGAACAAAAGGGGAAAAAACTATGTGACCATGTGACAATAGGTAAGTATTCTACCACCACCCACTTTTTCTTCTTTACCTATCCTTTTGCGTTTGTGAGAAAGACAAAATGATGACCCCATCTTCCAAAGTTTATTGCACTGCCAAAGGAGGAATAAAAGAGGAAAAACCGTGAATAGATAAGATGAAGAAAGTCTTTCATGCTAGGAGGAGATTCAAAAATCGGTATGCAATTCCGGCCACCATCAACCAGCACAAGTTCGCACTGGTATCCTCACCTTTTTGACCTAGGCCTCTTAATGACCATATTTAGGCCTGGAAATCTTAAATCTAGACTTGAAGAGGTCCCTTATTTAGTCTTAAGTGGGCTATCCATAGTTTTTATGAACCACCATAAGGACCTTAGAAGAAATTTCTTAAGTGTATTCTGGAGGCCATCTTATGTCCATGAATAGCTCTCTTAGAAAAGACGAGGCATCTTACACCTACTCCTTGATAGGGGGAGAGATGTCACACCTACTGATGGGCAAAAGATCCCTCCTGCTCTTCACTAGTAGGCATAAGAACCCTCCCCCTCTTGCACCTTGTGCTCTGGCTATGTTTCAGTTCATGATAACATTCACCTCAGGGGTAAAGGCCATGGGTGGGAGGCGACGTTCCCAAAATGCAGGACTTGTTCCCAATACTCATCCTAGGCTTTGGAATGCCCCCACCATCTGGCTTTACCCTACACAGGAAAGAGGGGGAGTTTTCACCCTGTAGTGGTACATAAGGCCCAGGGCCTCGGAATAAGGGACTATGTGAGATGGAGCTGACCGCAGGCATGACTCCAGTAAACCTGCAGCAGCTTTGAGCTTTAAACTGTACATCAAACCTTGTGGATGCCATTTCCTGGTGGTGCCCGCCGGGTATCACACGACAAAAGTCATAAATTGAGAAAAGTGGGGTTTCGAGACGTACTGTACTCGACGCTTGGTTTTCTCTGGAGGGCGAGCTTGAACAAGCTCGAAATATGCTTGTCAGAAATTGGAGCAAACCCCCCTATCAATGGAGGGGCGTTATGAAAAATAATTGCATTGTGCTGGTTTCAATGCCCATAATGCGTTATGCTCCTGGTT
>Ga0116231_10012711_pt1 | contig 12216 bp, 12 predicted proteins | sample S1TSphgellanicum_2_FD_89695 | JGI IMG/M metagenome (GOLD analysis project Ga0116231, IMG submission 89695) | Host-associated microbial communities from peat moss isolated from Minnesota, USA - S1T2_Fd - Sphagnum magellanicum MG | ecosystem: Host-associated > Plants > Peat moss > Unclassified... | reverse complement strand
TTCGTGATTCTCGGCGTCTGTGGTCTGAAGCCGCCGTCGGGAATCTATCCCTTGCTGTCGAAGATTTGCACGGCTCTATATTTCGCGTTCTTTTTGTTGATGCCCTGGTACACGAAGTTCGACAGCGTGAAGCCGGTGCCGGAGAGGGTGACGGGACATGCTTAAGCGTTTGACTTTATTGACTGTGCTGTTGCTGCCCGCGGGCCTGAGTCTGGCCGAGGACGGGGAGAGCTATCTGCACGCGGGCACGGACATCTACAACACGGAGTCCTTGCAGCGCGGTGCCCGCAATTTCATGAGCTACTGCTCGGGCTGCCATTCCTTGCAGTATCTGCGCTACAACCGCATGGGTGCCGACTTGAAGATTCCCCCCGCGGATCTCACGGCCCTCATGTTCACGTCGACCAAGGCGTTCGACCATATCGTCTCGGCGATGCCCGTCGATTCGGAAAAATGGTTCGGCAAGCGTCCTCCCGATCTCACGCTGATCACGCGCGCCAAGGGCGTGGACTACGTGTATTCCTTCCTCAAGGGCTTTTACGTCGACCCCACGCGGATCTGGGGGGTCAACAACCAGTATTATCCGAATGAAGCGATGCCGTTCGTGCTGGCGCCGCTGCAGGGGCTGCAAAAGCCCCTGTTCAAGAAGGAGTCCGTCGACGGCCAGGACAAACAGGTCCTGACCGGTCTTGAGCTGATCCCGCCGCCCCCGGGCGAGGAGAAGCGCTACTTGACGCCCGCGCAATACGACGACTTCGTCCGCGACACGGTGAACTTCCTCGACTACGCCGGGGAGCCGATCAAGGCGAAGCGCCAGTCCATGGGCATCTACGTGGTGCTGTTCCTGCTGGTGTTCTTCGTGTTCGCCTTTTTATTGAAGAAGGAATACTGGAAGGACGTACACTAGGGCGCAGGCACGATGCTCTCAGGAGACACTTCCAGTGGTACGTCGCTCGGTGATGACATTATTCTCGGCGCCGACTGATCCCTGGAGCCACCGCACCCGTTTGGTGCTCGCGGAGAAGAGCATTGCGATCGATCTGGTGAACGTCGATCCGGCTCGCCTGCCCGAGGATCTGCTGGACTTGAATCCCTACCACAGCGTGCCGACGCTCGTGGACCGGGATCTCGTGCTCTACGACTCGCGCGTCATCATCGAGTATCTGGACGAACGTTTTCCGCATCCGCCCTTGATGCCGATCGATCCCGTGACGCGCGCCCAGTTCCGCGTCGCGCTCTATCGGGTCGAGCGGGATTGGTATGCACTTGCACACGACATCGAGGCGGATCCCGAAGGCAAGGTGGCGGCGCACAGCCGCAAGGTTCTGGGCGAGGCGATTTGTGCGAGCGCGGAGGTCTTCAGGGCAAAACCTTTTTTCCTGAGCGATGAGTTCTCCCTCGTCGATGCGAGCATCGCACCGATCCTCTGGCGCCTGCAACTCTACGGGATCGAGCTGCCGCTGCAGGCCCAGCCGATCGTCAAGTACATGAATTCGATCTTCTCGCGCATCACCTTCCGCAGCTGCCTGACCGATGCAGAGCGGAGCATGCGGCATTGAAACCGCGCCGACCCTACCTGCTGCGCGCGCTGCACGAGTGGATCACCGACAGCGGCGAGACGCCGCATATCGTCGTCGATGCCTCAGCCGAGGGCGTCAGCGTTCCGCGCCAATACGTCAAGGACGGCAAGATCGTGCTCAATATCAGCTACAGCGCAACCCAGCTGTTGAAGCTCGGCAACGAGGTCGTGAGTTTCGAGGCGCGCTTCGGCGGCGTCGGCTTCGCCGTACATGTGCCGGTGCGCGCGGTGCTCGGGATCTATGCTCGGGAGACCGGTCAAGGAATGATCTTTCCCGAGGGAGACGCCGATCCCGATCCCGGCGACGGTCCGCCAGCCGCGGGTCCGACCGCGAGCAAACCCACCGCTAACCCGAGTAAACGGCCCAAGCTGCAGGTGGTCAAGTGAGAGGAGTCAAATGAGCGGGTCCAAGTCGGCGAGGTCATTGAGCGAAGTGGCGTGACGACCAAATTCAGGATGGTTTGCGCAACGCGGCATTCGACCGCGAGTTTCCAAACCGATTCCGCACTGGGACAGTCCTTGGCCTTGGCGTCTTACCCGGACACCGAGCTGCGGCTCTTCCCCAACAATGCATCGGGACTGCCGCTCACTTACAATCTTGCGCTGCGCGAGGCGGCGGCCGATCCCGCGGTCATGATCTTCGTGCATGACGACGTTTATTTGTGTGACTTCTTCTGGCAAAAGCACGTGCTCGCCGGTTTGACCAAGTTCGACGTGCTGGGCTTGGCCGGCAATCGTCGGCGAATCCCGCGACAAGCCAATTGGGTGTATCTCGATGATAAAGAGACGGCCGATCGGCTCGAAAACCTATCCGGCGCGGTGGCCCATGGAGTCATGTTTCCGCCGCAAAATATCGCTCTGTTCGGCGAAGCTGAACAAGAAGTGAAGCTGCTCGACGGCGTGATGCTGATCGCGCGCAGCGAAACGCTGCTCGCGAACGACTTGTTCTTCGACGAGCGATTCGAGTTTCATCACTACGACATGGACTTTTGCCGCGCGGCCGAAGTCCGCAACTTGAGGATGGGCACGGCGACCGTCTCCGTGGTGCATGAGAGTGAGGGCAACTTCAAGTCCGACGCTTGGCATCGCAGCTACGCCAAGTATCTGGACAAGTGGGAGTCTTAGGGCAGGCTTCCAAACTCAGCGAAACGCGTCCCGGACCCAGGTGATCTGTGGGCCGCCATCGGGCGCGCCGTCAACGGCGAGCACGTCGAAACGCAGGCGGTGCCCCTGCCACTCGCGGCTCACCAGCAGAAAATAGGCCGTCGCTCGCCGCAGTCGCCGCCGCTTCCCGGCATCGATCGACGCGAGCGCTCCGCCGAAGCGGCGGTTCGATCGCTGCCTGACCTCGACGATCACGAGCTCTTTGCCCTCGCGGCAAACCAGATCGAGTTCGCCGCCGCGACAGCGGAAGTTCAGCGCCACGACGCACAGTCCGCGCGCTTCGAGATAGCGGGCTGCAAGGGCCTCCGCGGCCCGTCCACGCCGGGCGCGCGCAACGACGTTCGTGCTCACCCCGGCATCGTGCATGCCGGGGACGCGTTCGGTCAGCCGGTCAAAGGCATGCGTTGCGCTAGAAATCCACGGCACTAGAAATCCACGGGAACGCCGTTCTTGATCTGCGCCCATTCCAGTTCGCGGCGAACCCGATTGTGCTCGTCGAGCCGCAGGTTGCCGCTGACACCCGACATGCCCCCTGATTCGCCCGATTTCCCCTCCAGGACGGGGATCAGCCGGTACGCGTCGAAACCGAAGGCGTAGAGGCGATCGCGGCGTGCGGTGCGTGCCGGCCAGGCACTGCGCACCGATTCACGGATTTGTGCCGTGACCGGGTCGCCCGACACCATCCACGGCATGTCAGGGAAGATCATGCCGTCGATGTCGCTGTTGGCGCCGGCATCGGGCTCGAAATCGGAAGGCATGGCATACACCGGAACGTCTCCCGCATAATGAAAGCGCAGCTGCGGCATGATCTGACGCGCCGCTCCGGGGCTGCCTGCAATGAACACGAAGGCGGCATCGGCGCGGTGGGTCGAGGGTTCGCCCTTGACTGCATGGACCTGCAGCACCTGCTTGATGATGTCGGAAAAATCCGCACGCTGTGATTCATAGCGCTGACTCGCGAGCAGGGTGCCGCCCAAGCTCGCCAGTTCGTCCGCGAACGCCGTGCTGATCCGATTGCCCAGTTCCCCGTCGGGCAAGATCGCGACGCCCTTGAGCCGACCGTCGGCAACGACGCGACGCGCGATCAGCCGCGCCTCGTCCTCCGGCAGCAGCGCATATTGAAAAAGATTGCGCCCGGCCGCGATTCCATCCGGCAGATAGTTCAGCGCCAACACGGGCGTGCGACCCGCCGTCAGCGGTGCGATCGCCGCGACGTCCTCCTTGGTCAGGGGCCCGACGACGAAACCCGCTCCATCGCTGATCGCCTGAGCGTAGGCGCTCGCGACGGATTGGGCGGCAACGTCGTAGATACGCACATGCGGCCGGGAATTCGCGTCTTGCTGCAGGTAGGCGGCTACGAAACCGTCGCGAACCGCGATGCCGTCGAGTTCGGCGCGGCCCGACAGCGGCAGCAACAGCGCGACTTGATTCGGAAACGAGGTTGCCGCGACGATCTGGGTTTGTGCCGTGCCGAGGATCGCATCGGCCGGATGCTGTGGAAAGCGCTGGTGCCAACTTGCCAGGTCCGCCGTTGCGCGTGCTGGGTTGCGCGCGAGTTCAACCGAGATCGGGGCCAGTTCGAGCCAGCCGGCGACGATCGGGTCGGTCTTGGCGGGCGGCTTAAGCGCCGTGCCCCGTTGCGCCGCCGCGCGCAGCTTCGCGTAGAGCTCCTCACGGCTGGCACGCAGGCTCGCGCCATCCGCCAACCAGCGCTCGCGTTCGACGTAGGCGCGCACCCCTTCGACGGGACGCCCGGCGAGGAAGGCGCTCTTGCCGCGCAACCACCAATAGGTCTGTGCCTCGGCCGCTTGCGTCGGTGCGGCGATGGCATCGATCTCATGCAGGGCGCGCGTGCCGTCGTTTTCGGCCAGCGCGAGTTCCGTGCTGACGAGCGCGCGCAGGATCGGCAGTTTGACGCTTGCATCGGCGGAAACCGTGCTGAGCGCATGCTGCGCCTCGACGATGTTGCCGGCCGCGATCCACTGGTCGGCGCTCTGCAGCGCATAGTAATCATGATCGGTCGGCGCGGAGCCGGCGAGATCGGCATAGGCACGAGCCGCTTCCGCGTGCCGTCCGCTCGCCACGAGCTGCAGGGCGCGCAGCCTTGGATCGGCCGCGGTTTCCGGCGCTTGCACGAGGCTGCAGGCCGACGAGCCAAGGCCCAGGATGAGAGCGCAGCACAGCAGCCACCATGGACGTCGAGCAATCGCTGCCATACCCTGGGCACCTACGAGTCGCGAAACTTGGGTGCGGAGTATAGTGGCAAACAGCAGCGTGGGCAGACTCTACGTGGTCGCTACGCCGATCGGCAATCTGGGTGACTTGAGCCCGCGCGCCTGCGAGGTGCTGCGCGCGTGTCAGGTGATCGCCGCCGAGGATACGCGCCATTCGGGTGCATTGCTGCGCCACTTCGGCATCGGTACGCCATTGCTGTCCTTGCATGAACACAATGAGCGGCAGCGCACCGCCGTGCTCGTCGCGCGACTGCAGGCGGGTGAATCGGTGGCGCTGATCAGCGACGCCGGCACGCCCGCGATCAGCGATCCGGGCTTCGGCCTGGTCGGCGCGGCCGCGGCCGCAGGCCTCGAAGTGATCGCGATACCGGGGCCGAGCGCGCTCCTCGCCGCATTGTCGATCGCCGCCCTGCCGACCGATCGGTTTTGCTTCGAGGGCTTTCTGCCCGCACGTGCCGCGGCGCGAAGGGCGCAGCTGCAGACCATGAGCCTCGAGACGCGCACCATCGTGCTGTACGAGTCGCCGCACCGCATCGCCGCAACGCTTGCCGACTGCTGCGCGGTGTTCGGCGGCCAACGACGCGCCGCGCTCGCGCGTGAACTGACCAAGCTGCACGAGACTCTGTATCGCGGCACCCTCGCCGAACTCGAGCTACGCAGCCGCTGCGACCCCGACCTGGCGCGCGGCGAGATCGTGCTGGTGCTCGCCGGCGCGCCTCCCTGCGACACCCCTCGCGGCGACGAACTCGACCGGGTGTTGGCGCTGTTGCTCGCCGAGCTGCCTCTCAAGCAGGCAGCACGCCTGGCGGCGCGATTGGTCGGTGCGCGTGATAACGAAGCCTACAAGCGAGCCCTGGATTTGAAAGCGAAGTCCGACTCGCATTCGTGAGCATACCTGCGTATGGTGCGCTCCCAAGAGTCGGCCAGGCAGTCGCTGTCCGCGCCAGCGCAAGCTGGCAAGGATGGAGGAAAGTCCGGGCTCCATAGGGCAAGGCGCCAGGTAACACCTGGGGGGCGTGAGCCCACGGACAGTGCAACAGAAAGATACCGCCTAAGCGGCGCGCAAGCGCTGCCGGTAAGGGTGAAATGGTGCGGTAAGAGCGCACCGCGCGAGTGGTAACACCCGTGGCACGGCAAACCCCGCCTGGAGCAAGACCAAATAGGGAAGCAAGCGGCGCATGCAGGCTGCGACATGTGGCTCACATGGGGCTTCCGGGTAGGTCGCTAGAGGTGTGCGGCGACGCACATCCCAGAGGAATGACTGCTCAAGACAGAACCCGGCTTAACGGCCGACTCCCTTTTTCAAGATCCCACATCTTTTATGATCGCAGCACGATCGGCGATATTAGCCGACGATCGCTGCAAGAATTTCCTGAAAAGAATTTCAGGAATGCTTGCTAACAGGTTGATTCGAAAAGAACCTGAGTGCGCAAGCCATACCGACGAATCGAAAAGTCACCTAAGTCTCTGTCGGCACGAGGGTTTTTTTGACTTAACTCGTTGACCCCACTCGCTGCGGTGCCTATAGTGGCACCCGGTGGGAAAAAGTGGGAAATAATGGGTCGGAGTGACCCAATCCAGACATGTTTCACGGTGCCAACAAACTTACCGTCGATATCAAAGGTCGCATGGTGATGCCGACCCGTTACCGCGAACGGCTGCTCGAATCTTGTGGCGGAAAGCTGATTCTGACGGTCGACAAGGATCAATGCCTGCTGCTCTATCCGCTGCCGAAATGGGAGGAAATCGAGCGCAAGCTCATGGCCCTGCCGAGCTTGAACCCGCAGGCGCGCCGCCTGCAGCGCCTGATGGTGGGTCATGCGACCGACCTCGACCTCGACAGCCACGGCCGGCTGCTGATACCGCCGGAATTGCGCGAGTTTGCGACTTTGACACGCGACGCGATGTTGATTGGCCAGGGAGAGCATTTCGAACTGTGGGACGAGGCGCGTTGGAACGCGTTCGCGAGCCAGGCGCTCGCCGATTCCGCGACCGATCTGCCGGCCGAACTTGAAACGCTCTCCTTGTAGGGCTGCGAGGTGATTTCCAGTGCGGCTGCAAACCATGCGCCGGTCTTGCTGTGGCAGGCGGTGGAGGCGTTGAACGTGAAGGCGAACGGAGTGTACTTGGACGCGACCTTCGGGCGCGGCGGACATAGCTCGGCAATCCTCGAACGGCTGCTGGCGGACGGTCGTTTGCTGTGCATCGACCGGGATGCGCGCGCGGTCGCGGACGCCCGGGCGCGGTTCGGCGCCGACTCCCGAGTCGCCATCTTCGAGAGCCCGTTCTCGGCACTCGCGGTCTGCGCCGACGCGGTCCGGCCCGGTCTCGGTTTCGACGGGATTCTGTTCGATCTCGGCGTGTCCTCGCCGCAGCTGGACACGCCCGAGCGGGGTTTCAGCTTCATGCAGGATGGCCCGCTCGACATGCGCATGAGCGCGGGCTGTGGCCGCTCGGCGGCCGACGTCGTGAACGAAGCTTCGGAGGCGGAACTGATCCGGATCTTTCGTGATTTCGGCGAGGAGCGGTATGCGCCGCGCATCGCCCGCGCGATACTCGCCGACCGCGCCGCGACGCCGTTCCAGCGCACGCTGCAGCTGGCCGAGATGATCGCGCGCGTCGCACCCACCCGCGAGCGCAACAAGCATCCGGCGACCCGTGTGTTCCAGGCCTTGCGCATCCATGTCAACGACGAACTCGGCGAACTGCGCCTGGCGCTCGACGCCGCGTGCGCGCGGCTGCTGCCCCGCGGCCGTCTCGCGGTGATCAGCTTTCACTCGCTCGAGGATCGGATCGTCAAGCAATTTCTGCGCAAACATTCGCTCGCGGATCCACTCTATGCGGGGTTGCCCGAAATCCCGCCGCATGCGCGCCCGAGGCTGCGCCTGGTCGGCAAGCCGATCGTGCCCGACGCAACAGAAACCGTGGCCAACCCGCGGGCACGCAGCGCGCGCCTGCGCGTCGCGGAACGGATCGGCGCGGAGCTTGCCGCATGAGCTTGCGCAAGGCTCTCATCGTCCTCCTGCCGGTGCTGTGGCTGGCGGTGCTCGGCAGCGCCGTTGCCGTCATCTACGCGCGCCACCAGGCGCGCAACCTGTTCGTGCATCTCGAGAAGCTCAATGCCGAACGCGACGCGCTCGACATGGAGTGGGGACGGCTGCAGCTCGAGCAGAGCGCCTGGTCGTCCGACGCCTTCGTCGAGAGCGTGGCGAACGCGAAGCTGCGGATGAGCATTCCGGAGACTCGCGACGTGCGGATCGTGCGCCAGTGAGAATGCGCGGCACGGATGACGACGCACAAAGCCGCAGCTACCGCTGGCGGTCGATGCTCGTGTTCGTGCTGGTCGCGCTGGGCGCGGCGGGGCTCGCGGCGCGCGCTGTCGAGCTGCAGCTGGTCGAACACGGCTTCCTCGCCAAGCAGGGCGACGAGCGCTCGCTGCGGGTCGTGAAGATCGCGGCGCACCGCGGCGCGATCACGGACCGCAACGGCGAGCCGCTCGCGCTCAGCACGCCGGTCGACAGCATCTGGGTCAATCCCCAGGAGCTGAACGAGAACATCGATCAACTACCGCGGCTCGCCAAGGCCCTGCAGCAGGAGCCGCAGGCGCTCGCGCGCCGGATCACGAGCAATCTCGACCGTGAGTTCCTGTATCTCGAACGACACATGCCGCCGGAGCAGGCGTCGGCCATCAAGAATCTGGGCATCCCGGGCGTGTATTCGATGCGCGAATATCAGCGCTACTACCCGGCCGGCGAGGTGGCCGGCCACTTGGTCGGGTTCACGACCGTCGACGACCAGGGTCAGGAGGGCTTGGAACTTGGTTACGACCAGCTGCTCAACGGCGAGGACGGTGCCAAGCGCGTGCTCCAGGATCTGTACGGCCACTCGGTCGAGAACGTCGAGGACATTCGCGCGCCGCGCCCCGGCCGCGATCTCGCCACCAGCATCGATCTGCGCATCCAGTACCTCGCCTATCGCGAGCTGAAGTCCGCGATGCGGGAATTCCAGGCGCAAGCGGGGTCGGTGGTGGTCGTCGACTGCGACACCGGCGAAGTGCTCGCGATGGTGAATCAACCCTCGTTCAATCCCAACGATCGCGAGCAGTTCAAGCCCGAGCTGTACCGCAATCGGGCGGCGACCGACATCTTCGAGCCGGGTTCGACGATCAAGCCGTTCATCATGGCCGCCGCGCTCGCGTCCGGACAATACCGCCCCGACAGCGTCGTCGATACCTCGCCCGGCTACATGATGGTGGGCAATACGCCCGAAGAGGACGAGCACAATCTCGGCGTGATCGATCTGGCGACGATACTCGCCAAGTCGAGCAACGTCGGTACCGCGAAGATCGCCTTGTCCTTGAGTCCCAAGCAGATCTGGGACACGCTCACCGCGCTCGGCTTCGGCGTGGTCACCGGCAGCGGCTTCCCCGGCGAGTCCGCGGGCATGCTCAGCAATTACACGCATTGGCGGCCGGTCGGCATTGCCACGCTCTCGCACGGCTACGGCATCTCGGTCACGCCGCTGCAGCTCGCTCACGCCTATGCAACCATCGGCGCGGGCGGCATACGGCGCCCGATCAGCTTCGAGAAGGTCACCGCTGCAGTTGCGGGCGAGCGTGCGATGGACCCGAAGGTCGCACACGACCTCATCCAGCTCATGGAACAGGTCGTCGCCATCGGTGGCACGGGCAAGCGTGCGGCGGTGGTCGGCTACCGTGTCGCCGGCAAGACCGGGACCGCATGGAAATCGATCCCGGGCGGCTACTCGACCAACAAGCACATGCTGACTTTTGCCGGCCTCGTGCCCGCCTCGCACCCGAAGCTCGCGGCCGTCGTCGTGATCGACGAACCGGAGGACAGCCGCTACCAGGCCGCCGACATCGCGGCGCCCGTGTACTCGAACATTCTGACCGGGGCGCTGCGCCTCATGGACGTTCCGCCCGACGATCTGCAGAACGTGCCTGCGGCAACGCTCGTACAAGCGAGCGAGACGCGATGAGCGGGCAGCGCACCGCCGCCGCGCCGCTGCGCCTGTCGTGGCTGCTCGACGGGATCGCGCCCGTGGACGCGGGGGCGACCGAGATCGCCGACTTGACGCTCGACAGCCGCGAGGTGCGTCCGGGTACGCTGTTCTGCGCACTCGCGGGCCGGCAACACCACGGACTGGAGTTTGCCGCCGAGGCTGCCGCGCGCGGCGCCCGCATGATCCTCTGGGAGCCCGCCGCGGGCGTGACTCCGCCCGTGCTGCCCGCCGGCGTGTATGCCGCGCCGATAGCGGGCCTGGGCCGTCTGCTCGGCCGCATCGCCGACCGCTTCTTCGGCTCGCCGTCGCAACATCTGCGTGTCTGCGGCTTCACCGGCACGAACGGCAAGACCACCTGCGCCTACCTGCTCGCGCAGTGCCTGGCCCGCCTCGGCGCGAGCAGCGCCTACATCGGCACGCTGGGCTTGGGCCGCGTCGGCGCGCTCGCGCGCGCCACGCATACGACGCCGGACGTCATTCGCGTGCACCGCACGCTCGCCGAGTTGCGTGCCGACGGCGTGCGCGACGTCGCCATGGAGGTTTCCTCGCATGCGCTCGATCAAGGGCGCGTCGACGGCGTGCGTTTTCACACCGCCGCGTTCACCAACCTCACGCGTGATCACCTCGATTATCACGGCACGATGGAGGCGTACGGGGACGCCAAGGCGCGCCTGTTCACGCGCCCGGGCCTCGCCCACATCGTGCTCAACGTCGGCGACGCCTTCGGCGCGCGGCTCGCCCTGCGAGCCACCGCGGACGTGCCCGTGACCTGCGTATGGGTCGGGACATCGGCGCCGGTGCCGGTCTCGCGGCGCTATCTGCAAGCCGTTGCGGTGACGCCCGATGTGCGCGGCCTGTCGCTTAGCCTGCACGGCAGCGACGGGCCGCTCGTGTTGCACTCGTCCTTGATCGGGCGCTTCAACGCCGAGAATCTCGTCGTCGTGCTGGCCTGTCTGGTCGGGCTCGGCGTGCCCGCCGCCGCGGCCGCGGCCGCGCTCGGCGGCTGCGTGACGGCGCCCGGCCGCATGCAACTCGTCGCTGCCGCGAACGCGGGCCGTCCGCTCGCCGTCATCGACTATGCGCATACCCCGGACGCGCTTGCCAAGGCCTTGCGGGCGCTGCGCGAACATTGCCGCGGACTGCTCTGGTGCGTGTTCGGCTGCGGCGGCGATCGCGATCCCGGCAAGCGTCCGATCATGGGGGCGATCGCGGCCGAACTCGCCGATCGCATCATCGTCACCGACGACAATCCGCGCTGCGAGGATCCGGCCGCGATCACGGCGGCGATTCTCGCCGGCATCGGCGCGCCCACGGTACGCGTGATCCACGACCGCGGCGCCGCGATCGCGGCGGCCTTGACCGAAGCGGCCGCCGCCGACATGGTGCTGATCGCCGGCAAGGGCCATGAGGACTACCAGATTTATGGCGAGAGCCGCCGGTCGTTCAGCGATTCGCGCGAGGCCGAGCGTCTGCTCGGAGTTGCCGCATGATGGCCGCAACCGGGATCACGCGCCGCCTCAGCGCGCTGGCAAATCTGATCGGCGGAACTCTCGTCGGCGAGGATGCGGATTTCGGCGCGGTCGCGAGCGACACCCGCACGCTGCCGCCCGGCGCGCTATTCGTAGCCCTGCGCGGACCCCGTTTCGATGCCAATCGGTTCGTCGCCGCGGCGGCAGATGCCGGCGCGGCCGGGGCGCTGGTCGAACGCCTCGACGCGCATCCCTTGCCGCAGATCCTGGTCGAGGACAGCCTCGCGGCGCTGCAGACCTTCGCCGCCGCCTGGCGGGACCGCTTCACGCTGCCGCTCGTCGCGGTCGCGGGGAGCAACGGCAAGACCACGACCAAGGAAATGACGGCGGCCATCCTCGCCCGCCGCGGACCGACGCTCGCGACGCTGGGCAACCTCAACAACCACATCGGCGTGCCTCTGACCCTGCTGCGACTGCAGCCTGAAACCGAAGCCGCGGTCGTCGAATTGGGCGCGAATCGCATTGGCGACGTCGCTGAACTGATGCGTTTCGTACGCCCGACGGTGGGCCTCATCACGAACGCCGGCGCCGAGCATCTGGAGTTCTTCGGCGATCTCGCCGGTGTCGCCCGCGGGGAGGGGGAGACGGTCGCGCACTTGGGACCTGCCGCCGTGGGCGTGATCAATGCCGACGATCCTTATGCGGCCTATTGGCGCAGCGTCTCGCGCGCCGGCCGGCTGCTCAGCTT
>Ga0116231_10012710_pt1 | contig 12219 bp, 11 predicted proteins | sample S1TSphgellanicum_2_FD_89695 | JGI IMG/M metagenome (GOLD analysis project Ga0116231, IMG submission 89695) | Host-associated microbial communities from peat moss isolated from Minnesota, USA - S1T2_Fd - Sphagnum magellanicum MG | ecosystem: Host-associated > Plants > Peat moss > Unclassified... | reverse complement strand
GAGGGAGAGAAAAAAGAGAGGAAAAAAAGGGCCTTCCGCGAGAAAATTTTTGGGAAAAGACGGGGGAAACACCAAAAAAAAAAAAATCCCCCCCCCCCCCCCCCCCCAAACCAAATGACAAGGGCATGAACTCTGGGTGTATATAAATATGAACCCATATATACCCTAAAGTAGACCCTGTTCACATGGTCCACTTATGTCCACCACCTATTATGGTCTTCTTCTTTGGGCTACTACCTATGTGGTTTACAAGAGGAGGACTTTGAAGTTTGGGCCCCCAAAAAAAAAGGGGATAATGTGTGGTGCCATTGGAAACACGTGAAGAACAGAACAAATAACAATTGGGGAACTTGGTGGGAACAAAAAGGGAACATATGAAACACATTATTGGAACACTAAATTCCCAAAAAATTCCCTTTAAACCCCCCCTTAAACCCCGCATTTTCATATTTGTGGGTGAGGATGGACGAACAAGGCATCACACAAACATGCTGGCCCTGCCAATAGATAAAGATGTTGTACATCTACCTACTGTGTTCACACTCTAAAACACCCAAAAAAATCCATTCCAATCTAAACAGTCTAAACACTTTCACCAAAAAAACCAGTTCAGCTAATGTGAAATGGGTTCTAATAAGGTAAAACTTCCAAAAGTTGGATCCAATCCAATAGTCCTTTGTCCCTGTGAGGGGGGGGGGGGCAGGGCCCAATAATAAAACCAAGACTTCAAACATAAGACTTCCCCTTGACCCTTGGTCTGGTGCAAAATTCATTCACATGTGTTAAACAGCTCCACCCAAATAACTCCATATTGAAATCAATCTGTCCTTGAGCACCTTTTGTGCTCTTCACTTTTGCCAAAAGAAGAAGAGCTTCATAGGTCTTCTTCAATGGTGGGTGCTCTCTCTCTCTCTTTCCCAACATCATATGTTGTGCATCTAAGTTGTTATTTATTGTAGGCAAGTACTTTCTTTCTTTTTTCCTCCTTATCTGCCCTTTGGCCTGAATCCAGCTTTTCCATCTTTTTCCTCACAAAAGATGGGATCATCCCAAGGCAAGAAAGAAAGCTTGGGGCCCCATGTTATCAGGTTGTGTGGACTTGTTATGGACACCGAGTGTGCCCATAACGCGTCCCAAAAGGTGCAGAATGGGACCCCTACGAAGTGGTTATCAAGATGTGTTTGGGCACCACCAAACATGTCTAGGATGGGGCAAAAAAGGCTGTGAGGGAAAAAGAAGCAAAGTACTGCCTCTGCTGCAATAACAAGTATGTGCACATATAATGTTAGGTAGGGTCTTGGGACCCCTACTACGTGGGTATCAAGATGTGTTTGGGCACCACCAGACATGCCTATCTAGGATGGGGCAAAAAAGGCTGTGAGGGAAAAAGAAGCAAAGTACTGCCTCTGCAATAACAAGTATGTGCACATATAATGTTAGATAGGGTCTTGGGACCCCTACTAAGTGGGTATCAAGATGTGTTTGGGCACCACCAGACATGTCTATCTAGGATGGGGCAAAAAAGGCTGTGAGGGCAAAAAGAAGCAGCAGGCAGTACGAAAAAAAGTACTGACTTTGCAATAATAACAAGTATGTGCACATATAATGTTATAGTAGGATCTTTCTTTCTTCTTCTACACAAAAATGATATAAACGTGCTCAACTTTTTATTGCCAAACTTTTTCCCAAAAAACCAAACAGAATGGACAAAAGGAAGAAAAGGCAGGATCCAAGATTAAAATATAATGTAACCCTTACTTACTCTTTAGCCCAAGCACACATTAAAGAAGCCATAGTTAATCATGTAAAAACTAGGTTATTATTTAGTTGGATGTGGGGATGGGTTGGGTTTGAACCAATGGTGATGTGTGGCTAACCCTAGCACCAGAGCATGGCTGAATGAAGATGGAGGAACCATGAGGGACCCTAAACCTAGTCCTAATAGGGACTTGTATAACTAATCAATTTATTTGGGAATTAATGCGTGATTGCAATATAAAAGCCAATTTAAAATCCTTGAAAAACCCACACAATAGGGGGAATGACCTTAGTATTATGATCCTTGTATCACCCATATTAAAAGCTTTCTTTAGGATTCCAAATTGTGCATGTGCCTCTAAATTAGGATTCTCATTTGACCATATTAAATTGCCTCTTTTGGGGGGTATTAGGTTGCTTTTTTGACCATACTAAAAGTCCTGCATTGAGGTGCTACAACCACTATTCCCATAAGAGCTTTACTCACAATTCAAGAAGCTCTTGCAACAATTTTTCACAAATCTATAATTAATTGTTCTTTTTTTAAAAAATCAATTTAAACTTGAGTTGTGTATCAAATCGCTTTATATTTAAGCCAAAAAAATGAGTGTAGGAAAAAAATTAAAGTCTAATATACTCAAAATGTTTATTCTAATGGTCTTAGGTGCTTTTTACCTTGGTGCTATTGAAACCCTTTAATTAAAAGTGGTTAGGATCAAAAGGGGTGAAATTTTTGAGCCTTTAATCTTATAAAAAACTACTAACTTCGTTGTGTAAACAACCAAAAACTTTTATTATTAAAGGGTATGAATTGATCTCCTTGTTGTTGTTTGCTTTTGTAATCCTTTTTAAAATTTTGCAATACCTTTGAAATTTGTTTGAAGTAAAAGGTTGGCACAAATGGGATCTACGATGATGATGTCAACTACAACATAGACCCCATCCTTGGAAATGACTAATGCAACACATGAACACAAAGTTAATAACACAATTGAAAGAAACATGTGAAAGTGTTCATGCACGACATGGAAGATAACTTCTCAAGCAATGGATGTGATATTTTATTGTCGTATCTGCATTTATTTCAAAAGTTGGATGTGAGTCAATAGGTTGTATACACGCAACAACGAAGATATGCCACTAATGGATGGGGGGGCTTTACTTATATTTGAAGGGAGGTGGAGAATATTGTTAATGGTTGGTAAAATATGGTGATGATTGGTCATGATGTGAACCATGCTATTGCTAATATACCCCACACATGAAAAAGTGAGCTTGGTGAACTTCAAACATCTCTTTATAATCAATATTGTAACTTTGGTGTGTTTAGGGTTTAGGGTTTGGATGTACCAAAATATAGACATTTTGAACAAAATCTACACAAATTCCTTTAAAATGTTAGTTTTATTTCTTTATACTTTACATAACATTACATCTCTCCGACATTATATATATTTGCTGGAATCTTTTCTATGTATGCCGACACAAGGGGAAAACACCTAAATTTGTGTTTGCTAAGAATATCTTCACAAGGAATAAAATGGCTTATACGTTATGTTTTGGATAAAATACAATCTTTAAATAATGTGAAATTCAATTTAGACTTGTAAATATGCATAAGATCAAACCATCCTCCAAAATAAGTTGAAATTAACCCCAACCTAAACTTGGGAAATTAAATGTTTATCTAAAACCAAAGGTTTTTATAAAGGTTCAACATGTTGTGGACCCCTAATTATTGGTTTAAAAAATGATTTGGCCCTAAATACAATGGGTTAAAATTTTTGAAAATATTCCTATACCTAGAATTAGCAAATCTTCCATATGTTTTGTTTCACATTCTTGAAATCAATTTAGAATTGCGTGCTTATTTGGATAAATTATGTGGATCCTAAAAACACTACATAGGGTTGGTTATTCATGTGGTGGAATATTTATTGGTCATTACAAAATAGCACTTGAAAACATGGTTGTTGAAAATTGAATGCATAATGATATACCTTACCTTAATATTGTTGGTTTTGTCATTAAATTAATCCTTTCAATGTTGAAATGAATTTTTGTGAAAATTGCTAGGAGATTTTGGTTAGCCAAATGGTTAAGTTGTAATTAATTAAGATTCAATTAAATTAATTAAACTAAACCATATTAATGATTAAATTAACTGCAAAGTAGTTCCAATGTGAATAAGTGTAAGATATTTTGCAATTTTTCGGTATAAAACCCAAAAGCTACAATCTCAAATCACTTTAAATGATTTGAAACTCCATGAACATTCTTGTATGTTTTTTACATTTTTGGGCATGTTTATGTAGTTTTGCATTTTGTAGTTTCTCTTTGTGCAAGTTTTGTGTTTTTTTTGTTCTAAAGCTTGGATTCCTATGTTTTGTTTCATGTTTGCAAGTGAACTCATGTTTTGAATCACAAAAAGTCTAATCTAGTTTAGTGTTGTGATGAAGCTAAATTTTGTTTAAGCACTAGGTTTATTTGTGTTTTGCATAAAAGTTTGGTATGACAAGTTGTCATGTTGTTTTGTTGGGGTGTTTGTAAAACTCATTGTTTGCTATTTTTGTTTGTTCTAATGTTGCAACTAGCACAATTTACATTGGGGGGGGGTTGTTCTTGGTCTACTCAACAAATGATTTTGCCAATTTTTGAATTGTTTTTTTGTTCAAAAAATCAAAAGAGTTTCCCAAATAAGGTTTAGGTACCTCAAAGTTGGAAAACTATATATATATGACAATAAAAAGAAGGTAGTGCCACAAAGGGCCCCCTTATTTTCTTTTCTTTTTTACTATTTTTACTTTTATTTTTATTTTATCTTTTCCTCCTTCTCTCCCTCTCTCTCTCATAACATCTTGGTGTTAGTGTTCATGGAACATAACAATAAAGTGGCAATATCAAGACCTGCCACGACCATCACCTAAGCTCCAAATGTTTGATGAATTTTATTGGCAACAACAATAGGTGGTAGGGAATGACCTTCTTCCTCATTGTTGTGATCATCCTTTTCTTCATTGGAATGTACTAATAGTTGCACTTGTAGCTATAGAGGCAGGCAAAGAGGAGGGGTTGTAGGAAGGGGAGGTGAACTGGGGTGGGTCTAGTAGTGGCACAAATCACCATTGATGTGGAATTGTTTGTAAGCTCGTTTAAACCTAGGCCAAGATTGCCAAGTTTAACATGTTTCACAAGTGCAAGAGCTTCAAAGGCATGTTTGGGATAAGGAATAAAAAAAGGTCCAATATGAACCTCCTTTTTTTTTTCAAAAATCCCAAATGTGATGTTTAAGAAGGGACATGTTCAGCACCAATTTGAACCTACTACGTGGCGAACTTTTTATTTTTGTAAAAATTTAAAATTTTCATCCACAAGGAAGCCATTTCATCCCATAATTTGGATGTTAAAAAAATCATCCATCAATTTTCCATTTGACTAATGGATCAACAAAAATTAATGACCAAACAAGGTTTATTTATTATTGTGGAAAATTCAAGCCTAGTGATTAGATATAGATTTTTTAATTAATTGATTGATTTTCAATTTTAATTTTGGAATTAAGTGAGCATTTTTTTCAAATATATATACGGAATTGAATTGGAATATCGTTTCTGTCAAGAATTTTTTCAAGAAGATATTTATGCATGTGAAAATTTTAACCTATTTGGAGACAAAAGTTTTAAATTTTTTTTATGTGTAAAAAGTAGAATGTGTGGGGACAATTTGGAACGAATTTTTAGGAAGTTCTCCTTTTTGTTAATAAACATTCAATCATGTGAACTACAAATGGCGAAATGCCATGCCAATAGTGGACAAGGAGGATTTTGAATTTTTTTTGTAATTTATGAATGGGAATCCCAAAAATGAACATCTTATCATATGAAAAGTTTGCCCCCATTTGTATTGTTGCATTGTGCATGTTCCTATCGTTGTGTTGGTTAGGCTATTGTTTAATTTCAAGGAGTAAAGGGGTTGGTTGAATTATGTGCCATTGGTCAACACCCTAGAGTAAGCACATGTTCTTGGGTTGATATCTCAAAGACCTACACATATACTCCACAATGGGAAAGCCAAGATGAAAGGCTATGAGTTGTCTCGCATGTGTTAATTGCCACAATGAACCTTGGGGTTGTAATTGGTGTGGGTAATGGCCAAACATGGGACAAAGTTACCCACCAATTTTGACTATTGTGAAGGTCTTATTTGACTCTTAGTTGTTTAGACACAATGGTTAAGATTTTAAATGAGTGTACATTGTAGGTTGTAAAGGGTTGATGTTGTTATGGATATTTTAAATTTGACAACATAGTTATCACATTGTTTGTTTGTGGTGCTGAAATCAAGTTGATAATTGATAAATGATCATTTTCGTGTTCATTGTGGACCCCATGTCCATTTGGCCATGTGGAATATTGTTTTCAAGGTGATTGTAAATGCTTCATAATTTCAAAATTTGGAATCCTTACATGTGCTAACATCCCTTTAGGATTAAGGTTTGTATACCCATGTTTAGGGTTAAGGTTCACCACAAAAAGGGCACAAGATTTAAGGACATGGGACATGGTTATCAACATTAATGGGCAATAGTGTTCATGAGGTGAGGGGTGCCATTTAAACCACCCACATTGCCTTCATCATCATATGGGAGGGATTTTTTGAACATAAAAACAAATTCACTTGCATGTTTATTTGCTACACCATTATTGTGGGGCATGGAAGATTTATCTGGAAACACCAATGAACCTTGATGATATTTAGTGACAACAAAGATTAAAGAATGGTGATTATATTAATTGCCCAATTATGTTTCTATTAGCACAAGCATTATGGACCTAAGTGGTGCCATGATAACTCCTAGTAATAATTTGGCTAATAGAAATGGAAGTAATGGTACTAGTGCAACCCTTGAGAATGGTGTGCCAATCCTTACATTGGTAAACAATGTCTTTTGCCAACATTCAACCCGATTATGGAATTTTTATGTAAGTTGTGATGGAATTACCATGGGGTTTAGATTTTAAAACTACACATTTTGTACGGGTTTTAACACAATCCACATGAGAATTTGTGTGAGGTGTATGCCTGAATGCAACGATTGATCAATATGACCTAAGAAATCATAGAGGCACAAGTTGTTTAATTTTTCTATGGAATACTAAACAAATAACTAACATGATGTGTTCAAGACATCATGTTGAACCAGTTGGTGCAACTAACTTTGGCAAATGTGTTACAAGTTTCAAAACACATCGAGTTCAACATGGTCAAGGAGAAGGTTATGACTATTGGATTCAACAAGGACACAATTTGAAATTCTTTGGCTAGTTCATCATAACTAGGATCGTCACAATGCAATCCATTAGCAAAGGGAGTTGCCCAAAAGTTCAAGGGGCCTTTAAAGGAAACCCAAATGTCTTCTGTGAAACTATCCTATTCAAGATAACAAGTGACATGCTATATTTGCAATGGGGATCATCTCAAGAAAGAGTGCCATAAAAGAACCAAGGGCAAAATAATTTTGTGTGGCATTGTGATCATTATGTTAAAATCGGTCATGATGAAGGCCATTTTTTTTAGTTGCACCTAGACATGCAATTGGGTCAATCCAAATCCATTAACACCAAGCAAGGGCACAACGAGGCCAAACACACTAAAGGAAAAAATGTTTTCATCAAGGATTCAACTCCAAAAGCAAACAAAGGATAGGTTAACTCCTCCAAACATGGTTTGCACGTTTGGATGCACTTGTCATGAGTATGGTGACACAAAAAGGTGCATCATCATCAAGTTAGTCCAAGGATTACAAAAATAGTATGTCTTCTGATTTGAATGCAAATCCCATATAAAGTGATAGCACACAAAGGCCGCCTAGAAATTGTAATCACAAGTATAATCTTTTTATAATTAATTTTTTGGGTAACATATGGATTATTTTTGCTTGTTTGAAATATATTTGATTAGTTTTAGACTTAATCGAATAAATTATCTTTAAAAGAACTTGAAAATATATTTGTGACAAAATAATACTCGTCACATAGTTTGAAAAATTGCATATATACTTCAAAACTAAGATTGTGTCTGGAATTTTTTGGTGAATTTTTAAAATTATGGTGTATGATATTGATATACATTAATTAAATTTAGGACCATTTACAAATTTGAAGTTTTTGGATGAAATTTCATTCAAAAAATGTGTTTTTTCTCATTTTTTACTAATAAATGCATAATAATTTTTTTATTTAAAAAATTTACTACCATATCAAAGAGGAAAAGATTTTATAGATGGGCATTGCATTTTTTTTTCATTTTTCTTTTGTTTGGTAATGCTTCATGAAGCCCTATGGCTGTTGAAAAATTATAAGTATTATATTTTATGTTTATTAATTTTATCCAATTCTTTTCATTTAACCATTGGATCAAGATCAATTTTGACTCAAAGTTCACTTTGAGTTCCAAAATGTTGTTTTGCAAATTTTTAATGTTTTTGCTTGTGTTTAGGATAGCCAAAGGATGCCATCAAGATTCTAGCTTGCTATGTATTATGATATTCATTATACATCACCTTCTTTGGTGAAAATTGATTCACCCTTAATGTGTTTCCACCTTATATTTTTATGGAATGGGGTTGGTTAATCCTTGGCAACACTCATTGCAATTGATCAAAGATTGGGGTTGGAAGACAGTGGAAACCAAAATAGACCTTCCATTCCATGCGACATGTTTTTGGTCATGGCAACACTAATGACAAGATCAAATGCATGGGTGTATAAACCATAGGGTGTTGATGCACAATTGAACCCACAACATGGTGATGCACAAAGCCAAGTGCATTTTCCCCAATCTTTTGAATTAAATACACAATAACTAACCTTTTGGGGGCATCAACCTTAAGCGCCATTTCGACAAGGTCGAAGAATAGGTCTAGTTTTAATATTAGAACTAGGACACCAAATAGTTTATTGGAGGTCATTGTAAATGTGTGCCAAATACCTCTTTTTTTGGTGAAAACCTTGATTATTTCTAGTATGTAGCTAGAGGTAGTATTTCACCTCACAACCACATTATGTGAGGAAGGGAAATCACCAAGGATGGTGGCTAAGTTGGCCAAAGAGTCTATGTTGACAACATCTTTCCCTAATGTTATTGAGGTAGGTTCTACTATTTTTGGAAGTATAATCTTGGCATGTAACTACGGCCAAGCTTCAAGATCTTCCAACACATTTAACCATTGATCAAGCTAGCATCATTCTTAGTGTTGTAGTGATGAACAATGAAGAAGGAGTTATTCAATTCATAGGTAACAATGACAATATTGACCATTAAATGTTCTTTCGGCTTTCAAATAATTGTTGATGTTGGGCAAGGCATTTGCTAAAGGTCTTATGTTGATGGAAGTCAACCTTGAACCATGTCCATACCAAATTATGACATCCATAAGCAGTTCCAAAACGACATGAAGGTTGAAAAAATAAAACATCATAATTTTGGTCAATACCAATAATTTAACAATTTACATGACTATGTGAACACATGTCATGGTGAGAATATCATGCCATATGATGTGTTGGTTGGGGGTGCAATTTTATATCCCTTGGGAGTTAACTTGTATTTTAGGGAAAATGCAATGTACTATTGACTAGTTGGTAGACAAGAGAAGGCCAAAGAACTTTTCTATCAGAGTTAGATTTATTGGGGGTGGATGCAAGTATGTAAATAGGAACCAACATGATTACTTTACAAAAGGACTATGAGTCCTTTTAGTCTTTTTTCACTTTTTCATATCAATTTTTTTTGAATGATATCTTTTGCAACTTGTTATTAAAAATACATATAGTTGCCCCAATAGATTACATGTTTTGTGTTAATTATTTTTGAATAAATAGGAAATTTTCAAAGTGTGTAGATATTGCCAAATTATGTGTTTCATCTTGAAAGTTTATCATAATTTTGAATCATACCAAAATATGTTAAAATATTTTAGGTTTTTTTTTCTTGTATCATAAACTATAACTTTGTTTTATATGTCATGCACATTACATGCCATTTACATGTGGTAAAGAAAATTTGAAAATTTGGAATTTGAAAATACTTTGAATTTTTTAAATTTAAAAATACTTTGAAATTTTGGAATTTAAAAAATACTTTGAATTTTTAAAATTTTTAAATTCCACAACTTTTTAATTGTGAGTGCTTTTTGAATGTGGGTAGTAGGTTACTATCATTTTTTTTCTTACCATTAAAATTATTTTATTAAAAGAGTCCTTTACCTAATCCTTTGCAAAATTAACCACATTTAATGCAACTACTATTCAAGTTCAAACATCCTTTACTAAAACCAGAAACCCAAAATTAAATTTAATGAATTTTTAATTTGAAATCCTCAACATTCGTATTAGTCATTTAGCACAACTTGGAATGATGAACACAACTTTAAAATGTAAACTAAAACATATGTAAAAAAATCATAGTTTTCACCACTATCTAACATGGTTTTTGGTTCCTAAATATTTATTTGCATATGGGTGTTGTGGAAAATCCAACATGCATCAACTATGTTCATGGGATTTTTGAGGCTTCCCAATGGGCTAGAATTATTGGAAGGAAATTGTCATGATAGGGATGATCCTCATATTGGTGAGTCGATGACCAAAACGTGTTCAACATTGGGCATTCCATCATTGGTGTTGGATCCCATACCATCATGGTTCATTTTATTGGATTCGAAAGCATCAATTGATTGTTAAATTCAAAAGGCTTGACACACTTTAATGTCACCAAGCCCATAAGTAGTTGTGGAGACTAGAAATGGGTCCTTATAATTGAGCCCATTAGCCATCAAAATTATTGAATGGCATATTCATGAAAAGGGAATATGTTTGTAAAAGCTTTTTGGTGACGTCAACTTAGGATTGCCCATAGTTTTACAATTTGGTCTTCACATATAACAATATTTTTATATGGAAAAAGATCCACATGCCAAGAAAACCTTATGGTGCCATGTGATGATTTTATAACAACAACACATTAAATTGTTCCCGACATTGGCAAGCTAAGGTTATACATTCACTACCAGGTAATATCACGTTGTTGGGGGCGTTGGATTTGGATAAGAATTGTCCAATCTGTTTGGTGATTTTACAATGGCTATGCAGGCCTTTCACAAGTTGGCATGGCCAAGGTTTTTAAATCCCAAGTTGGGATTCACTAGTAGAATTCTTAAAATATATGACTAAATTTATGATTAGTATTCCAATCATAAAACACAAAAATGACTAATAGCCCTAAAGTCATTATAGATGAGTTGTTTAAACAATAATCATTTAGGCCATGATGTGGCAAATAATATCCATAAGCCATAAAGGACATATGTAAAGTCATTAATGATAGTTTAGTAATTGTTTAATCATTTTTTATTATTACACATTGAACCCAAAAACATTATTTTAAAAAAATTATTATTATAGAATTATTTTATATAATATAAATAATAAGATATATTTATATTTCAATTTTTTAAATTTCATTATTTTCCATCCTATAAATGGTTGACACAGTCATCACATAACCTACGTAGTTTAGGTAGGTATGGAATATTAGGCCAATATTTCAATGTTGATCACAACGAATGTCATTAATGAAGTTTGATCCTTGGACCCCAAGGATGGAGTTCAACTCCTATACCATCAAGCCACCCCAGTTGTTGTGTAAATAATTTAATGTTTTAATTAACTAGAGCTTCATGAAACACAATTCAATTTTATATTATATAACATTTGTTGAGTAATATAATGTATTTGATGACTATGGTTTGAAATGCCATTATTTTCAATATGTTTCAACTATATTACTATTATTATACTAACATCCGCACCATGGTCATTGTTTTTAAAAATAAATTAAGATTTATTTTTTCAAACAAATTGACCCAGTGTTGTTGACAACAATGGGTTTTTTTTTCCCCCTTTCCAAAGGTGCCATAACTTCCTTCAAACCTATTTATAATTGTTGTGGACAACAATGGGGGATTTTTTCTCATTCTTCTTCAAAGCTACTAGAACTTTCATCCAATCTAACTACTATTGTTGACAACAATGGGTTTTGAATGTTTTGATATCTTTAAACTACCTATTGGAATTGATAACAATAGGTTATTGAATTTAAAAAAAAAAAAGTTTCAAGCACCTTATTAGCTTCTTTCAAACAACCTATTATCATAAATGACAATGGGGTTGTTTTCAATAATTATTTTATTTCAAGGTGCCCTAATTTTTCACAAAATACATATTTAATGTTGTTGACAACAATGGGGAGGGGTTAACACTCATCCCATAACAACATATTTTTAATTGTTTAACATTATTGATGAAAATGATTTTTTAAACAAAGTTTTGAAAATTCTTTTGGTCCCATCATCATATTTTCCCCTATGGTCACATTATCCATTAGTATTAAATGACATTT
>Ga0116231_10012709_pt1 | contig 12219 bp, 6 predicted proteins | sample S1TSphgellanicum_2_FD_89695 | JGI IMG/M metagenome (GOLD analysis project Ga0116231, IMG submission 89695) | Host-associated microbial communities from peat moss isolated from Minnesota, USA - S1T2_Fd - Sphagnum magellanicum MG | ecosystem: Host-associated > Plants > Peat moss > Unclassified... | reverse complement strand
TAACTAAATATCCCATTTGATTAGAGAAAATTGGTCATTTTGATTAATGATGTCAAATTTTTATGTTCAATTTAACTAAATATCCCATTTGATTAAAATTTATTGGTTATTTTGACTGAAGTTGTCCAACTTGACTAGATGTATTGGTCAAATAGGTCATTCTAGTCAAATTGATTAGTAAAAAAATACATGTTTTAGACCTCTAGTCAAAATGGACATGTTTATTAATAAAAAAAATGACCAATCAATCAAATTGGACAATTTGAAAAACCAAGAATTTTAATAGTGAATTTAAATTCCACCTTACAAAAAAGGTGAGATGTAAATCAACCCAAAGGTCAATTATATGTGCAAATTATAATTTAATGTAGGATTTCAATAAATCATGTAGCTAGTTAATGAATAGGTCAACCCATCCTTTGAACAAAGGTGTCGATATCCTTACCAATGTGACTTTTTAAAATTCAAATAAATGGTTTCTTGCCATGTTAAATATCTAGCCTTTCTAAAAGTTCTTTCAAGAATGGTTTGAATTGAGACACATCCAAGGGTTGTAGAACTTGTGAGGTGTGCAAAGGTAATCTCACCATATTTAACCCAAATTCAATTGTTTGTTCTATTGCTTGCATTGTGACATGTCAACTATGACCATCTAGGATCAAAAGATGTTGTTTGGTTTGAAAAATATCTCTTACTAATTAACTTTTTGAAGATGGACAATCACTCCTTGAAAATGAATAAAGTCATCCCAAGCCTTCTTTTGTATAGCCATGCATGATTCTAGCATAAACTTCTTGATGTAATCATTGTGCATTTTTTCACTTTAGAATATGTAAAAAACAAGTAGGGCTATCTTGGTTGCATTTACAACACAATTCATGATCAACTAGTTTTGGGACCCAGGTATGGTGGTGTAAATCTCACAAGAACTTGTTTTGGCCAAAACTCAAGCACCAAATTACTTCCTAGCTTGTATGTTTGTTTCATTAAAATTTCATGGGTGGTTTAAAAGGTAGTTGTGATGGTTGAAAACATTTTGCGAGCTTTAGTAAGATGTATGACATGTTTGGCTAGTTCATTCTTGTGTTCTTGAAACCTCTGACCATTCCATATGACATATGCTTAATTTTGGATGTTTAATCTTGAATTAATAGCATTAAATGTTTATAAGAATTTCATTTCAAAATGGGGTGGGTTTTGTTTCTATCCCTCTAAATTTGAGTTGTGGTAGATGATAAAAGGCCCACATTTTTGCATGTTTAAAATGCATACAACAATTGTTTCATCTTCTTGGTTGGTTAACACATCTAGTGGGGCCCTTTTTCTTGCCCTAATTTGGCCATTCAAATCGTATGAAAGTGAAATTAGTGATATGTTCCAATGCTTGATGGTCTTCCTCAAAGGGTTTTGTGTTTTTTTCCTAAGGTTTCCATAGCTTTGTTTAATTGTTAATTAGTCCATTTGCCACAAGGTAAAGCAATTGGTAATATATCACCCTTTATTTTGATTTGTGTGGGTGGTGGTGTCATATGTGTGGTTTGTGTGGTTGGTCTAATAGATGGAGTTTGTTATTTTTCTTGGTCATCTTCTTCAAAGGTTTGCACCCCATTTTGCTGCATCCTTAGAACATTGAAATAACTTGTTGGTTCAAGCCCATGAATGCTTATGTTTTTCCTCGTCTTGGTACTTCATATTGGCCCTTCCCTTGCATTGCTATAATTTTCAAATGTTGGTTCCTCTTGGACCTAGCCTCCAAATAATAATGCGAAAGTGTCAAGGTCCCATTGGAGGTATGCCCGTCTTTTTTGAAGCAAAACCAAGATTGCAAAAAAAAAGTTAGGTCTTGATAAATTTGTGTAGCATATGTTTTTAGTTCTTCACACAAATCAATGAGAGGGTGGAGATTAGCAAAGTCTTCCCAAACTAAGTCTTTGATTGTTGTTGATGTGTAACTTGCAAGAATGTATATCCATGTGTGGTGTAGTGGAACAAAAGGAGCTCTTATTTGTTTTGTTCTTCCTAATCTTTATGGTCCTCTTGTTCCTAAACATGATGTTTTTGCTCTCTTTGAACTTGATGACACTTGTAAGATTGTAGACTTTTGGACCCAACATTAATATGTGTATTTTGAATAATTTTTCTTGTATAATTAGTCTACTTATTCTTTTCTAATCAAATTTGATTGTTTCTTGAGTTGTGAATCCATTTCAAATTTCTCTAATGTAGGCCTTAATATGATAACATTAGGGACTAAAAACTCAAAGAAACTTTGTAGTCCACTTTCCAAACTAGGTGGTAAGGAGGACTTGCTTGAAGAATAAATTCCTGAAAAGTGTCAAGTTTTTACACAAGTGAGTCAAAGTGCATGCACAATTTGCCTTTGATTACATATTTAATGGTGTACCAAATCTTTGAACAATGTGTACATCCGATTTTGTAGGTAGAAACTAATGTTTTAAGGTTTAAGTGAATGTAGTTTTTTGCTTGTTTTGTGGAATGCCCGAAACATATGATTTTTTCTTGTTTCCTCTCATTCATAATCCCGTTATTTTTTTTTCTATATAGTCTACATTGGTTCCCATCATCACACACTTGTGTGCATTTTTTTGGGGAGACCCCTTTCTTATGACCAATCATTCATTGGAAATATGTTGGACCAAGGTCCCCAACGCTAATATGTTATTTTTTCTTTTACGCAAGTCATCTATCTTATTTCTGAATATTTTTTTGTTACATGCTGAATCCACCTTTCAACTATGAATCAATTTTCCTCTAGTTTAAATGACCAAAATATACTCATTACCAAACACAACTTTGTGATCACGAATCAAATTTCTCCTAAAAATTTTCCCCCTACTTAACCCACTTTTTGAATAACATACTTGGTCATGTCAAATCAAGTCCTTAAAAATTTCTAAACACAGTAGTCAACTACCAAATGTTTGATAGTAGACAATTTAACACATGAATACCAACAATGAAGCAATCTATCATAAGGTTTGCCCTGGACTATGCAGCTCTTTGGTCACTAGCTTCTAGTTTCTAGCTTCTGTTCAGTTATGAACCTGCTTACCCGAACTGATCCTGTAGAAGGAACTGAGGTGTTGTTGAGTAAATGGATTTTGTATGCAATTGAACCAAGGGAATCCAACTTGTAGTACATATCCTATTTTGGGCTGTAGAAATATCAACTTTATAAAGGTTGTAAGTGGTAGGTAGTAAGTGGTTCCCAAGCCTTGAGTGATGTTTGCAGAATGAGCCTAAAACGGTTCCAAGATCATTGATTTGGAATTGTGTTGAAAGAGTCTTGGCTAAGCTCACAAACAAGTTGAAGAGCAGAATCCCAAGATGCCTAAGGATATATATATTGGTGGTCAATTTTTGGTGGAACATGATAAGGCAGCCTTATAAGGAAAGCTTCTTAAAGAACAAAGCTACAGAATTGTTTTCACAAGGGTGGAGAACAATTGCACATGTGTGGATTTAAAAAAGAAAGACAAGTTTGCTTTCAAATGACAAAGTTTGCCAAGTAATAAGAGTTGCAAAAGGGCCCAAAAAGACCCAATTCCTGCTGTTTTGTGACAAGATCGGTGAAATGGTTGTTAACCCCAATCTCTACTTCTGGAAGGGTGGGGACAATCTCCTATCCTACTCGTTGAAGCTTGGTAGAATCTTGAGCTCGAGTCTAAACCTAAGATAAAATGTTGTTGAGAAGAGGTGGTCTGATCTCTACTCCCCACAGGCTTCAAGCTTTGGTGGACCAATACATGGTGATGTGAGGCTGGAGAGAAGAACGAGAGAGCTGGAAGACTAATCAAGGAATGATGTCCAACCTTGCGACAGCAGGCTGCAAAATGTTATATAAGTCTCGTGTAATTAAAATTAAAGGAAAAAAAAGTGATTTTGGAGGTTTTTAGTCACCAGAAATGAGGGGAAAAAAAACAGGTTAAGATTGCCGGATTCACATACCTGGTTTTCTTTGTGTAGCCAAAAGAATTATTGAAAGATGATTAATTTTTTTTGTGCTTTATTTCTGGGTTCCAACCAGATTTGGCTAAATCTTCATAAGGATGACCACCACTTTTTCTACAGTGCTCATATGGATGATTCCCACATTTGGCTACAAACAAAAAATTCCTTAAAAAAATTAATCCTGATTTCTCTGCTTCTAGATGCTACTACTAGCCGCTGGACCTAAGGGTCCAAATTAAAACCACATAATTAAAACCTGCCATGATTATGAACTTTTCAAAATGCTAGTATAAATTATATTCCAACTGCAATATATGATCTCAAAATGCAGATTTGTTGTAGCAATTAATCCATTCCAAGACAAGATGTGAACTAGAATAAATTACAAAGCTGCTACACCACAGCATTCGTGAGCTCTCTGCTAACTGAATTCGGCCAATCTTTTAACAAGGCAGAACTAGGTGAAGGAATTATTTTTCAATTTTGTGATGTTGCTCAAGTGACAATCATCCATAAGAATATTTCGTCAAATTTGGCGATATTAAAAATAGAAACGTAGAAAAATCTTCAGCACTCTTGACGGTGTAGCCAGTTGTGGTGATTTTTGGCACAAATATCAGGAAACCATTGGTTCTTCTAGGAAAACTACAGGTTTTTTGAGTTTTGAAATAACCAAAACTTTGCAGTTCTTTGATTCTAAATTTTAAAAAAGGAACCGGGACTGGGATCGATGGTGGTTCTATGATTCTGAAATATTAAAAAAACTAGATCCAAAGACTCTCTGAAAATTCAAATAATTGCCAAATAGGTACTCATTTGTACCTGTGTGGTAGGAGGTGCAGGCCATCAATGTGCATTGTGCACTAGGTCTCTCAGTCCCCAACATTATATGCGCAAATAAAATAGTTGTTATTGCAAGCAATACAAAAGTATTGTCTGCTTTTTTTTTTCATTCATTGCCTTTTGGCTTGTCCAATATGTGTCTGGGGGCAGTGCCCAGACACAGCTTGGTGGTGCCCAGAAACATGTTGCGTCCTGTTATGCAGGTTTTGGGGCTTGTATATGCCCAATACAAGCCACCAAAAACATGCATAACATGAGTCTAAAGTGTCTCTGCAATCATCCATCTTTCTTTGAGAAAGAGATGGATTTGATCATTCACAGACAAGAAAAACAAGAAGCAGCAAATACTTTTGTACTGCCTGCAGCAGTAACAACAATTTGCACATATAATGTTGAGGGGTCTCAGATCTGCAACTACTTATTGACTCAAATGCTTTTTAATATCCATTTCCTATAGAAGGTAGCTGCATGCAAAATTAATGGATCATTTAGTTGCTCAAATGAATGAATGTTGATCTGCACGTACTTAATTAACTACTGAACCTCTAGCACTAGTACCAGCTACTACTGTGTATTAATCCAGTTTTAACAATATATAGTTCCAGCTGCTTGCGTAATTCATGGATGATTGCTTCACACTTTTAATAAGCTTACTTCAAAGTTGAAATGGGGTTGGGAAATGGTTTTTTTTTTCCCCAAATTTTTGATGTAACCCAAAGGGGGAATACTCCCCCCCCCCCCCCCCCCCCCCCCCCCCTCCCACAGAAAAAGACAATTTTGGCTATATATGACAAATATATAAATGTCTTTTTAAAATAAAAGGTCCTTCTATATTCCTGGCTACCTGTCGCTACTGGAACTTATTATTAAAACATTTGGCAATTTGGAAAAACATTTCTTGAAATATGGCAAATTCGGGCCATATTCTCCATTAAAAGTTGTTGTATAGATTGAAAGCATCTTTTTAGATTGAAATTTGGTGAAAATTCAATGAAAGAATTAGTGCATGGGGCTGGCTTGATCTTCTTCATGATTGTGTTCCTCAGAAGTTCTTTGTATCCTCATAATTCTATTTCCTTTAATCCCCCTCTACCTTGTCAACCACCTTCTATGCACCCAGTCAGTGCAGCAAAACTACTTCCACCCCATGTTCACAAACAACACCTTCCCCAAGAAGGTCAAATACAACATGTGGTAAGTGCTCCCTCTTCTTCCGAACAAATTCCTTTGTGGTAACGGTTCTGTAGGATATACCTGAATAGGTTGCTTCTGAACTTGTAAAATAACAATTTGGATGAAAAACCTTTCAAGCCCATCAAAAAAATTTAAGTGATAGGTGAAGCTTGAGGCTGCGAGCTTTAATGGAACAAGGAGCCATGGAAGGTAGAGCTAAGCATGGGCCCAATTTTGGTGCAGCCCATGGTCAAAGGCTTTACCATTTTTAAAAACCTAGGCAGATTTTGATTTCCTAAACTGGTGGAGGATGACGTTGAAATTGCCTTTTTCTTTTGTGGGAAATGTTTGCATTGTTTTGATTTTTTTTAATAAGTTGTTCAAATGTCAATGATTATTTGAAAAAATTTGCCATGTTTCAATATGTGGTTCAAGTAGGTAGCCAAAAATATAGAAGGATATTAATATTTTTCGTTTCATATTTGTTAATAGTCAAATTTGGCTAAATCTGCATATGGATGATTGTCACCTCAGATACACCACAAAATTGAAAAAAAATAAAATTGCATTGAAATGATTAAAAGTTGTCAAACTCTTTAACACAGTCATAAAACTCTCTTACCCTTTCAAACACTTTCTTACAATTGTACGTTGTATGAATATTTTAATACAACTCTAATGCTCAATCCATTCCACCTATTTAACATGACATTGAAATGTTTCAAAATAGTCAAACTCTTTACCACAATCATAAAATCTATGAGTACACTTTGAAGTGATAAAACTCTTTCACCATCTCAAATGCTCCTTGCATTTACACTCTACCCAATATAGTAAACCCCCTTTATAATCACACCCTGGGTGACCACTTTTTTTTGTGATGCTAACAAATTGTGATTCAAATGTGTATAATCACATTCCATACAAACCCTTCCAAGATTGTGACTATAGGAAAGAAATCTTGCAAAATAGCCTTTTTATGCTAGTATAAAGGTGTCAATTGTTTAAATTTCCTACATGGGTTATTCTAATCTCTATTATGCATTATTAGACTTGAAAAAGGTTGTAATTTCTACCTCTTTTAATGTGACAATATACATTGAGTTTGAGCTCCTTGTGTATCTTATCGACTAGATTTTTTTAATTAAAAATTTCTACTTTCTTGGCAAGCTTGCATATCTTTTGCTTGGACCTTTCATGCTCACCCAAGCCAATTTTTTTTCATGTTCACCTTTTTTTCATCCAAATGTTTTCATCCATTTAAATATTCACTATCCATTTTTTGCCTTAAACTTAAAACCTTAAACCACAAGTCCATTATTCGTCTCCAATCTCTTCACTCTCACTTTGGCTTCCAACAATGGCCTTTTGTTTTCAATTAAGATATATTCCTTCAAACATAAGTTTATTATTTGTCTTTTGTCTCTCCATTTTCACTTTGGTTTTTAGCAATGGCCTTTTGCTTTCTATCATGACAAATTCCTTTGAACATAAGTCCATTGTCCATCTTTTGTTTCTCCATTCTTGCTTTGTCTTTTGGTGATAACATGTTGCCTTTTGTCAATATAGATTCCTTCAAGGCTTTACGTCTTCAATAGTTGCATATACTTGTTAATTGTGATTTTGTGATTCCCTTCAATGTCATTGCAAGCATTGATTAAATTCTTGTAAGGAAAAATTAAAGTTGAAGATCAACAAACTACTAGGGGTGTGTGATTCGGCTTGCATGCATTTTCCTCTCAACTGACAACAATCAAAATTAAATTCTACACAATTTACTAATAAATTATAAGTTCATAATTGATAAATGTGCTCGAGGATCTCCAATTTCTTAAGAAGCTTGGAATTAAATACCATAATTTTGTTGGTCGAAGACCTAAAATCGATTCTTTATTTTTATTGTTTGAAATTCAAAATGCTTATGTGGATTTATCCACAATGTGTTTGTGAAAAGGGAGTCTATTTGTATGTTTGAGGTATTCATGAGTCTTGAAATGCAAAAATCACGTTATTGTTTTTGAATCAAAACATTTTTATTGTTTAATTTTTTTTTTTGGTGCTTGGAAACCAAAACCCTATTTTTACATTAGACTTTCAATCTAAGGGTCTTGATTATTGAAATTATAGTTTTCAAAACCAAACTATTGAACAATTATTTGATGAACTTGACTTGTTGCACCAAGAACCATAGTCACCCACTTTCTTTGGTTTTGGTTGTAACAACAAGGTCCTTGTCACTTTTGGACTTTTTTATTTCATTTTTTCACAAAATTAAAGTGCAAATGGTAAAGATTGAAACATTCAATTTAAACGAACACCTACAATAAGATTATGATGATATAAATGACTTGGAACTTAGCTATAGTTTCAAGGCTAATGCTTGGTAAATTTCAATGCCAAATGGGTCATCTACTTTTAAACGCATTGTAACCCTAAACAACTTGGATGTTGAAACAAAAATTACAGGGGAAGTTTGAAGATTCAATTGACCTTGAATAAGAAGGCATGGGTCCTTCATCACAAGTTGTTTATCCTTTGCATTCTTATGTGGTGAATGATGGAAATTAGCCAGATCTTGTTATGTTTCAAAACATGCATTTAATTTCTTAAATTTATAGTTTTGACAACACCACCAAGAAGAAGAAAGCTATGATTTCATAGAATTAGCAACATGAGATTACTTCTATGAAGAAGCATAATTTGGTTAAACATCCAACTACTTGACGTAAGTGGAAAAACGTTAATTCAATTTTTAATACAAAAGAATAGCATTGGGAAAAATCCAAAAAGAACTCTAATGTTAGTTATGGGGCCATCACAACTAATTTTGGGAGTGTTAATCCTTATAAAAAAAATGATGCACAACAAAAGAAATTCATGGAGAACTTTTTATTACTTGTTGCAAAAGTTGACATCTCTATTTGCATAATGGAAAATTAGTGGTTGAAGCACTTGGTCATGTGTAAAAATCCCTAGGTTGTGTTTCCAAATAAGAATCAAATGATTCAACATGCCATCCTTTCATTGGGGGCCAAAATCGTGGAACAATATGTGATGCCCACTTTAAATTCATGTGATACAATAATCTTCTTCTTTCGACTTATGGATATTCTGGACAAAACACATTTGTTCTTTTGATTAATTTCATAAACTTATAATGGTTACCTTGTCATGTGATAGTGAAACTTTTTGAAACCACAAGTACAATTAGTATTCCAATGGTAATGCATGTCAAGGATCTCCTATCATCTTATAATTTGCTAGACAAATTGATTGCTTATGTGAAGGATGAAGGTGGTAATCTATCCACCTTTACACAAGCTCCTAGTTTAGAGATTAGATGTGCTCTTTTAACACTTATAGTTTTTTGGCAAACATCATGTTTTGGCCATGCTTTTAGGAAAGCATGTTGATGTGCTTGTAATGATACCAATGTTTGTGTTGGTTTTCAAGAGGTTAGTTTGATGGCCACATAATCTATCTTACAAAAAAAATTTACTTGGATTAAAAAGTCCAATAAAGGACTCATGAATGGTAAAGGGCATGCTTGGATGTTGGGCCCTCCCATCAAAAATTGAAAACATTAATGAAAACTACGTTTGCTAACAAAGTGATCATGTTCCAAGAAACCTTGGAATATTAGGATGCCATCAATTTTTGTTATGTGAAACAAGAAACTCAAGAATTACAAGGTTGTGTGTTAGATGCATAATTGAGTGTCTCATTATTGTGACGAAACGTTGTTTTTCTCCTAGGTACCCTTTATTCAAATGCATATGGTGATTAACATATCTTTAAATTTACTAATTGGGACTTGAATTTAAAGTAACAACTTCATTATGAAACAAATTGTGTGGTTATATATTGATTAAAAAATTCATTTATTAGTAGTAATGAACTTTTGAAATTGAAAAATATGGACTAATCATCTAACTGGACCATCACCAAATTTATATTGATTCACATTCCAAATTTTTTATTGGGACTCAATATATGATGTAATACAAATTCATATGAAGAATCTTTTATTTGAAAAAAATTAATCATTTGATAGTTAAGGACTTTTGAATGGTTAAAATTTAACCGTATTTTCATAAGTCCATATGAATTGTTATTTTTGTTTATTTTTCAATTTTTTTGGTTCTAAAAGCATTTTTTTGAAATTTTTAGATGGGGTAATATTTTAAAGAACTTTGTGGGTTTTCCTTTTAAGACTTCCAAATTCAAAAATGACATCAGTTACATTAAATACAAGTTTTCACATAGATTTGGGAAACTTTGTAGGTGATTGAACATGTATTATTCAAAAATTAAAATAATAATATTTTGAAAAATAAAAACCATGTCCATTTGAATCATTTAAAAAAATCTTATATGGACTTATAGAGAGTGCAATTTCTACCGATATTGAGACATTCAATTATGCATTCACTTTCACACATATAGGCAATTTACAAAGTAGTTGTTTAAACTATGTTTCCCATTGTGAATCAATGTACCTTGAATCAAACTTAACACCCTAGATCCTACACATTCAATAAGTGTGTGTATGCAAAGTCAGATTGAACAATTTGAAATTAGTTTTGTCAATTTTGTGAGGGGGAATTTTGAATTTGAATTGGGGGATTGTGTGTGTATATGATGGCAAAAAATTTAGGTTGTCTTGGTTCCATTTGTGGCATTTGCATCTATGTACAATGTTAATAAGGTTCACAACATGTTGGAATTAATGTTAGACCTATGTTTTAAATCCTTTGATGCAATGAAAACATTTGGGCGAAAACACACTACGGTGTTACATTTTGTATAATTAATTTAGGGGCATATTTTTTTTCATTTCATCTAGTGTTTCAAAAAACACATAAAATAGATTTTTGATACAAAACCTCCAACAAAATTCTTGTTACCTTTCAAATGATAGTGTTTTTTCAACAAATGTTTATGTATTCACACATTTATGCTTGTATAAATGAAAAACTTCATCTAGATGTTTTTCATAAAATGACATGTATGTAACTATTCATATAAAATTGAAATGGGATAATGAACTCATATGTAATATATGATTGAGTACTTCATCAAGTTTGGTAATTGTTTAAATGATTTTTGAAATATATTTGCACTTTGCAGTATATCGTGATGATTATAATTTTTTCATTAATATACTTTTTAATAATTTAATATCAATTGCAAAATGGGATTTTTTTTGAATCTTATTTTTTGGGTTTTGAATTATTTTATTCCAAGTACCATTTGTAAAAAACCCTTTTAATATTAACTTGGTGAAAGTTCAAAAACATGTTGTTTCAAAAAATAGTATTTGGGACAACAATTTTTGACCACTGTAATGTGCTTTCACCCATTTGTAAGAAAGAAAAAATTGATACAAGTGATGAAAAAATATGATGCCATTATTGGTGGTTACATTTAAATTCTTAAATCTTGGCATTGATGGCCTTATTGAACTAACACCGATTCATGACAATGATGGTTCCATTTTTGGGGTAGTGACCTCAAGGGAGGTTACTTTGCAAGGGTTGTTAAAAAATGAGTTGTTTTTATTCTGGCATTTGCATGTGAAGCTTGAAGATTTTATGTTGCCTTTGATTTGGTTGAAGTCCCATGAAGCACAAATTTCAAACATTGTTTCTTGGTCCAATAAATTATTGGGATTCTTAAATCTTAGATCAAAACTAAAAGAATTTTCAACATACTTAAAATGTCGACAAGCCTATGATGTTGTAAGTTGGGAGTTGACAATTTGGATAAGTTCACCATGAGTATGAAGAATTGGTCACTTGGTGTGAGAATATATTGTCCACAAGAAGGTCCATTAATGAATTTTTTATGAAAGAGAAGAATATCATTGATGAAAATGATACAATGTTGAACATAGCTAGCTATTTCAATGTTGCTCATTAGTTGTAGTGATAAATATTCCTGTTGATGAATATTTTTCTTTACTTTTTGAGGAGTAATAGCTTTGCCATGAGTAGGATTCTTGAGATGTTGGTTTCAATGGTAGGATGTAATGGTTGACTAAATTGTCTACTTTTAATGATGCCTGGGATCATATCCTTCTTTTTCCACTTCTCAATTAGTTGATAAAATGTCCAATGCCCATGCACATTTGTTTCAACTTACTGTTTTTGCATCTTGTTTTGAAGTTCTCACTATTAATAATCTTGAAAAAATTGACAATTATGCATACATACCAAGTGGTTCTTACAC
>Ga0116231_10012708_pt1 | contig 12223 bp, 12 predicted proteins | sample S1TSphgellanicum_2_FD_89695 | JGI IMG/M metagenome (GOLD analysis project Ga0116231, IMG submission 89695) | Host-associated microbial communities from peat moss isolated from Minnesota, USA - S1T2_Fd - Sphagnum magellanicum MG | ecosystem: Host-associated > Plants > Peat moss > Unclassified... | reverse complement strand
CTAGTTGATGGTCGTTGGTGATGTTTTGCGAGCCCCGAAAGTTTTTTTTTTTTTCTCTCGTTTGAAAGGGACATATCGCCTTCTTTTTTTGGTTCCCCCCCCCCCCCCCCCCTTCCCCCATGTTTTTTATGTGTGTAGGGTTTCAAATTGGGATGTTTTGTTAGAAAAGAAGAATTTGTTGAATTACAGGTGGAATTTGAAAATAATTGTTTTATTTTGGAGATTTGAAAAAAGTAGTGGATCCAGTGGTGGGTGTACATGAAAAAATCATGCAAACAAACAAAATGTGTAAAGGTAAGGCTTCAATTTGTTTTTTTTTCTTTGTAATGGTAGATTAGAAAATTGTAAACAAATCTATGAATGCAAATTTGGTCTTACAATTTATAGGGAAAGATGAAGAAATTCCAATTTTTTTGGGTAAAGTTTACAAGTAAGGACATTTATTGTAAATAAAGTTGTATTTGTCAAGCTTTCATACACTTTCTTGAAGTTTTCATAGATTGTGATTCATAGTTCATACATTTGCTTAAAACCAATTGATTTTTCAATTTTTTTTTGACACGGAACATAGGGTAAAACAGTACCACACAAAACAAATAAAAATATGCAAAGGCCACCATAAGATCCAAAGCTTGAACTGTTTTCAAGTTGTCAATGGTTGAAAAGCTTTAATGCAAGAACTTCATCCTAAAAGTTCCCAATTGTTGCAACATTCTTTGTAGTTCAAGAATAACCAATCTCTATTTGTATAGCCTCATGTGTCGAACATTGCATATCATGTGTATGTAGACAAAGAAACTTTAGCAATGGAATTCATGGCTTGTTTGAACAAAAGAACATGGACAAAGAAACTTTGGTAGTTTCAACCTACTAGTAGCTCTAAAGTTCCATCACTTCTTTTAAAAACTTGGTCACAAGCTTGAAACCTCTTTTAGGTCCTAAATACGGTAGTAAGAAAAACAAATAATGATTCATAAATTTTTCTCTTACAACTTTGTGATTAGAATTTTTCTCAAACAAGTGAAAAAAAAAATCACAATTATAAATTAAAGTTGCTAGTCTAGTTTTGAAAGAAAATGAAAATTTTGCAATTTCTTTACACAAAAAAAATTAAACATACACAATTGAATGTTGTACATAATAGTGATTCATTTTCATCACCATGAAATTTTTCTTGTCATGCACATACCTTTTTTTTTTTGTTGAAATGATTGATATATCTTTCGAAAGAAAAGAAGTAATGGCAACAAAGGCATGGTGCAAATTGATTAGGGGGAAAAAATTAATTGCCTATCAATATTCTAATTCTTGATTAGCTCTTCAATTTGGACATAATTAACACCTAGAATCATAAAAATTCCCATTAATCAAGATCAATATGTATTTTTTTAATTTTGAAGGTTAGTCCACTTTGGATGCATAAATATACACAACTTAATACACAAGATGGGTAGTGATGATTATTGGCTTTTGGATTATTGGTTCAAAGTGGTGATGATTTTTAATCTAGAAAATGTTCATTGCATCCATGTGTTGAAATATTATATAAGTAAATTCATGTTTGACATACTTTATAAAAGTGACTAAAAAATAAATATTTCATGGACAATATGTCTAACTTTAGATTGTTTGAATTGTGATGTTTATGGAATAAGGTTGAAAATGAATAATGTACATTGGATTTGAAAAATATTTGTTCAATTCAAATGGTGGTATTTTTTTAACAAGTTATTTAATTTGAAATAATATTATTTTGTAAGTTTTTTTGGAGTAATTTTTGTATTGATATGATTTCATATTGTTTTGTAGGGATAGGTAGGTTGAAAACCACATGTCATTTTTCATATTTGTGAAAAATGGGATTCAAAAAGGATGTTTATGATTAGGTTCGATTGCAATGAATGCAACGTTATCAACCTTATGATCATAGTTGGAATGCTCAAATTGAATTGTATGATAAATGGATTAGTTATTCAACAAGTGTGTTTAGAAACATGATATGTTGCACAATATGTGGGCTAACCAAACTTAATCATCAATGTAAAGATTTCAAAAAAAAAAAGTATGTATAATAATTTAAATACTAATGACTTTGGATATACATTTTATTGCTAATTGCTTATTATTTTATTATACAATTACTTCAAATGGAAAGGAGATATGTATACATTTAAAATGTTATATTGAGCATGATGCACCAACATATGTAAAATATGTTGTTTTTCAATCACCAACTTATATGAAAGCATTTATATCAAAACATCCATTTTATATATAATTTTTATAAAAAATATTGGATTACATATACAAAAACAAAATTGGGGTTTCAACACAAGTGAAATAATATATTCAAGCTTATTAACTAGTCTTTTATTGATTTGGGATGGTATTTAAGATAGGAAAATATTTTGTCAAGATGTTATAAATATTATTTTTCCCTGTTTTTTCAAAATATGAAAAGTAACTCATGGTTTAAACAATACATGACTATTTTTTAACAATCTAATGAATTCAATAGCATGTGCATTTTATCTTCAAATGTTGTTAATGAAATTATCAAAAATCATAACATTTTTAATAATAGATTTGAAAGTATGCATGTCACTTATGAAATACCAAATTTTATCACTTTTATTTTATTTGCATTTCAATTCACAACATCCCATAAAAAAAGATTTATTTATTATGAGAAATATGACAAAAGGTTACGCAAAAATGGAGTAGGTCATGAGAAACTTACGATTCAATCTAAAGGATTACAAGATAATACAAAAAATGTAACTTTCAAAATTAGTCTATTTCTTTTTTATTTCCACATGGATATGGTGCTTATGATGGTAAAATAACAATACAGGAATGATTTCGAATGAGTTCATTATTCTCATCATTTACATTATACGAACCATATTTATTAATCATGTATGATCTTCAACAATCATTTCAATTAATTAAACATACTTCTAGTAGTTGTTTAGAGAAAAATATACAAACCATTAAAACAAAAAACCCAAAAATTATTTATGTTGAAAATTTTGGGACATATAATAAAATACAAGTTGCCATCATCAAATCAAGGTTCTCCTACATGGCATAAATCACAATTACAAGATTTATTAACAATGGTAGAAGAATTTGCCTCATTTTTCTTTAACTTTAACTACAAATGAAATGATGTCAACAAGATGGCTTGAATTTAATGATATGGAATATCTTGTTAAACAAATACATCAAAATATGTTATAGAAAGATTGTCCAATGGAAATGTGCTACATTATTTCATTATCATGATAACATGTTTATGCATTTGCCATCAACATATATTAAATGGCAATGGCATTTTAGGCAAAATAAAAGAATATATTATATGTTTTGAATTACAACATCATGGATTTATTCATGTTCATATCATATTATGGCTTAATGAAAATGATTTGCAAATAATAACAATTGAAATAAGAGTTTTTATTCCAATTTTATTTGATAAAACATTTATTCCACCAATGATCGTTGACAACTTAAATTATTTAAAATGATATTACAAAAAGAACTTCATGAATGCCAAAATTGTTGTATTCAAAATGGACATAATGGAACTTGTACGTTTGGATTTCCATATTCTCCACATGAATTGAACCTAATTTTTTTAATTAAAAAAAAGGGAATATTATAGACCACATATGAAGATTGAAATGTTGTGCCATATCATCCAACATATTATTGCTTTAGGGAGCACATGTTGTATTACATCTTCTTATTGGTCTTTTTATTTTAAAAATAAGTCTTGAATTGTGAACCACAAGGGAAATTAAATTTGAATATAATGATTAAATGTTTTTAAATGCATCCATAATAGTATTACAAGTAATTTCCAATTTCATTATATCTAAACCTATATCACTAGTAGAAGCAACATTTGTATGTTTATAAATACTAATTATACAAAAGTTCTAGTATAAAATATATTGGTTCAAACCACCATTACTTAGAACAAAATTAGTTACAAACAATTTTAATTTTTTTCATTGAATTGATATTTACATTTTTAGATGAAATGTATTTGAAGAATTAACATTTATGCAATATTTTAAACAATACACATATGAATGTAAAATATATCCCATTTAAATATTTTAAAAAAAGATCAGCTTGGTTTTATTATTTATGAAAACAAGAAAACTAATTAGATTTACAAACTTTCATCTTGTGTATAATAGTGAAGCATTTTAAAATTGTTTTATTGCAAAAAAAACATGTCATATATATATACTGAAAAATTTATCTATGTCAATGTCAAATAAGAGAATTTTACATAATGTTGAATCATTACAATCATATTTGATATACAACATGCAAATTGAAATTTGTTTGAAAATGAAAAACAAATTCAACTTTTTCAAATGTTTTTAAAAAAAAATCCATATTCAAGTATGAACAATGAAAAAAGAGTGTTTACATATGAAACCCATGTAAATGAAGATACATCAAATACTATAAAATATATTCAACATGATTTTATAGATGCAATACAAAAATTTGTACTTAACCATGATCAATAAAAAATATTTGATATTTTGATTAATGAAACAAAAGGATTACATGTATTAAAAGGAACTCCTAGAAGTGGAAAAATTTTCTTTGTAAAAGATTTAACACATTATCTTCATATTCAAGGGGAAAACATATTTTTAATAGCAACAATTAGAGTTGCAAGTTTACAATTATCCCAACATGTTTGTACTATACATACTCAATTTAGAATTAATGTTTGGACATGGTTATCTTTCTATTTTTAAACAACAAAATAATATATTACAATAATTAAATTATTATTATTGATGAAATGGCAATGAGTACTAGCACTATGTTATGTGCAATAGAACAATAATTAAAACAAGCTCAAGATAATATGAATCCATTTGCAAATGTATTATTGTTATTGGTAGGATATATAGCACAATTGTTTGCAATTTGTAAACATTTTCTTTTAAAAAATGAATTGTACTATAAATTTTGTCACGTTTCAATGGCTCCATGTTGATCAATTGCAAGTCATCATGTTTTACAAAAATCTATGAGACATATTACAAATCCTATTTTGCTCTAATTTTTAAATATGATATGTATTAAAAACCTACACAAAATGAAATTGATAAAGTTTTGTCATGTTGTTATGTTTCAAAAACTAGTGTTATCACATATTGATAGTGATACTGTTATTTTATGTTCACATGGAGAAGATGTTAATAAGTATAATGATTTAATAATACATAAAATGTTTCATGTTAATGAATTTTTTTATGTCATGATGGAAACTAATGCTATGGGTGTTGAACATGTGGAAAATTGGTTCTATGATTCTAAATTTGCCAATATCAAGTATGTAGCTATTGGAGCAAAAGTAATGATCACAACAAAACATAAATATTTCAAAAGGAGCTATGAATGGAACTCTTGCTATAGTAACATCTATTACATTGACTAATGATAAAATAGTTACAAGTATTACTATCAAAATTATAAATATAAATATACAAATAATGTTAAAAAGACAAACATTACAACATAAATATACATCTGAAACATATTATAATCATCATTTTCAATTGCATTAGCATATGCAATAACTAGAAAACACAAGGTGCAACAATCAAATCCAAAGTTATTATTCATATTTAAAATCCATTTGCTCCAAGTCTTACATATGTCATGTTATCAAGAGTTACAAATTGTTCAAATCTATTGATTTGTGAAAATCTTACCCCTATAGATTTTTAATGTATTTATCAATATTATTATAGATAATTATATTTTAATATTGAATAATGCATATTTTTATAGTTGTTTGAAATTTGAATGAATAATATTGGAATTAAGGTTACTTGCAATTTCTAGCAAACAAGGTGAGAATTTCATTACTAAAAATCATTTTGGAAAAACAATTATGGGGATGTTTGCAAGTTTTTTCTTCTTTTTCCTTGAAACATATTTTTTGTTTTTCTAGATATTATAAGCTTTGGAGATTTGTTTTAAGAATGTAAAAAAATGGAATATCAAATTTTGTTAAGCAATGGACGTTGAATTTTCACATGTATTCCATACAAATCCATCCCATGTTTTATTACAACTTGGAGTTTATTTATTGTAAAATTGATGTTGTAGTTACTTATACTTTGATGGTGGAAAGGGTTGAGGAATTGAAAACATCAACAAAAAGGTTTTAAATCATTGGTAATTGTGAAATTATGCAAAAGCAAGTAAGATGACAACATGAACTAAGGAAAAAGAAGGTTATATGTAAGAACTATCTTATAATAAGGTTTGTCATCTAGATGAAGTGCTTCTAAGTTGGAAAATGATTGCAATTTATTTTGTTTCATCATCATCATCATTATCTTCATTTCTTTGTTTTAAATAAATATATAATTTTTTTGTTAAAAAATTTGTGGTGGAAGTTTTTTTTGTTTGTAAAAAAATAATTTGAATTCTTCAATTTGACAAAGAAGGCCTAACAAACATGGCTATGATTACTGATTTTGTAAATAGATGTGGGTGGAGGTGATTAGCAATATGTGTTAGGAGTATGATGTAGTTGAAGGCCATAAAATATTTTGACAATTGTGAATACATATTACAAATAGAATGCAAATATGCATGAATATTTTGTTAAATGTAATCAAAGTATGCAATCAATTGTGTTGTATAGAATTGGATTTTTCAATGAATGAATGTTTCCATTCTGTGGATTTGCACGACTACGATATCAAGTCTAATTGTAATAGGCAATCAATTATTTTGTTTACCACTATCAATTTACATAATTCAATTTTTAGATACCAAATAAAGGACAAATTAAGTGGAAACTTTTTAGTCATCATTAAGCATCGAAAACATGCATCACTAATTTTTTTAAAGAAATAATTTATATTAATTCATCAATATTTCTACATATCCAAATGAATTTGGTACCACATTCATACATTTGCTTCAATGATAATGTTTTAAATCACCTATAAAAAAAAACCAATTCACATCAACAAATATTTAAATAGCTTTATGTAAAATTCCCTACAAATCTTTTTTTTTGTCACTACTATTTTTTATCAAATTCATTTGTTTGAATATCACATGTATTATAGTCTTTTCAATTTTCATGCAATTAAAATGGTTTAATCACTAACTTTTAAATGTAACTAGTGTACTAATTTGACCGATGTAATGTTATCAACCTTCTCATTGAATTTTCCTTGTATTCAGTTCAAAGTGTTTAACATTATTAGTGAAGATCATAAACAACGTAACAATTATTAATAACATAACATTTGTAACAATACCATATTTTCTTTTATTCCCACATTCAAATGTACTTTATGCAAATATCAAGCAAAGAAGACATTGCAAAAAAATAAATAAATTATGATTAAAATACCATTGGATACTTAACCAAATATTTCAAAATAAAATTATGTAAAATGTGTACAAACTTTTTTTCAAAGTTGTTTACATATAAATGTAAATTTAATAAAATCATATAATATCATTCTAAGCATATATTGTACATAAACAATAACTATAAATTTTTAAATCATTTCAATCAATATATAAGAATATTATAAAATAAACCAATAGATGTGGGCATCTGTTGTAAATAAACATATATTGAATATGGTTATCCAAAGATACTTTTCACAATGGACAATATAGCTTAATTAATGGTTTGCAAGATTTCGTAAGGCTAATTAAAAGGACTTGAGAACTAAAAATTGGAAACTATAGGTCTTTTAAGAATTAGAAGTTTGGATCTTTCTAGGATTCTGGTTTTGATAATTTTATTCATTCAGTACATTACTTTACAAATCTACATCCCATTGTTTTACAAACCTACATGAATAATAAAGGTCATGATATTAAATATTTGAAACTTTTTATGTTTGATGTCTTGTAAATATTCACATAATATGCAAATTTTATATTTATGTTCACATGAATATTTGTAAAAAATATATATTAATGTGCTTTAATACCTCCAATTATGATAGTAAGAGTATTTTAATATTTTCATAATAGAAAAACACTTGCAAACATACATGCAAAACCTAAAATTAGGACACATTTACATGTTGTAATTAGTTGTGACCTAAACATTGGGAATGTTTTGTAAACTAACATGATTGTTTGAAATGAATGGCTTTTAAAAAACATATTTTTTCATGAAAATATTTCAATTCAAATTAATATGAATATATTTTATAAATGTACAACGTATAAATCAAAGGTCGATTATTGAAATTAAACACTTCTAAATGAACAAAATCACAAACAACAAAATATACATCAAAATATGAATATTTGTACCTAGCCACTTGCTTTTGATGATTCACAACCATTTTTGAATATGAAAGTAATATGTAATTGTTTCAAATGAAAATTTAATGAAAATAACTTAATGAAGATTTTTAAATTTTCATTATCACATGTTCCATGTTGCACATAGATAACACAAATTAAATGTTGTATATTCTTTGGTAATATTGTTGAATAATACAATTTTATATTAACAAAACATTAAATTCCATTTTAAAACCATAGAAACATTTTAAACATGTTTAATATGTTTGAAAAAGCTGGAAAATAGTATGTCCCAAAAATACAAATAGAAAGATCTCACTCATAAAATCTAGGTTTTGTGCTGCTTTGCACTATTAGTGATGATGATTAAATTATTTTGTGTTAACATACTAATTTTGTTGTAATCACTTTTGTCTTTTCAAAAGATAAATTTAAATTTTTTTACTAGATGTCATTTTGTTCCATTAATATGTTTTTACATTCTTGATTTGCTATGCAAAATGCCAATGAAAGTTTGATTTACTAGAGAAGTTCACAATAAAAATACAAACAAACAAAAGAAAAAAATATTGAAAAGGTGTACGACAAAAAAAAATCACAAACAGAAAAAAACATTGAAAGGGTGCAAGACAAACAACAAGATACAAATAGACAAAAGAAAAATAAATCTGAAATAGAATTTGATCTACGACGAATTATAATTTAGAATGGCTTTAGAATTGTCATAGTGACAATTACCAAAATCCCATTCTACATAAACCCATTCCAATGAAATATTGTCATTGGAACTTCCTATAATGTGAAGAATAAATTCTAATGACAATGATTTCATTGGAGTTGGTTTAGGTGGGATGGGCTATAGTCGTAGGTCGTACAAAAAGACAATTCCAAACTACAAATTTATTAGAGGTCAATTCCAAATCAAATATTTTAATAAATACAAATTTTACAAGTTTTAATGTTTCAAAATGTCCGTATGGGTCCTAAAATATTGAAAGAGAAACAAATCTCTTTACTTTTTTCTATGTGTTTTGGAATCTTTGTGTCTTTTCAAAAAAAAAAAAAAGAATTGTTGTATCTTTCCAATTTCATACACATGTTTACATGTAATTTCATACAAATGTAAATATGTGTTATTTCATTTGAAATATGTTGAGATTATTTCAAGAGATTAACATTTTTTTTTTCTTTGAGATTAAGCTAGTTTCCAATAAAAACTTCTCCTTTCAATTAGATATCGAAGGACTTAATCACCACTTGTTTAGCTGACTTAATGTTTATCCACCCTAATTTCTTCCAAAATTTCAATGAATTAAAAATAGAGATGATTAATAAAATCTCCCCTTGGATGAAAATTAGACAGTTTTTTGTACAATTTGAATCCTATATATATCTGAAAATAACAAAGTTTTCAAATGTAAACCCTTGTTTTATTTTTGTCATGTCATCATTGTGGGTAGTGTGTAACAACATGAAGCCCAAGTAAATAATGCCTAGAATAAAGTATCAAAACACAACCACTTGCAAATTGCGTATTAAACCACAACCATTTTCATAAATGTGAAACACTTCCATTTGCAAATTGTGTCCTTTGAAATCAAAGTACAAGAAATTGGTGTTAAGCACCTCTAGATATAAAAGTTATTGTACAAAAAAAGATTAAATATTGATGATGTATACAATATTAAATGTAAAATGATTATATATTGGATGTTGAAATATTATTTTCCCTAAATAATCCAATACAAAAATTTGAGTTACAAAATAAATTAAGATTTTTGTAAAATTTTCATTAAAAATCTGCCCTATATTCGGTATCTAAAAATTGAACTACATAACATGTGTATCTCTTTTGCTATTTATTGCTACAAAGAAAAATAAATATTAAAAAAATGTGAAAATGTGTATAATCTTTTTCTGAAAAGTTGTTTATATACAAATGTAATTTTAAGAAAATCATACAACATCACTCTAAGCATATTTTATACATAAACATGAATTATAAATGTTTACATCATTTCAATTAATACATAAAAAAATCATAAAATAAACCAATAAATGTGAGCATGTGTTGTACAATGTAAATTAACATATATTAAATATGTTTATCCAAATGTGTTTTTGTCAATGAACAATATAGCTTAATTAAAGGTTTGCAAGGTTTCATAAGGCTAAGTAAAAAAAACTTGGAAACTAAGATTGGAAACTATAGGTTTTTTAAAGATTAGAAGTTTGGATCCTTCTAGGAATATTTTTTGACAATTTTATTTATTGAGTGCCTTGTTTTACAAATCTTTCATCAAACATGTTAATAATGAAATATCCATATTTCCTATGTATTTAGACTATTAGATTGTAAAAAAAAAAACATTTTAAACATGTTTAATATGTTTGAAAAAGCTGAAAAATAGTATGCAAGAACATCACAAAACTACCCAAAATGTAAGATGGAAGGTGATAGAATTGTGGAAAGAGTTGAGGGTAAGTCTAGGTAAACAATCATATTAGAGGATCTAATTCCTTAGCTATCCTTTTTGGGTGTTCTAAGTTTGTTGTTGATTGTCTATTGTGAGTTTTGGGCGTAATCATGCAAAAGAATTATATTTTATACTTGCTACTTTATATAACAAAGGATTTATATTTATGATATCGTGGTAGAAATTAGCCTGCATCTCAAGATTACAAACTTTGATGAAATATAGACCACAATTTTTTGATTAAAAATTGTGATTGTTAACTTTGTAGTGTCCATTTCAACCATTGGCCAAATATTGTCATGGAAAATATATTATTTAAAAAGCCATTCATTTACATAGTGTGCATTGTAATTATGCAAATTCTACAAGTTTTCAAATAGTCATGTTTGTCTACAAAATATTCCCAATGTTCATGTTACACCTAATTACAACATATAATTGTGTACTAATTTCAAGTTTTACTGGAGGTACCTATAGTGATTCATGTTAATTAGTTCATAGGTGCGCTCACAACTTTTTTCTTTTTAAAAAAGGAGCCATATTGATTGGCCCATCTCCAATTTCTTTGAAACATTGGGCATGCCCCAATAGAAACACCTCTTTTGAACCCCAGTTCCAAAATAGAAACAAATGTTCTCCCTATGGCCCACCTTTTCAGTTTATATATGTGAGACTTAAACTTTGGGCTAACCATATGGGATAAAAGCAAGGTGCTATTGGGAACTTTTTGAGGAAAAACTTGGAGAACTCTTTGGGAACCTCATGGAAACACTTAGGGAACAAGATGGGAATAAGGTAAAAAAGAAAAAAAATCCTCCTCATCTCCTTCCCAAGAAGAAAAAAACTGGACCCCTCATTAGTGCACCTTGAGCCTTTTGTTGGCTGCATGCAACTTTTGTTTCCAAAACTGTTTGCCACCATTTTTCACCTGGGCTAATACCCCTTCTTAAGAACTGGGATACCTTTTGTGTTTTGCATTAATTAAACAAGGTGTTTCCGGGGTTCTATTTTTTATTTTTTATTTTTTTCGCAATGAGCCAATTTGATTGGATCATCAGTCAAAAACATGAAACTATGGAGACACCCCAAAATAGAAGGTTCTATTTTGAATTGTAGAGTTCCCTTTGAGCCCATGTATACAGGTGAAAGGAGGACAACACTTGCCAAAGCAAATGGGATAGAAGTGAGGTGCTGTTGGGAACTCTTTGCTTTGATCACCCCTCCAAAAACAAAAAAGAAGTTTGCATGGAAAGTTGACTGTCCCAGTGGAAAGTGAACAGTGGACACTCCAATCTCCACTCCACCCCCCCCCCCCCCCCCCCCCCCCCAAACAAACAGAGGCCCACCCCCCCCCCCCACCCCCCCCTCCCTTTTTCTTTTTGTTTTTGTGTTTTTCTTTT
>Ga0116231_10012706_pt1 | contig 12225 bp, 7 predicted proteins | sample S1TSphgellanicum_2_FD_89695 | JGI IMG/M metagenome (GOLD analysis project Ga0116231, IMG submission 89695) | Host-associated microbial communities from peat moss isolated from Minnesota, USA - S1T2_Fd - Sphagnum magellanicum MG | ecosystem: Host-associated > Plants > Peat moss > Unclassified... | reverse complement strand
GTTGTTTGAAAAGAAAAGTTTTTTTAAAAAACCAAAAACATCGACCAAACATTGTTGAAATAACACACCTGTGCATTATGCACGGGGTTCACACTAGTAGGTATGTAAAACAAGGAGGTCATTCCCAAAGGGCTATGCTCTTTATGGCACGTTCAACGGAAAAACATGCAAAATGATGGAACCTTCTCAATCCATGTTTTACCGGGCCCAGCTGACATCTACATTTACTAACAATCGGTATGTAAAACAAGGAAGTCACTGTCAAACAGTTGTGCCTCGTGTGGTAAATTCAAACAAACTCATGTGAAACTACGAATCGGTATGTAAAACAAGTAGAGCTCATTGCCTGTCTAATGGGCCCCAGCCTTTTCTTTTTTTTGGCTAGAAATCGCTAAAAAGCGACACTGTCAAAAATTTCTGGCGAAAATCCCTTTTTTTTCTCTTAAAATCAATTCGCCAGACTGACCCCTTTTTATGGAGGGAGTCGTCACAATACTGGCTACACTTTTAATGCTGCTGGAGAAAAGTATGGCCACTTAAGCGAATTATGACTGAATCTGTGTGGGGTCACGACAGTACTTAAAAAATGAAAAAAATTTGACTGCTAAGGGCTGTGCCCCCTCTATGTCAAGTTCAAACAAGAACATGCATAATGATAGAACCATCTGATTGATCCCATAATTTTCACGAAACGCTATCTAACCCCCTCCCCCCCCCATCGAGCACTGTCCAGCGCCCTTTCTGGGTCCGACAGTGCAGCCCTGCCTCAGGGTTTTTGAGTTATGCAAATAGAAAAGAAATTGTTCCTTAGTGCCTAAACCTGTACCAGTGGTTAGAACCAGGTTCTACGATTGGGAGGTTTAAATTTCGAATAATCAAACCATCCGCAAAACAAAAATTATTCAAGCAAAACTTAAATTAATGCAGAACATTGTTAAGTTCTTTTGCTGAATAAAAAGAACAAGTTGTGGTTTTATGCAGAACCATGCAGGGCCCTAAAACATGTGCAAGAAGACAAGAAAAATATGCACCAGACCAAAGCTCCATGGAAAGGGAGGAGGGGGTTGTATTTAGTGTCTCGCATGTTTTTCCACGCCCAGCTGACATCTGCATTGACTAATTAATACTTAATCGGTATGTAAAACAAGGAGGTCATTTCCAAAGCTCTGTGTCCTTTGCGAGACAACAAATACACTGGTCCATATTTAGTGTCTTGTATGTTTTTCCACGCCCAGCTGACATCTGCATTGGCTAATTAATACTTAATCGGTATGTAAAACAAGGAGGTCATTTCCAAAGCCCTGTGTCCTTTGCGAGACAATAAATACACCAGACAGTGCTCGATTGGGGGGGAGGGTGGTATTTAGTGTCTTGCATGTCATTTATGGTAAAAAAGTGTCAAGAGTGAAGACCTTGCTTAAATATAGTAGTATATTTTGGCTATATCAGTTCAAATTTTCCCCTCAACGTGCAAAAAGAATGTCGATTTTGATCAGCCTATTACAAATTTTCTTTCCTTCGCATTTCCTTTTTTTTTTTTTCTTGGTTTCAAGTCTGTTGGTGCTGAGCAATGTCAGTATAGTCTTTTGTAAAGAAATTGGGGGAATTTTTTTAATGTCTTTTTATTTTCCCTTTTTCTCAATAAGAAGTGCTAACAACAATTGTCCTTTTTTAAAGATTCAGTAAGAACATTTATGCTATCCTTTTTAAACTCAACTTAAGTCCTTACATCTTTCTAAATCTGCACACATGACTTTTTTCCTTTGGTCCTTTGGTCTTTACATTGTGTAAAGCCTATAGAGCAGGGCTGCACCAGAATATGAGACTCACCCTCCACTCTCACCTTGAGGTGCAAGCCCCCTTATTTTCACACAGCCCCATTCCTTGAGCTATATAACATTACCAACCTTTCTTTTATTGGCAATATTTTGTCAAAAAACGAAATTTGTAAATCAAGTGATTTTGGAGTTTTCCAATCACCAGAAGTGAAGTGAGGAAAAAAAGTAACAAAAATCTCCAGATTTCTATACTTGGGGGTTTTAACTTCGGGCTAGGGTGAACCACTTGTAATTTTGAAAATGAATTTTGAGGTTTTTAGTTTTGACCGGCGTTGGCTGGTTATTGTTTCTTCTTTAATAATGGCCAGGTAGGTTACTTTAAAGTTCACACAGGTTATCAATATGAAAAAATCAGTGTCAGGTAGGTTATGAGAAAAAATATTGAGTAATAACCTTTGGTTATGCATAAGGGTAGCAAGGTAGCTGTTCAACCCTCAAGGCCTTGAAACCAATACTGGAGGGCAAAACAAGAGAAGGAAAATAAAAGGTGCTTGTCACCCTAAGGACGTTTTGGAGGGTTGCAAAATGCCATTGCAAAATAAAAGGTGCTTCTCAGCCTAGAAATGATATGTGAACCATTAGTTACCATAATGCAGCCTGCCCTCAACTTTTCTGCTTCCATTTACAATTGTCTCAAGCTTTCACTTTTAGTGGTCTTATGGTTGAAGGTTCAATGTGTCCACAGTGCTTCGGGTTTATTTTTAATAATTTCTGTTTGAATGAGAATTTCTAAAATAATTGTAGACAAAAAGGAAGAGGTTCAATTGCTTGGCCATCTAGGGTAGAATCGCTCATCACCAAACTGCCTATCATTGAACACTTTCCAATATTTCTCTCATTCCTTAACCAAATTGAGTGATTTTTGAGTCATTGGACATGCAAACTGAAGGGCCATGCCGAAAACACAAGAGGATCAGTGATAGTTTCCTTCAATTTTTTGGAAAAAATAGTTGTGGACCCCTCTCTAGTTCCAACTTCATATTTTCCTTATTTTTAGTCCACTCTGAGCAATTAAAAACCTGATAGGTGCATCAACCAGGGCTTTATAAAATTTCTTTGTATTCCAGAGGCAAAGATGCAACTATGAAAGATTTTATTCTTGAAATCTTAATCTGTTTTAATTTACCCATCACTGAACAGTGAACCTCTTATACCAAACACTCCATATCTTCCCCCCCTTACTTTACAGAATGGAGCAATTTTTGTGCCATTGGATGGCTACAAATGTTCTTGAGCTTCAAAAGCAAAGGAACAATGTGTGAGGACTCGACCTCCTTTGAGTTCTTAAATGTTTGATCACTGGCCTATGCTGCCCTAAGGCTGAATAACTTGGTGGTGGTGCGATGGTTTCTTAAACGCAACTTTTTTGCTATTTGGTGAATTTGGGAAGAAAAGTTAGGAAAATTGTGTATTTTCAATGTAACATGTGTTTTTTTGCCACTTTCATAAAATTGGGTAAAACACATAGGGTTGAAGAGGTGGTTATTTTTAAATGGATATGCTTGTTAGATTGTTTGACATGTTGTGTGATGAAAAGGAGGATAAGATTTCAAAGTTTGATCAACTTGGTTCCAAATGTTGCTGCTTTGAATGTGGTAGATGTTAAACTTGGGTAATTTGGAGCATTGATTGACTTTTTTCTCACATCCAACTATATCCATTCAATAAAATGGATGAAGGTTTGATGGACAAAATAGTTGGGTCATGAGATCTTCTAAAATTGAAAATGTTTGAAGGTGTTCACATGTCAACTTGTACGTGTTGTGTGGATCCCTCCACTATTATTCACCTTGAGTTATTTTCATTTGTCTTCATTATACAGGATTTTTATGTAATAAGGAACATTAAGGAACATACTGGATGTCTGCCATTACTATGAATTAGTACTTTTGATGCAAGTATGTCCACATGCATATTATATTGGAACTAAAATGTATTCCTTCTTTTATTTGATTTCAATTCTTTAATTAACCAACAAATTGTGTAAGCAAACATGTGACTCAAAATGGAGTTGTAATACTGTTAGTGTTCTACCCCCTCTACTGTACAGCATACATTCATTTAGGCATAACATTCCACCAGCTATTGCTGAACCATGTAAGCTTCAGAAGATTTTACCGATAAACAGAGTAACAGGAAAACATAAGGGAACAGCCTGAACATGGATGCCATACACATCACTTCACTAAACCCTCAATTGTACTACAATTGACACTTACTTGTTCCCAATTGCATCACAACACAATGTATTGTTCACGATTTTACCAGAGTTGGCTGGGTCTTAGTGTTTTTAGAGACCCACTGGGTCTGGGCTTTAGAAGCTTTTTTGACACCCGACTGGTTCCTTATTTTAATATTTTAAAGGAAGAAAATAGACCTGAGAAGGGTTTCAAAAGATTCAAAAAACAAATCCCTTAGGTTTCAAAGGCCCAGTTTTTAAACATTCCATACCAGTTGGTCTTCAAAGGAGGTTTGTAGACAAAGGGTATGAAAAGTTTTGTTATTTCAAACATTGAATTTTTTAATTTTTTTTAAATTTTTTAAAAACATCAAAATCAAATAAATTATGCTTACATTTTATATGTCCAAAAGTTCATCTTGTTTCAAAGAACCTTCAAATTCTTCTAACTCCTTTCAAAATTAATTTTTTTTTCAATCAACTTTACCAAATTGAAGGTTGGCTTATAATTAATTCTAGGATCATTTGATCAATTTTTCTCACAAATATCAATTTCTCCAAATTTTTTAATTGTAAGCAATATTTCTTCAAGTTTGTAAGTATCCTTTTTAAAGAAAAATCCATTCAATTTCAATTTGTGGCCTAATCATTCTTAAGATTTGCCAAGCCAAGTAAGTGATAGTAGGAACACATGGCTTCATGTTTTCCCCACCATTGAAGAGGGCATTTGATTTCTTTGGAATCCACTTGGTAACTCCTAAATATTAACATTTTCCCAACGAAACGTTTTGTGACTAATTCACTTGTGCTGGTAATTTGTTCAAAAATATCCAAATTAGATTTCACATCTCCTATTTGATCTACATATTTAATTTCTAATTCTAACATTGGGTGTAAATAATGATAACATTTTAAAAGCATAAGATATAACGATCGTCTATCATATTCTTCAATAATATTCAACCCTTTTTCATGACCATTAAAAAAAAACACAAGATGAAAACTTTTAAATCTAGGGTTTAAAAAATTAAAACATGACACGTTATGGGATATTTTTTATGTCATATTTTCTTTAAAAAGAAAAATATGATTTGAAAACATTACAAATATCCTTCTTGATATTGATAACAAACAAAGATAATTCAAATGCAATTTCAAAATCATCACTAGTCAAATTAATTGGGGTAGGCGGATTTGTAATTTCTTCCCTATATTTCAAACACATTGTAATGGTAGATTGCAATACATCAAACAATAACCAGTAGTTATTAAATTGGTTCAAAACACATGCATTTACAACAAGAAAAAGACAATCCACAATTATTTGAGATATGTGCCAAGTAAAAATAGGAGGCACCTTCCCATTAATTCTAATAGTATTTTGCATGTTGTAGCAAAAGATAATAGCATTTTTAAATTGCAAGGCCTCTTGGAACATAATGATTTTACTGGCAAACTTGCAACAAAAATTAAACAAATGTTATATATCAAACAAACATATTTGAATAATACAAAAAGTCTTAAATCAAAAAAGAAAAAGAAGAATAATAATTTGTAAAGATCAAAATTTCACCTTGTCTTCCTTGGAATATTCAATTTTTAAGGACAAATGTTCAAATTTAAACATGCCTTGTTCCATTCTTGTTCACCATTCCTTGACTTTTTAAGTTAAAAAATACATTTCTACAAATTTAACTTGATAGAAACAAATTGAATTGAAGGTTTTTGAAAACCTTTTCATCAATTGTAGCATATTAACATGCTTTCGAAAAACATGGCCAAAACAAATCCGTTGAAAACTTTCATCTCAACTTAAAATTTCACATTTACCAATTGATTTCAAAGTAATTGTTATTATAATTAACTTTTTTACCTTTTATCTTTCACATAGGCAATAATTATTTTTCTCTATCCATATTGATCAAACAATTTTGTTAGATTCATGGCCGAGGCATGACTAATAATTTTTGTTGCTCCACACAACCCAATAGTCACTTGTTTAAGCTTTCGATCAGATCTTAGAAATTAACCACAAAAGCAAAAATCTCATGTGCCCCCTTGGACATCCATAAATTAAAACTTATTGTTGCAAATATAAAATTTCCCAAATTGGCAAAACATATACTTGTTTTTTTTTCCCACCAATTTAGGTAATATTTCATGAAAAAATTGTTTTCTAGAACGAAAGGCAATTCAAAGACATAGAGTTAAAATTAGATGCTTGAACCAAACATTTTCCACTACTTGTATTGGCAATTGATTTTTCACAATTAGAAGGCCAAGCAAGGTCTTGCAAAATATCTTTCTACTATTCATCATCCTTTTTTAAAGGGTTTTCAACACAAAAATTTAGATATTGCATTTCCTAAAATATATATTTTTTTAAAAAACTAGGTGTCTTTCAAATGGACCTTTATTTACTTCCTCTTCAAAAAAATTGACAATCAATCCACATGTTTTCTCAAAGCTATTCTACCATATATGTTTTTAAATATGTTCTAAGCCATTTTCTTTCTTTAGTGTTTGGATTAAGTGCATACATAGGGTTATTGTAACAAAAAACATATTTCATGACTTGAGGATTTGTAGGGTCAACTTCTTTATCATCATTTACACAATAAAAAACCCAATAAATTGCATTCTTATTATATCCTTTCTGTTTCACTAAAAGAAATCTTGTCCATTCCAACCATATGGTTATGATTGTAAATGCAACTAATATCTAAATCAATTACTTTTACAACTATGGTTAAGTTAGTCTTATGTGTCATTTTTGTCATAAATGTGTGTGACTATATATGTAATTATTGTAATTACATATGTGACTACAATGTTGATATAATCGAATGAAGTCGTAAATGCACCTATAATTTATGACTATTACATCTTTGGATAGAAAAGTAAAATGAAAATGCACATATTTCATCCAACATTGTGAATGGATCTATAGATGGATGAAAATTTAATTCTTTTTGCAACTAATCAAAATTGTTTGGCAACTAGGGCCAATAATTTTTCCATTTACAATATTTTGATGATTAAAACATATGTGGCATCTTTGGAATTACAATATTTATTTGATAATCAAGTTGTGTTAATTGTTTATTAATACTTTTTAATGTTTATTGACATAGACAATACAAATTATTATATTTTTATTAATTATATTTTAGGTATGATCTATTTATAAATATTTTATATGATGATTATTTAATTATATATTATACATGTAATTTAAATTTTATTGCTAATTACAACCTATTATAATCATAATTGAATATGATATATTTTTAATCAAATAAAAGTTTTAAATGTGTAAAAAATATATCATTTACATTTTATCATAAAAGTTTTATTTAAAATATAAAACTCAAAATTCCATCAAATTCATTGATTATCTAACATTACTAAATGTGATTTAGATTAAAATTTAAAATATAAAAAAATACTATACATCATAAACCTTATAACTAATATTTAAAAGAATTATTATTTTTGAAATGTGATAAATACATTATCCCTTTATAAAAATCATATGTGAATTAATTAAAATTATGATATATTATAAACACATTGTATAATATGTTTTTAATGAAAAGAAGGATTAATATCTAAGAAAAAAATTATTTATGTATCTATTATTAAATATTTTTCATATATAGATTATGTGTTTGAAAAAAAAAATTCCAACGAATTATCATCAAAATGTAGTTCATTTTAACAAAATTCAAAAAACATCTATTCAGATTATTGTACATTTTTCGAAGAAAAATATATTTAATTTTGTATGTCATTCAAAGTATTTTAACAATCAATTTTTTTTTTTTCCATTTGAACAAATATCAATAAAATATGAAATATTAAAACTGATGTTTATGTAATGGTTAAAATCAAGTATGTGATAAATAGAATGCATTCCTTTGCATTTTCACATCTCATGGGGTGGTTTGATGGCAAAGGAATTGATAACCATCCTTGAGGTCTAAGGATCAAACCTCATAAGTGATTTAGTTGTAGTCAATGATGGTATGTTTATTGTATGTACCCTACATACCTAGGTTATTTAACCTAGGTGCCTACCTATGTTGGCTTAGGCAACTAGACTAGGTGAAATGCCTCACTACCTAAATTAACTATTTTAACCCAACATCGGTAATGACATGTGTCAACAACTCATAGGTTAACAATTTATGAAATTACCAATAGTATGATTTATTATATTGCATTATAAATATAAATAATGTACTTAATAAATGTGATTTAAATATATATTAATTAGTTTTAAAATATTGCCCAATATTTTATGTAATCATTTATTCCAAATTTCTTCTAGTATTTTTTTCTTTAAATGTTCAATGTTTGAAGACTTTTTTCTATCTCATTTTTTCCATTAAATTTTTAAATTTCTTTCGATGTGTTTTGTTATATTTGAAGGCTTCTAGATGTAGTCATATTAACATGTACCATTTATAGTCATAACCACTGTTTAATTTTATGAATTTTGGATTGTAAAAAATATATCTAAATAAAATAATTTTGTATAAAATGTTATTGTGAATACATTATGTACATATCACAAAAAATTGGAATTAATCTAATGAATAAAACATACTCGATTTACATTTTCAAAAATTTGTAACCATTGCTTAAAAATAGTTTTAACATTAAAAGCACAATTTGAATTTTTTTTATATGACATATTTTTAGATATTTTTCAATATACACCTGAATATAATAGTACAAATTTTTTTGAAAAAATTCTTAATGTTTTTTCAAAAGACATATTAAGAGATTTTTAAAATATTCTTTTTAAAAACAATGAAAAAGCAATGGTCTAAAGGGGTAGGCATGGCTCCTAATAACATGGTTAGACCTTTCCATTCATAATTTTGTCTTCCATATTCCATTCATTTAAACCAATTTCATTTTCATCATTAATTATCATCACATTTTTATTTTTATTTGATTCCAATTTTTACAAAATATTAAATAGGTTAGAGGAAAAATTATAAATACGTTTTTTTTTCAAAATTATGGGTTTTTATTTTGATATCTAATCTATCCAAAAAAAATCAAACAAAAAATACAAGTAAAGCAATAACAAACAAAATCTACAAACAATTACAAGTAAAGGAAAAACAATTAGAAAAATTTACAAGATTTATAGGATTATTGAAGTAAAAAGTAAAAGATGTAAAATAAAATTTAATGTGAAAATTTTGTGCGAATATATTTATGGTCTTGCATACAAAATATAGACATTATATCAATTACTTATAGTTCAAAGATAAATTCCAAAAAAAAAAAACACTTCAAAGAACCCAAAAAAAAATTTTAAACATGTTATTTGTGAATGTTGAAAAGTGTGTTAAAAAGGAGCTTGAACTTCCATACTTGCATACCTACAAAACAAAATTTAAGGAGGAATTACCAATATGTGATCCCAAACAATACCAATAGAACACATCAAGGGGGCACTAACAAACAATAATAGAGCACAACAAAATAGTGCTAATGGGCAAAAAAGGTTAAAAACATACAATGGAGCACAACAAGAGGATGCCAACAAGTAAAAAGGGTCAAAAGAGGTACCAATAGAACACAACATGCGAACATTGATGAACATTAATAGAATGAACTAAAGGGATGTTAACAAACACCAACAAAGTGTAGCGAAAAGGTGAGGATGAACACCAACAAAACGTAACAAGGGGCCATAATGAGCATCAATAAAGTGTAGAAAGGGGGCCTCATGAGCATCGATAGAGTGTAGCAAAAGGGGCCTAACGAACACCAATGGAACATAACAAAGAAGTGATGACAAACATCAACAAAACACAATAAGGGGAGCTTGATGAACATTAACAGAACGCATCAAGGGGCTTAACAAGCACTAATAGAGTGCAGCAAGGGGGTGATAACGTACACCAATAGTGATGCGCCCCCCCCCACCTCCTTGATAGACTCAAATGTGAGTCTAAAATGAAAATAATGAAAAAATAAAAAATTGGGGCACGCTCTTTCGCTCGTAGTACTTTGGGGGTAGAGGGGCGTGTTGGAACTTCGGGATGGGATTAGGAAGAATGACAAGCAACTAATCACTCACACTAGCCTACATAAAACCAAACAACAAGTTGGTTAGTGCATAGTTGGAGCACTTTTGGTGTTAGGACGAACCACGGGCAAAATCGAACTCATAACACTCACCACGGCCCAGACTTCCCCCTTATACTATACTCTATGTGCCTTTCCAACACCTTCCCCCTTATAGTATACTATGTGCTTCTCCACTAGGCCCACATCTAAATGACATTTTGTCCCGGGACTTCCAAATGGGAGTCCCAAAATTCCCAAAATTAGGACTTTCGCGACTTTGGGGCCTCATAACTTTGTGTGAAAAGCTTCGATTGAGATGAGGTCTAAAACAAAGTTGTAGCTCTCATTGAAAACTTTCCAACGATATGTCGCACGCCACCTGCACATAAGGAAATCGGGTCAATTTTTGACTTTTAGTGGTCGAGAATCAAACTATCAATTTGACTCCCATCCTTTCTTTTGACCAGAATTTATGTTTCAGATCTCCAAATGGGTCGTGCAAGCCCATTTTAGACATCTATGTTTCAATAGCTTTCAATGATATAAAAAACTCTTCAATCCAATAGGTTTTAACCTTTGCATTCACCCTCTAAAAATTCAAAAGTTAATTGCGACTTCAATTCCTGAAATGAAAGTTCACTTGGGAGTGTGAAGGTTCATTCTCTCAAACTTTTTTGCACTCTTGAGAGTGTGAGATGTAACCCTTGGGCTTCCCTCTTGGCCTGTAACCTTGCAAGCCCTTGCCTTAGTCGCAAGCCCAAGGCTATGGTTACAACAAATAGAATGTAATAAAGGGGGTTCAATGAACACCAACAAAGCTCAACAAGGGGACGATGACGAACACCACTAGAACACAACAAAGGTGGTTCAATGAGCACCAAGAGACCATGATGAGCACCAACAAAACGCAGCACGGGGATGATGACGAAAACCAACAAAACAAAACAAGAAGGTGATAATGAACACTAATAAAATGCAACAAGGGGACATCAACAAACACCAACAAAACACATTATAGAAATGCCAACGAACTCCAACATAACATAGCATAACGTAGCATAGGGACAATGAAGAGCACTAATAGAACGCACCACATGGGTGCCGACAACCACCAATAAAGCACAACAAGGTGACAACAACCACCAACAAAATGCAACAAGGAGGAAACAACCACTACCAACAAAGCATAGCGAGGGGGCAATGACGAACACCAAGAGAAGGTAGCAAAGAGCAATGCACAATGCACTAATCAAGCAAAAGCAAAACACAATGCAATAATAAGCAAAGTGAAAAAAAAAAAAACAATAAGCTTAACAAACACTAAACACTCTCAATATAAATAAGGAGAGTGAGGAGAGAAAAAATGAGGGGCTAGGATTAGCTTTGGTCTACCATGCCTGTTTAGGATAACCCTAATTTTTGTTTAAAAATTCTAAACCTACCTACTACCTACCACTAATCTACTGACACTGACACCCTGACCCTGATGATTGTTAATACCTTAACATAATGTTAAAATTATTTTTAAAAAATGCAACGGCTTCAAATGGGCAGTTCTCAACCCAGTGAGACCCTCTGAAAGGGTTTCAAAAAGTCTATCACCCTTTATGAGACCCTTGAAGTATTCAAGATGAGAATGGCTTGAAACTTGGCCGGTTCTCACCTCTGTTCTTACCTGCCCAACACTAGATTTTACTGGTACTTTGGAGGGACCGTGTTGCAATTTAGGAGTCCAAACCAATCCATTAATAGTTTACAAACGGAATCCACCAAGAATTGCATTTCCATATGCATCAATAAAATTGCCAGTGAACCTCCTGCTCACTCAGTCCCTGGCGTTTATAATATTCATGACAAACACAAACAGATAATCATGACCAGCAAATAAATAGTCTTGTCAGATTTTAAGGCTTTTATTGAGCTTCTCCACATAACAAGAAACATGTGGGTCGCCCACTACACCACTATTTCATGGAAAATTGAGAGGTTTTCGTGTGAATCAAATCATTCACTCGGCTACTCTTTGGTAGGGGGGGGGGGGGGGGGAAATTTGAGGCCGGCGGGTGTTCTGGTGGATGCTCCCTACACACCACTGGATTGTGGATCAATGAC
>Ga0116231_10012704_pt1 | contig 12228 bp, 9 predicted proteins | sample S1TSphgellanicum_2_FD_89695 | JGI IMG/M metagenome (GOLD analysis project Ga0116231, IMG submission 89695) | Host-associated microbial communities from peat moss isolated from Minnesota, USA - S1T2_Fd - Sphagnum magellanicum MG | ecosystem: Host-associated > Plants > Peat moss > Unclassified... | reverse complement strand
TTGGGCGCCTTGCCGGGGGTATCGTAGAGCACCGTGACGATGCCGGTCGAGAGCCGCAGCGTCGTCTCGACCGAATCGGTCAGGCGTTTGCGGATCTCGGGCTTGATCGCCAGGCGGTCGACCACGACCTCGATCGTGTGCTTGCGCTTCTTGTCGAGGTCGATTTTCTCTCGGAGCTCTTTGATCTCGCCGTCGACGCGGACGCGCGCGAAGCCCTCTTTGCCGATCTCCTCGAACAGTTTCGCGTATTCGCCCTTGCGGCCGCGGATCATCGGCGCGAGCAACTGGATCTTCGTGCCGTCCGGCATCGCGAGGATCTGATCGACGATCTGCTCGCTCGTTTGCGCGCTGACCTCGCGTCCGCACTGGTAACAATGCGGCTTGCCGATCCGCGCGTAGAGCAGGCGCAGGTAGTCGTAGATCTCGGTGACCGTGCCGACGGTCGAGCGCGGGTTGCGCGACGTCGATTTCTGGTCGATCGAGATCGCCGGCGAGAGCCCCTCGATGTAGTCGACGTCCGGCTTCTCCATCTGACCCAGAAACTGCCGGGCATAGGACGATAGCGACTCGACGTAGCGGCGCTGCCCTTCGGCATAGATCGTGTCGAACGCAAGCGAGGACTTCCCCGACCCCGACAGCCCGGTGATCACGATCAGCCGGTTGCGGGGCAGGGTCAGGTCGATGTTCTTGAGATTGTGTTCGCGCGCGCCCTTGATAACGATACTATCAAGAGCCCGCGGCGGCGCCGGCGCAGTCATGTGCTGCTTAGACATAGTCGAACGTCCGTTCGTTGCGTTCACGTGTCATCGCTTCGAGTGTCATCCTGAGCCTGTCGAAGGATGGGCCTGCGAAACCGAAGCCAGCCCCGGCCACGATCGCGGCGGAACGCGCCACTTGGCTACCAGGCCCATCCTTCGACAGGCTCAGGATGACACCGTAGAGACTCGCGGCGGAGCAACGGAGCGGTACTCCCCGGCGATCACGATGTTCGCATATCCCCGCAGTAGCGCGACCACCACGGTTGCCGACAGCGCGCCGACGTGCGGGGGGAAGGGGATCACCGCCGCGCCGACGCTTAGCACGATCGCAACCGCGAAGAGCAGCACGACGAGGGTGAGACTGCTCGCGAAGCGCCGCCCCGTAATCGTCACCGATTCGCGCAGGGCCGCGGCGAACGACCGATCGCCGAGCACCACCCCCGCAAAGATGTACAGCGCGAAAAACCCGAAGACGAGCGCACCGAGTCCGAAGGTGAGTACCGCAAGGACGACCTCGGCGAGCACGTAGACGATCACGGTCGCGATGATTCGAGGCCCGTGCATGCGCAGCGATGCCGTCAAGTCGGTCAGGCTCGCTCGCCCGCGGTCCCAGGCCGCGCCCGCCATCCCGATCGTCAGCGCGTCGATCACGACGCCGGCGATGAGGGTCATGCCCCAGACGATCACGGTTCCGAGATAGCGCGTCCCCGCCTGCGCGGCGACGAGCGAGGTCGGATCGCTCGTATCGACCGGAGCGGCGGGCGGCGCGAGGGCGCCGGCCGCGAGACCGGCGAGCCCGCCGATGATGAGCGCGGGCAGCAGCACGATCGGGTTGGCGAACAGCAGCGCCAACGCGCGGCTGAAGGCATTGGGTGCCGGGCCGCTCACGCTGCGGCCAGCGGCAACACGTCCAGGACGTCGGCGACGGCGTTCACGATCGCATCCGGCCGCGGTGCACCGGGCGGGATCGGCGCCGCGTGGACATCGATCAAGACGGTGAACAGCCCCAGCTGCAACGCGCCCGAGATATCGCGATCGTAGCGGTCGCCGACCATCGCGGTGTGCTCGGAGGTGCTGCCGAGGCGCGCCATCGCGTGCCGGAAGACGCCGGGGTCCGGTTTCACCATCCCCATCTCATCCGCCAGGAAGACCGCGTCGACGCGCTCGGTCAGCCCGAGCCGCGCGATCTTCTCGTGATGAGTCGCAGCGAAACCATTGGTGACGATCCCGATCTTGCAGCCGCGCGCGCGCAGCGTCTCGACCAGCGCGAGCGCACCCGGCGCGAGCTCCAGCACCTCGGCGCGATAGCGTGAGTACGCGGCGGCCGTCGTTTTCGCAAGCGCGCGGTCGTCGATCCCGGCGACGCGCAGCGCGTCGTACCACATCTGGGTGCGCGAGTCGTCGATTCCAACCGAGAGATGCTCGGCGCTGAGATTCCCCCAGAAGCGCGCGACCTCACGATCGTACGCGCTCGCGAGCACTTCAGCGACAATCCCATGGGAGCGCGCAACATCGTTCGCCGCCATGCGCGCCGCCGCGCGATAGGCGCGGCTGTCGTCGTGCAACGTATCGTCGAGGTCGAAGAGAATGGTGTTCACAAGACGCATCGCCACATCAGCTGCGCCCGCACGACGCGAAATCCTCCGTCAGCGAAAACGACATCCTGAGCCTGCGATGAGTTGCGAGCTAAAAGCGGACGCGGAACGTCCGCAGCCCGAAGGCCGGGAGCGGGAACTGCAACGTCTCTTCGACGATCCGAGCCGCACCGGGCAGCGGACGTTCGCACGCGTCGACGGGGATCGCTTCATGCATCCGCGCGCCGCACGTCAACGCCGCGGCGCGCGGCGCGCCGTCGCATTCGCGGACACGGACGATCACGCCGTCACCGTCGTCGGCGGGTTTGGTTGCAACGATCAAGACGGCGGGATCGGCAGATGAAAAGAGGCGCACGCGATCGACGCTCGCGTATTCGTTCCAGGCGGCTTCAAGCGCCGAGATGGGCGCACCGGCGGTCGGCACGAACGCGTAGCTGATGCGGTGCTCGCCGCGGTCGGCGCCGGCGTCGGGCCAGCACGGCGCGCGCAAGAGCGACATCCCGAGGCGCACGCCGCCCTCCGGCAAGCCGTGCGCGCTCCAGCCATAGGTATCGGGAGCGAAGAGTGCGGCACCACGCGCGCCGTCGTCGACGAGCGCCCAGCGCTGGGCGGGAACTTCATAGCGTGCGCGCTCCGCGTCGGATTCCGCGTACGCGGTGCGCTCGATCGAGCCGTGCGGGACGCCGAACCGCACGCTGCGCGCCGCAACCGCGAAGCGATGCTCGAGCCGCAGCACCACGTGATCTTCGTGCCAGGCCACGGCCAGCTCCGCACGCAGAAACGGTTCGCCGTCGCGCAGCGAGAGCGCGAGCGTCGCCGCGGAGCGCGTGCCGATCCGGTAGCGCACCGTGACGTCGTCGACTTCGATTGCAGCGGTCTGCGGCTTCACCGGGATGCGGCGGTCCGAATAGGTCCGGTCCAGATTCCAAGCGTCCCAGCGCTTTGGTTTGTCGACGTATGCCGCCAGACCGTTGAGCAGCGCTGCAACGGTGACGCCGTCGCTGCCGGCGAGTTCGTCGATCGTCCCGTCGGCGCGGACGTGTGCGCGCACGATCCCGTTGTCGAAGCAGAAGCCGTCGTCGTCCGCGACCGGCGCGACGGGGACGGGCGGCGCCGGCCGAAACTCCGTGCGCGGCAAGATCGAACGCGCGCCGTCGGCGACGCGCGCGACGATTCGTTCTGCACGATCGTAGTCGGCGTGGACGTCGGCGTAGACCGCGGAGATCGACGTGCCCGCGGCGACGTCGTGAAACTGATTGCGCAGCACGATCGTCCAGGCCATGCGCAGATCGTCGCGCAGCGGCTGCACGACGCCGGGCGCAACACGGACCGCAACGCACCAAGCAGCGAGTTCTTCGGCTTCGTCGAGCGCGCGTTCGAGCGCCGCGTTGCGCGACTTCGTATCACGATGCGTGGTGTACGTACCGCGATGCGTTTCGAGATAGAGTTCGCCTCGGTAGCGCGGCAGTGCCGCCGGCAGATCCGCAAACCAGCGCTCGAGCGGCGTCCATGCCGCCGGCGCCACGCGTGCGATCGCGGCATCCGTCGCGCCGCCGCCGCCATCGCCGAAGCCGACGACGAGCGGTTCGGCACGCTCGCGCGCGACCTGCGCGCGCTCCGGTTCCGCGTCGCTCTCGTATCGGTCGAGTATCGCACTGGGCAGCGTGCTGCCGTCGTCGCCTTCCCACAGAAAATGCGGATACGGCCAGCGCGTCGTGTCGTTCCACTGCAGTTTGGTCGTCGCGAATGAGCGCGCGCCGGCGTGCACGGCAAGTTGCGGCAGCGTGTTCGGAAAGCCGAACGTGTCCGGCAGCCAGACGACGCTCGGATCGGCGCCGAGTTCTTCGCGTGCGTAGCGCATGCCGTAGGCGAATTGACGCAAGATCGATTCGCCGCTCGGCAGATGCAGATCCGGCTCGACCCACATGGTCGCGGCGTTCGCATCCCGGCCGCGCCCGACGTGCGCGCGGATGCGCGCAAAGAGGTCGGGATCGTCGGCTGCGACCCACGCGTAGAGTTGCGGCTGGCTCTGCACGAACACGTAGGGCCCGGCCTCGATTTGACGCAGCGCGGTCGCAAACGTGCGCCGCGCTTTGCGGCGCGCTTCGTCGTACGTCCACAGCCACGCGACGTCGAGGTGCGCATGGCCGAACGCAACGATCCCGGTGAGGCCGTCGACCGCACCTGGCGGTGCGGCGGGTTCGAGTTCGACATACGTCTGCGGCGTTTGTTCCGCGCGCGCGTTCATCAAACGCCAGCGTAGACCATCGCGGGCGGGGAGGTTCGCGATCGGGAGCGAGCGCAACTCGACGATCAATTCGAGCTCGCGTTCGCCCGGTTCGAGTTCGATCTGCGCGGTCGCGTGTTTGCTGTCGAACGCGGCGACGGTGCGGTCGTCGACGCGCAGCAGCGCGCCCGTTCGCGTGCGATAGCCTACCACCAGACGGGCGTGCGGAATCACGACCCGAGCCGCGAGCGTCACGGTCGCCTCGTTCGCGGCGCGCCGTTCGAGGCGCACGCGCATCAGACGGTCGCGCCGGCGACGAGCGCGCGCGTTATGATTCTATTCACCAGCGAAATAATCAAGTTCCGGCTCCGAACGGACTAGCAGGCCGGTTTGTTCGACGAGCACTTTTTTCGAGTCCGGATAGAAACACACGTCACCCGGATCGATGTTCGCAATCGCGATGTACAGGACATCCGCCGCGGAACGGTTCTCGAGCCGGTGCGCGCCGTGCGGCGCGGTCGCAAACGAAACGAGATCGCCGGCCCGGAGAACCCGGTCGCCGGCCGGCGTCACGAGCGTCGGCGTTCCTTCGAAGATGATGAAGAGCTCTTCTTCGCGCGTGTGCCAGTGCTGCGGGCAGCCGGCCGCCCCGGGCGGCAAGCGTTCGACCGTGTATCCGAGCCGTTCGGCGCCGATCAAACGGCCGGCATCGGCGATGCTCCCCATGAACGGCGCCGGGAACGGATCGCTTCGCAGGGTGAGCTCGTCGAGGTTCACGATGCGAACCGGTGCGTCGGCTTGGCGCGCGTCGAGCATCGCGCCGAGCAACGCGTGCGCGTTGCCGATCGCGGGCGCGCCGTCGCCGACGAAGAGATGGACGAGATTGCATTCACGCACGCGTCGCGCGGAGAGCAAAGCGCGAACCGGATCGGCGAGCTTCTCATCGGGCATCAGCCGCAGCGAGCCGGCCGGATCACCCCAGAAGGCATCGCCGCTGATCGCGGTCCGGCGCATCTTATCGAAGAGCACCATCTCGCCCGGTGTCTTGTAGCCGTCGAGCACGATGACGCGCCAGCCGAGGATTTCCTCATCGTCGCGCACGACGGCATCGGGCGTGCGTACGAGCAAGGGCGCGTCGGGTTCGCTCGCGATCACGCTCGCGCCGAGTGCGGCGGCGAACGCGGCCGACGCGCGCTCGTGATCGCGGTTCGTGACGACGATCGTCTTCACGCCGGCCGCGTGAAGTGCGGCCGGCACCGCGGGATCCTCGGTTTCGAGCGGGTCGACCGCGAACGCACCGTGCTCGCCTTCGACGAGGTAGGAGTTGAAAAACACGCCGCGATCCGCTTGCCAGCGCGACCAGAGCGAGATCCCGGGAACGATCGTCCGTTGCACGAGAGCGAGCGTACGCGCCGACGCGACGCCGCGTCAAGGGTGCGCGTACGGTGCGCCGAAGCGCCGTAGGCGCATGACCACGACTATCCGAGACGGTTTCGTCGGCGCGGTGGGGCGGACACCGCTTATCGCGCTCCCCAAACTCTCGGCCGCTCTCGGCCGCACGATTCTCGGCAAGGCAGAGTTCCTCAATCCGGGCGGTTCGGTCAAAGACCGCGCCGCCCTCGGGATGATCGCGGGCTTCGAGCAGCGCGGCGAACTGCAGCCCGGCGGCACGATCGTCGAAGGCACCGCCGGCAACACCGGCATTGGGATCACCCTCGCGGCAAACGCGCGCGGCTACCGCGCGGTCATCGTGATGCCCGACGATCAAGCTCCCGAGAAATACGCCCTGCTGCGTACCTACGGCGCGGAACTTCACGTCGTGGAAGCCGTCGCGTTCACGAACGAGGCGAACTATTATCATGTCGCTCGCCGGCTTGCCGAATCGCGGCCGGGTGCGGTGTGGGCGAATCAATTCGAAAACACCGACAACCGCGATGCCCACGAGCGCACGACCGGACCGGAGATCAGCGCCCAAGCCGGCCCGCGCATCGATGCCTTCGTCGCCGCCGCCGGAACCGGCGGCACGATCGCCGGCGTCGGACGCGCGCTCAAATCACACGATCCCACGACGCGCATCGTGCTCGCCGATCCGGACGGATCCGGGTTGTACGCCTACATCAAAACCGGCACGATCGCAACCGAAGGCGACTCCGTCGCCGAAGGCATCGGGATCAAACGCATCACGGCGAACTTCGCAAGCGCCCCGATCGACGACGCGGTGCGCGTCGACGACACGGCGATGGTGTCGATGGCCCATTGGCTGGTCCGCGAAGAGGGACTCTTCCTCGGCGGCTCCGCAGCCCTCAACGTTTTTGCCGCCGCGCGCGTCGCAAAGACGCTACCGCCGGCCAGCGTCGTCGTCACGATCCTCTGCGACGGCGGCGACCGCTACCGCTCACGCCTCTACGACACCGCGTGGCTAACCGAAAACGGGCTCACCGTTGCGCCCGACATCCTCACGCTGATCTGAGCACGCTGACTACGAAACGAAATGCCGGGCGAACAGTGCGGTGAGGTCGGCTAAACTCACGGGCTTGGCGAGGTAGTCGTCCATCCCGGCGGCGAGGCAGGCGTCGCGATCTTCTTCGCGCGCGTTGGCGGTCATCGCGATGATCGGGACGTGGCCGCCCGTCGCGGCTTCGCGTTCGCGGATGCGCACGGTCGCCTCGAACCCGTCCATCACCGGCATCTGACAATCCATCAAGACGAGATCGAACGGCTGCACCGCGAGCACCGCAACGGCGTCGCGACCGTTGTCGACCGCGGTTGCTGCGAAGCCGAGTTTGCTGAGTTGCTTGAGCGCGAGACGTTGATTCACCGCGTTGTCTTCCACCAGCAGCACGCGTTCGGGCCGCGCGGCGCCGGACGGGGTCGCGGGCTCCGCCGGCGCTTTCTCGACCCGGCCCTGTAGCGCGGCGAGCAACGCGTTGAACAGCGACGACTGCACGACCGGCTCGACGATCACGTGCACGTAGCCCGCTTCGCGGACCCGCGCGAGCAAGAAGCGGTCCTCGGCCGGGAGCACGAGCGCGAGCGGCGTGGCGGCGATGCGGGGATCGCCGTGCAGCGCGCGGATGAACGCGACCGCTTCGACCATCGCCGGCCGCACGCTCACGACCGCGACGTCGAACGGCGTGGCCGCCTCGGCCGCACGCACGAGCGCGTCCCGGCCCTCGATGCTGCTGCGGGCGGTCGAGCTGCGCATCTTCCACGCATCGAGCGAACGCAGATACGCGTCCGTCGTGCTCGCATCGTCGCAAATCAGCAGCGCGCGTGCGCCCTCGACCTCGCCGGTGCGCAAGACATGCTTCGGCGGATCGACGCTGCTCCGGAACGGTAGCGAGAACCAGAACGTCGACCCCACGCCCGGCGTGCTTTCGACGCCGATCCGGCCGCCCATCAACTCGACGAGCGCTTTCGAGATCGTGAGCCCGAGGCCGGTGCCGCCGAACCGGCGCGTCATCGACGCGTCGGCCTGCCGGAACGGCTCGAAGAGCGAGGAGAGCATCTCGGGCGCGATGCCGATGCCGGTGTCCTTCACGGAGAAGCGAACCCGCACATCGGGATCGCCCTCGATACCATCGGGCTCCGCGTAGATGACGACGCTGCCGGACTCGGTGAATTTCACCGCGTTCCCGACGAGGTTGATCAGCACTTGGCGGAAGCGCAGCGCGTCGCCGCGGACGACCGGCGGCAGCGCCGGATCGACGAACGTCATCAGCGACACGTTCTTCATCTGCGCTTGCGTCGTGAGGATCGCGCATACCGCTTCGACGGTCGGTGCGATCTCGAAGTCGATCTCCTCCATCTCGAGCCGGCCGGCTTCGATCTTCGAGAAGTCCAGGATGTCGTTGACGACGCCGAGCAGCGAGAGCGCCGAGCTGCGCACCGCCTCCGCAAACTCGCGCTGCTCGCCGTCGAGCGGCGTTTGCAACAGCAATTCGCTCATCCCGATCACGCCGTTCATCGGCGTGCGGATTTCGTGGCTGAGCGTAGCCACGAACTCGGATTTGAGTCGCGAGGCCTCTTTCGCGGCGTCGAGCGCGACGCGGAGCACGCGCTGGCCTTCACCCAAGCGCGTCGCCATCTCGTGAAAGGCGTCGTCGAGTTCCGAGATTTCATCGTTGCCGCCCACGCGCTCTTCGATAATCCCGCCGCGCGCGAAGTGCCGCGCGTGTTCGCGTACGTCCTGAATCCGATCGGTGAACGAACGGACGAGCAGCGCGCCAGAGACGACGGTGAACACGACGCCGAAGACGAGCCCGGCAGCTAAGAGCGCCGTATAGCGGTCGCGCAAGAGCGCATTCTGAATCCGCGACCGGTTGAGATCGGCTTGAATGTCCGCGCTGAACGCGAGCAATTCGGAGCGCGCTTGCAGAAAGTCCCGGCGCGCGGCTCCCGAAGCGAGGTCCTTCGCGGCCTCCGCGGCATGGCCGGACTGCACGAGCGCGACGTCGCGCGCGTCGTGTGCGAAGATCGACGACGCCGTCGCCGCGATACGCAGGGTTTGCGCTTGCCGCACCGGATCGCGCGCCTCGTCGTGCCCGACCAAGGCGAGATGCGCGCGCGCGCTCGACACCGCCTCGCGATATTCGGCGAGTGACTCCGGGCGCGGATCGTTCGCGTAGCTCTGCAGCGCCGTTTGCGCCTCGAGCAGGCCGACCACGACCCGAGCGGTGTCGATAAGCGAGGTCACGGCACTTCGGCCGACGGCTGCCTGCGCGCGCGTTTGCCCCTGCACGAAGAGGGCAAGCCCGAAAAAGAGCGCGAGCAATAAGAGCGGTGGCGCTACGAGGACAAGCACCCGCTCGCGAATTCGAAGGTTCAGACCGACCACTCCATACGAAGAAGTTATCGGTCCGAACGCTTTATACCGTCAGCCGGAACTGGTCGTTGGCGGCGTTGCAGTCCTGCGGACCGGGGATCGAAGAGGTACGCTGTGCGAGGGCGAAGGTGAGCCGCGTCGTATGCGGCGCCGCGCCATGCGACCGGGTAAACGTATACAGGACGGTCTGCCGTTGGCCAGGACGGAGCGGCTGCAGCCCTTTCTGATCGACGTGATCGCCGTTCTGCATCACCTCGACCGATTGCAATAGGTTCGCGGGCTGGCCCTTGGAGCCGACGTTCTGCACCGTGATCGCAATCGTGTACGTGTTGAGGCCGCCGGCGCTCATCGTTTGCGATTTGACGACGGCGCCGGTGATCGCCGGGTCGGGACCGGAACAGGATGCGGGGGCCGCGACGAGCGGCGCGGCGAGCCCGATGGGAAGTAAGAGGAGAGCGAGCATGAAAAATCTCCAGGGAGGCTATGGATACTGGCCCTATACCCAGCTAGCGCAAGCCCCAATGGGGTGGCCAGTGCGCGTGTAGCGATCTTACGTCCCGATCAACTCGCGCAGCGCGTGTTGGAACACTTTGGGGGCCTTCCCCTGGAAAAGCACGCTTTCGTTGCCGCCGATCTGTTTGCGCAGTTCGATCAACTCGTCGCGTAGCGCGGCGGCCTTCTCGAATTCGAGATTTGCGGCCGCCTCGCGCATCTTGCGCTCCACGTCGTTCGCCATCGCCATCGCGACATCGCGCGGGATCTTCTCCGAACGCAGCGCCTCGAGGCCGCCGTCGATCGGCTAGCCGACGAGCGCGAGGATGTCGCGCACCTCTTTGCGGATCGAGGTCGGCTCGATGCCGTGCTCGAGGTTATACGCGACCTGGCGTTCGCGGCGGCGGCGCGTCTCGCCGAGCGCGCGCGCCATCGATTCGGTCACGACGTCGGCGTACATGATGACCTTGCCCTCGACGTTGCGGGCGGCGCGCCCGATCGTCTGGATCAGCGAGGTTCCCGAGCGCAAGTAGCCTTCCTTATCCGCATCGAGGATGCCGACCAGCGAGACTTCGGGTAAGTCGAGGCCTTCGCGCAAGAGATTGATGCCGACGAGGACGTCGAACTCGCCCTTGCGCAGATCGCGCAGGATCGCGATCCGCTCGAGCGTTTCGACCTCGCTGTGCAGGTAGCGCACCTTGATCCCGTTCTCGAGCAGATAGTCGGTGAGGTCTTCCGCCATCTTCTTCGTGAGCGTGGTGACCAGGACACGTTCGTCTTTTTCGGTGCGCTTGCGGATCTCGTCCATCAGGTCGTCGACTTGGTGGCGCGTCGGACGCACCTCGACTTCCGGATCGACCAGGCCGGTCGGCCGGATGATCATCTCGACGACTTGCGCGGAGCGGCTCATCTCGAACGTCGCCGGCGTTGCGGAAACGTAGACGACTTGCTTGATGTGCTTCTCGAATTCATCGAAGGTCAGCGGCCGGTTGTCGAGCGCCGACGGGAGCCGGAAGCCGTGTTCCACCAGGGAGAGTTTGCGCGAGCGATCGCCGCCGAACATGCCGTGGACCTGCGGGATCGAGACGTGCGACTCATCGACGAACATCATCCAGTCATCGGGGAAGAAGTCGAGCAGGCACCACGGCGTCGAACCCGGTTCGCGGCCGGCGAGGTGACGCGAGTAGTTCTCGACACCGTTGCAGTAGCCGACCTCGCGCAGCATATCCAGATCGTATCGCGTGCGCTGTTCGAGCCGCTGCGCTTCGAGCAGCTTGCCGTTGTCCTTGAAGTATTTCAGACGGTCTTCGAGTTCTTCTTCGATCGCGACGACCGCGCGCCGCAGCTTCTCATCCGGCGTGATATAGTGCTTGGCCGGGAAGATCTTCAGTTCGTCTTTCGATTCGACGTATTCGCCCGTCATCTGATTGATGACGTTGATCGCCTCGACTTCGTCGCCGAAGAACTCGATGCGGTGCACGAGTTCCTCATCGACGCCGACGAACTCGAGCGTATCACCGCGCACGCGGAACGTCCCGCGAACGAGGCTGAGGTCGTTGCGGCGGTACTGCATGCCGATCAGTTTGCGCAGAAAATCGTCGCGATCGATCGTCTCGCCGATCTTGATGTCGGCCGCCATCTCCATGTAGTCCGCCGGCGAGCCCAACCCGTAAATGCACGAAACCGACGCGACGATCAGCGTATCGCGCCGCGTCAAGAGCGACTGCGTGGCCGAGTGGCGCAGGCGCTCGATCTCGTCGTTGATCGAGGAGTCCTTGGCGATGTAGGTGTCGGTGTGGGCGATGTACGCTTCGGGCTGATAGTAATCGAAGTACGAGACAAAATACTCGACGGCGTTGTTCGGAAAGAACTCCCGGAACTCGGCGCACAGCTGGGCCGCGAGCGTCTTGTTGTGGCACAGCACGAGCGTCGGCTTCTGGACGAGTTCGATCACCCGCGCCATCGCCATCGTCTTCCCGCTCCCCGTGACCCCGAGCAGCGTCTGCGCACGATCCCCCCGCAGCACCCCCTCCGCGAGGGCATCGGTCGCCTTCGGTTGATCCCCCGCCAGCGAATAGGGCGAAACGAGCTCAAATCCAGCCATGTATCTTCGCAAGACCCGCCCCGAAGCGGTTCCGATTCAACCAAAAAAGACAACCCTGATCGAAGGGAGCCAGGCCGCGGAGCGCAGGAGCCGTCAGGCGACGAGCACCGCCAGGGATTGGGCTGAGAGTTCCCCTGGTGGAGTTTGCCAGCGAGCGACGAAGCCCAATCCTGTCCGGACGGCGGCGCCCGCGCTGCCTCTGGAGGCTCTGGGGCGGCTTGCCCTAG
>Ga0116231_10012703_pt1 | contig 12229 bp, 14 predicted proteins | sample S1TSphgellanicum_2_FD_89695 | JGI IMG/M metagenome (GOLD analysis project Ga0116231, IMG submission 89695) | Host-associated microbial communities from peat moss isolated from Minnesota, USA - S1T2_Fd - Sphagnum magellanicum MG | ecosystem: Host-associated > Plants > Peat moss > Unclassified... | reverse complement strand
GATTTTTCCTGACACTGAGTGATACCCATTACCCTGAGTTTTCCAGCCAATAGGATATCGGACTGAGTTCCAGCCAATAGGATATCGGACGGACGGACGGACACACACCGATTCTTTTATATAAGTAGATTGTATTGAAGACCGTTCACCTGTTTAAACATTTTCCTCTAAACAAGGCACAAGGTCCGCCTTATGTGTTCATGACAGTGCGATATATATGTTTCTGCATACATTTTGATGCCATGAAAGGTGCTGTTCATTAACACTTAAAAAATATGACAGGCGGGGTGGGTGTTACGGATTGTGATGATAAAGGAGTGTTATTTTTGAGAGCGCACTGTGTGCCATCCATGAGACGCCAAATACCACCCATTGAGCTCTGTCCGGCACCTGTTTCGGGTCACGATGCCCCACCACCAGGCCTTCCATGTCACACATGCGGGCCCCTCTCATCATCATCTGTAAAACATCTCAATCACCATCAGTGTTCTGCCATCAACTAAGATTTTATATGTTCTGTCGTCAACGGAAAGTTTCCTTATTTTGCCGTCAACATAGACCTTTCATGTTTTGCTGTAATGAGAAATTACTTGTTTTGTTGCGAGCACGAACAGTAAATCTGCAAACGAGGAGGGAATGCAAAGAGACACCTTTCAAATATTTTCCAAAAATAGGCGGATGGGAGTTTTGAGGACATTGTTGGTTTTTGCAAGCATTATTGCACTACAAAGGAAGTAGATTTAGGGTTTGAGGATTGCAATTTTCTTGTTCTTTTGTACTATCACTGATTGTTTTCAACACTAATTGTTTAGGTACACATGTAAGTTGAGGTTTTGCTCACAAGGAAGTTGTGTTGCATTAAGTGGTGAGGTGGTCTTCTTTAGTTTTCTTTGCATTATTGAGGTTTGTGATTAAGGTTCTTCTCCAATAATGGATCTGTCACATGTGCGAGAAAACACAATAAGGATGTCTTCAACTCCAATTGAACAAATGAATCCAACGCCCAATGCCATTATGACAAACCTAGTAAAGGTGCAATCTAGTAGTAGCACACTTGTTGTGAACCTCTTTTAGTCTAACATAATAGAAGCAAGTGTGCAACAACGCAAATTGATGCCACAAAAAGGAGGGGGAACGAAAACATTTGTTACGAGAAGTGTTGCTCATAATTTGCACAAGAAGACCCATACATGATTCAATTGCTCAGTCAACAAAAATACATCAAAATTGTTAAAACAACCACAGTAAGATGGGTAGAAGGTGTCAATCTTCCTTTTTTTTGTTGTCCATGATTGTGTTGGTGAGCATGGTGAGCAAATAAACAACTATCTAAGGTTTAAAATTGGCTTGGTTGAATTTCATGCTTGTTGTTATTATCTTTGTGTAATGTCAATTGTTTTTTGGGTTTAGGTCAAAAGAATTGTAAAGTAGAAAGAGAAGAAGAAAATTAGAAAACATACATAAAACAATTAATGTAATAGGAGGTTTGGAAAATGTAATGGTGTTTGGTTTTTGTGATGTTGTGATGTTATGATGCAAAGCTCTAATTTGAATAATGTGCAAAATTATTCTAGTAATTGCATCCATCTAATGTTGTAGCTTCACAACATTCGTAGATATGGTTGTTTCAGTTCAAGGTTTAGGCATCAACTTATTTGTTATTTTTAGATTTTTGACAATTCGGAAGGTAAGAACAAAATCTACAAATCCACAATGTAACAAAGTAGACACCACCATGTTGCATTGTACCTAGAGGAAGAGTATGAAATCTTGGCATTGGAAGCACACTTTGATGTGAAGCGGCCAAACATACCAACAGTTGGCAACATGCCTTCATTCCAATGTAAGTTCTGCAAGACTATGTTCAAAAACAAAAATACATTATCTTACCATAGGATGATGAACTTGTGCCCTAAGTTACCAAGAAGGAATTGTTGAAAATGTACCCTACCATCACAAAGTCTAAAGTTAGGGAACTTACTAAGTTAAGGGAGAAGCATGGAAAAATTCTACCAAACCACCTAAAATGTCCAAATGAAGATGTGGAAGAACATTCCCCCAAAAGGATAGCACCACCAAAAAACCAGAAACAACCCATGGGGATGCTTCTTTGCAAGGTCTGTACTTCTTAAGGAAAAGGAGATTTATGAATTGAGCAATAATGAAGATTTTTCATTTGTTAGAATTGCAAAAATAGGTAAGCTAGTTGTGTACTTTCATTTTTTAATTTTGGTAATGTAATGTGAGGGGTCAAGTTTTAAAGTTTATTGTCAATTTTGCAATTTGCAGGTTTTGGTTGCAAGCCCTGTGGTTTTCAAGAAGCCACCTCGCAAAAGGGTACATTGGATAATGGAAAAAACCCAATATGGAAAACAAATTAGATGCAAATTTGTCTTTGTTTTCTACTACAACTTTACAACAAAATGGTGTACCACCTCTTAGTAGATCACAAATTGAAGTGAAGGCAAGGTCAATTGCTGAAACTTTCACTGTGGAAAGTACTTGTGAACTACCTCTTCCTCTTTTGGAATTCAAGATCACTAGGTTTTACGTTCTACTGTTGAAGAAAGACATTGTCATGGATAAAAAACTATTGGAAAAACCAAAAGACACTATGGCGCTTCTAATGAAACTAGAAATAGATGGCACTTTAGGCAACCTACTTGTTTCAACATTTGGTTAGTGGTATTTTTATCCACTAATGTGTACTCTACAACTCTTGTACCTTGTTTGATTCATCTTTTTCTCTAGTTTTGTTTATTTCTTACTTGTTGGTGCCCATCCCACAAGTTGGTGGAGGGATTAAAGGACAACCTAAATTTTAGATGTTATCAAACAGTCCTTAAATGCATGGACATCTGAAGGGGGTGGAGAAAACACCATGCAAAAGTTCATTGAAATGAAATGACTTCGAAAATACTTATAATATTTGCAACATAAAAAGGAATATGATGCAAATAAGGTGAATGTCATAGAATTTCTAAAGAAGAAAAAAACATATTATGTTTTACAGGAATTGAAAGTTTTTGACCAGCAATTGAAAGTTAATGAGGAGAGGTCAAAGTGGGGTTGGTCACCATTGTACCACATGTTGAAATGGAATCCTTTGGAATTTAGTCCTCAATGCCCATGGCAGCACACAAAAGCAGAACTGCAAAACATCATCACTGAAGTGGAAAAGGAATCATAACAATTAACATTGGATACAGAGTGCCTGCACATAATCCAACATTCAAATTGTTTTGTAGATCTACATTTAGGAAATTACATCCACTTGTTCATGCAAATAAGGGATTAATTTTATGCAACATCCTACATTACTGTCATGAACAAGGACATTCTGTCAAGCTAACCATTGAAATTCAAGATGTTATTGACTTCGATTTCCTATGGTTTCCCAAACTACACTAATGTCATGAAGATGTTATTCAATGTTAGGAAGATTTATTGGGGCTACTTGGAATTAATCTACAATTGCAAAATCCAATTATTGAAAAGATCCAACGATTCATGTCCAAGAATGTTCATGCAACAATTTCAGATTTATTATGTTTCGAAATGGCAAAGGAATTGGAAGACATGTGGTGCAACACTAATGTTGGGTGTGATTGTAGGCCAATCATGGACCAAATATTTGTTTCACTACCTTTTCACTTGTTGTTTTTCTTACAAACAATTGTTTTAATAAAAATTTCACGTAGAACATTGCTCCCAATATAATTACCAAATCTATCTTTGATATGTTGAATCCAACATATGTTTGTCATAGTGTGGAAATGCTCCACCTTGAATTAATGCTTCACTTAATTTGCAAATGCTCCACTTTTGAACTAAACTTTTATGAATAGGTGGTCAATGAAACTTTGCTTGTGATGGAGGACATCAATGTTAGCTATATTTTTCCAGGAATTCCAAACCTTCAAGATGATAGTGCCTTGTTTGATAGGCAAAACAAATGCAACATTGTCTTAGTAGATGTTACAGATTGTTAAATTCAAGCATTGTCTGTCACTAGTAGAAAAATGGGGTTTTTCTTCTAGTGTGTGAAACTTGGTTGAATAAAAGAAGCCCTTGAACCAACTCTAAAGGTCCCCATTATTAGTGTCCTAATTGATAATTACATAACTACATGTGCATCAAAATTCCTTACATTTTTTTTAATGTTTTGAGATGTCAAAACATTATGTACTTAGAGTTTGGATTTAAGCATGCAGGTTCTTTATTTTTCACAATTTTGTTTCTAACCCTTCATACTTGTTGTTGCAACCCTAGCTTTGGGCTCGCAGTCAAGACAAAGAGGTCGCAAGGGTGCGGGCCAAGAAGAAGCCCAGGAGTCACATCACATACTTGCAGGAATGTAAGAAAGTGTGAGGGAGTATGAGGGAATGAACCTTCACACTCCCAAGGCAACTCCCACTTTGGGAGATGGAGTCTCAATGGACTCTCGAAACTTCAAAGAATGATTTCAGGGGTCAAAACTCAATGGCTTGTGGCGTTCTTTATATCATTGGAAAGCTCTTGGAACGTAAATGTCTAAAATGGGTTCACATTGCTCATTTGGACACATGAAACACAAGTTATGGCCAAAAAAAGGGCCGAGAGTCAAACTGTCAGTTTGACTCCCAACCAGAAAAAGTTGGAAATCGACCCAATTTACTTGGCTGTAGAGGGCGTGCCACATACCCTTGGAAAGCTCTCAATGAGAACTACAACTTTGCTTCAAACTACATCTTGATCTGAGGTCTGCTCGTAATGTTATGGGGCTCCAAAGTCGCGGGAGTCCCAATTGGCACGATTTCGGGACTCCCACTCGAAAGTCCCGGGAAAGAAAAGTCATTTGGATGTGGGCTCCGTGGTCAGCCATAGAGTATACTATAAGGGGGAAGGTGGTGGCTTTCCCCAAGTCCGGGCCGTGGGGAGTTTAATGTGTCCATGTTGCTCGTGGCTCGTCCTAGCACCAAAGGTGTTCCAACTACACATTAACCACTTTGTGTGGGTTGTGTGCAGGCCCATGTGAGTGAATGAAGCTTGTCAACTCTTCCTAGTCCCATCCCAGAGCTCCAACATGCCCCTCTACCCCTCAAAGTGTTGTGAGTTAGGGAGTGTGCCCTGACTCCTCCTTCTTCCGTTGTCTTCTACATGGATTCACATTTGAATCTTTCCAGGAGTTGGGAATGCATCACTTGCTCCATCTTATGCAGATTGGTATTAAAACATCAACAGAACTTTAGAATGCAAAAGTTGTTATGCAACAACCCATCCACTCTAATTAATCCTCCACGGCCAATCCACTTGTAAGAACAAAATTGCACCAACTTATGGGTTAGATTATTTGTCAGGGTAGCCTTTAGTGATAACCCTAAGTGAAATCGTAAACCTGATGATCATGTTGACTTACAGTCATATGTCAATAATCCAAGTTCTACAACACCCATCCTATTAAGTTTTTTATTAACAACCCATGCTGGTTTTAGGAGGACACTGTCCCTACCTCTTGGGTTGTAGCCTCTAGGGCAATCCTCACGCAACCTTGTCAAACCAATCCCAAAATTGAATGACATATCTTCCCAAGATAGGCACTTATTTGAGCCGACCAATTCTTATCATGCCCTAACTCATGATAACAATCCCAATGTAATCACCTCATCTCCCGCCATTGTGACACATTACGGGAAAGAATAGGCAAATGATGGATTTCAAATGAAAGATTCATCACATCCTGGAGAACAAATGTAAATACTATCACAACTTCAAACAATAGTGCTTCAAGCTTATAGATTTGGTTGTCATTAATTATAAGTCCATTATAGAAGACATGTTTAGTTCAAATCAACATCTACCAATTCAATTGTGTGAAGACAACAAATTGTCGAAGTTTATAATTCAAATATAGCTCCATTTGAGTTTCATATTCCAAATGTGAAATATTTTTGTTGTTTGTTTTCCTTATTGCAAACAATTTACATGGGCAAAACATGCTAAAGGTTATACATATGGGAAAAAAATAATCCTAGAACTAGATGTTCTACTCAATAGCACTAGTTATTATTGCACTTTAGTAATAGTAGTGGCAAATTTCATTATCAGCAAAGGTGGGACCAGCAAATCTACAATGGAGTTTGTCATGTTAGGTGATTATTTGAAATTAAAAATTGATGCTGATATCTCTTTGTTGGACAACACTACCAGATACTTATCTACAAATGCATTGGATTTCTTTAGACTATGGTATACACACAACCATATGTCAGAAACGGAATCACATATCACCCATCTTCATATGTGGGACATGGTGAAAAAGGACAAAAGAAAAAGGGAAATCAAAGGATAGTGTGTCGAATTTCGTGAGGAAGAAGTTCAAAGTGCTTTCCAACGTTTGAGAAGTCTTAGTCCCTTTTCAATATGCTAACCACTAGAGTGTAATTGTAATGAATGCTTCCCATTTTATGCACTATGACCTTTTCAAGTCTGCTAACATTTTCCAATCTACAAGTGTGCACCATTTCTTTGCAAAAATGTGGGTTGTTACACAAGGTAAATTGTTAAGGACACGTGAATTTAAGCAAACAAAGTCAAAGAACAATTGGGTGTGGCTTAACGGACCACAACAACTATATGATTGGGAATGTGGGTTTTATGTCATGAAATTTACAACCAAATATGTCAACTACATGTATCGAAACAATGCACCTGACATTAAAGTGTAGTTACCTTTACCCAACCCACAAAAGTTTTTGTTGTAATTGAATACAAGATTATTTACATCCTAAATCTTGTAATTTTTTGCTGGTTACAGGTGACACTAACTTGGTTTCCAAGGGATGATGTAATTGCAATGTGCTCGATTTTAGTGAATGCAATATTACAAACATTGCATATGTCAAATTTTACAAACATAGGTTGGGTTGTTGACTTGGGAGATGTAACTAGTGGTGGGGGATTAGCATCAACATAGTTTGTCAGTGTATCAGCATCTTGTAAAAGCAGCAGAACTAGGAAGTTGGTGTTCTATGCTAGTTAATCTTCAACAAAAAAATTAAGTCAAAGACGATTTTTATAGTAGCAACAACATAATCTAACCAAGTAGATTGCAGCGGGTTAATGTTTTCTATGGCAATGGTATAGTGTGTTTTGTTTGTTTGGAGAGAACTTCCAATAGCTAGATGTGCTTTAGGTTTGGTGCTAAAGATTATGAAAGTTGATGGGTTTGGAAAGGTTTAGCACATGTTAATAGATATTGAATCCATGCATTTATGTAGGTGGACAAAATGCAATTTGTATTGTGCTACAATTTAACATCTCTTTATATTTCTACATTTGCAAAATATTTTGTGATGACAATGTGGTTATAGTCCACATGAAAGTGGGATTCTAAGGGGGCAATCCATCTTGGTAGTTTGGGTTGAATTGGAAATGCTAGCAAGTGTTTAGGTGCTAGTATTTTTTTGGCATTATTGTTCATATATCTTGTAATGAATTTGTTCTTCATGCAGTTCTAGTTATTGCCATAGGTTGTGTAGTAGCAATATGCAAGATGTCACTTGATCATTTACTAGTCATGAATACAAGAGTTCACAGACCAACATGTCTACAATGGTGTCTTGGAGTATTCATTGCAAGTTGTAAATACAATTGTCATAAAACAATGTTTTGTAACGTGCATATCATTAAAAGACCCAGACAATGGTGTGGAGTCCCACAGAACAATACATAAACAATAACAAAAAATATGGCCTAAATGAAAATTGTAGTGTAGGTTCACAAAGTATTAGTTACCTATCCATACCCATATTTGGTATCTTGGATTCCCTTGGCATCTAAATGCACATATGCCTAGTTCCTATGTCCTTTAGGTGATTCTATTTTTGAGCCTGGGGTTCTAGTATTCCTCTATGTCATCTAAGTGTGTCATCACCAGGAGTAAATGGAAACAAAGGGTCTATGTCTAGGTGTTCAATACTAGCAATGCCCCTAGCTATCATGTTTTGTTTGGCCTTCAACACCTTCAATCTTGAAAATAAATGTGGTTGTAACGTTGGAAATTCAATGGTAGTGATTTTTATGGCATGAAATACCTAGTCGATGAAATCCCCTAGGTTAGCATATTTAACTTGGGCAATAGTGGTTGTCATTTCCAAAATACCAATGTCTTCATTTTTTGGGTCAATGTCAAGTTGTTGATTAAGTAGGTCATCACAAACCATGTGTCCAGTTGTGGGAGGACACTTGTTTACTCCATGGAATGTGCCCATATCCTTAACAATGGCACCATAAAAAAATATTAGGATGGAGCATTTTGAATACCTTCATGACATGTTTACATGCAATCCCCTGTTCTACAAATGGGCAATTGCATTGTGGCCATTTAGATGACGAAATGTGAATGGTCCATACTTTGGTGCGTGGTTGATGGATGCGACATATGTAATGTCCTCCCCATCATGACATAACAAGACATTAGAATATGGAATACTTCATGCCCCTAACATTGCTAAGGCAACAATGCCTTCTTGTTTCTTGTTTTTCACATACCCAAAAAACTTGCACTACACACCATACCAGTAGTGAGTAAAAACATTTCCAATAGGATGAAAAATCAGCCAATCCAATCTACGTATAATAAACCAGTCTCTGGACAACATGAGGATTTGTTTCATATTGCTATGGAATGATTCCATAGTCACATTGGTGTCTTGCCTTGCATGTGGAATGTTGCGATTACCAACACACCGCATTGTCACCTTATGCGTCCAATGGTCTTTAAAATATTCAATGAATCAAAATGCATTGGGGTATTTGGTTGCCATGATGTCTATTTGTAGTTACGCCTAGAAAACAAGATCATGATCTAGTGGACAAGCTCTTGAATACATTATTTGGTCCAAAACAAATAATACTTTTGTTCGATCTTATGTTGTTGGAATGTTTTTTACAACATTTTTTGCCCATGCTTTGTGCACATGTGACAAACATAAAAAAAACTTTGGCCCCTGGCCAAACATTGTTGCATGGGAAAACATCATCTATAAAAATTAGTTCTTCTAGTATTCTAATAAAGTGTCTATGGATGTCAAGCAAGCATGAAATAAAACATGTTTTGACAAAAATTGATGTGATTACTGATAATATAAATAGTTTGTGCCAAAATATGATGTGTAGCAAAGAATGATCTACCAAACTATTTGGTTCTACAACAAAGTATGCATTACAATACACAAGTAATAAACATGAAATTGTATGTAGATTTAGGGAAATCAAACTTCAACACATTGATTTTAGCTTGAACATTATCAACAAGGATACCATTAGGCATCCAATTGCATGGCATACATTTTGATAGTGCTCGAAGAACTAGGTCAAGGTCACTTTTTCGACTTTTTCCAATGACAATGAATGCAACCAATATCCCATTTTGCCATTCAGCAAACACCATTAGGGTGTACAAAAGGTATTGCAAAAAACATAATGCCAACATTAGTGACAATGTTGTGGAACATATTAATTATGTGGCATTTCATACAATAGCAAAAAAGGTGTACTTTGCTTTGATTAGTGCCAAATGTTCGATCAAAAGATAATACACTACCATGCCCAAATTTTTGCATAATTTCCAACTGCCATGGAGTTTGGATTCCCAATGTGAACGGAATGTCATCTTGGGTTTGTGAATTGAAGTCCATAAGGGCATGTTAAACATAAAAGAAAATTGAATCTGGATTTTTTAGAACCCACATTCTAACACTAATGGGGTCTTGTGGTGTTTTTGCCATAGTTCATTAGCTCGTTTTTTTGCCAAGTTTTTCACATCAAATGGGAAAACAAAGGTGTCTTAGGTCATAGGTTCATTTTTCAATGCCATATTTTTAACATGCATTTTTTGATGAATCATTACTTGAACTGGGGATAGGCCTTGCTTTAGCAGCCCCATTAGGTGAGCCTTTATACCATCTAACAATTGGGAACCTTAAGCATGTTGATATCCAACATCTGTCCCATGGCATATTTCACCCTCTTTGTTTTTATGTTCTACACTCAAGTATATCAAATGACAAAGGCTTTGGTCCAAATATGGTTGTTTTGCAATGAAAGCTCTTTGACAACCACGCTTAATGGACATACTAAACATTGTCTTTGAAATATGAGTCTTTTGTTATGCTTGATGGTTGGATTTTGGGAACTCCAACAAAGCCTTTTTCCCCTTCTTGCTAGTTGTTCCATTCACTTTGGTGTTGCTTTCATTTATGTTGTGTAGACGATAATAGCTTCTGCATGTCCTTTGGGAGTTCAATTGTGTAGTCTTCGGGTCCAAAGTTACAAGAGAAGTTATAGCACAATGACACAAACAACAAGCTCCAAATTCACAGTAAGCCTTGAACAACAAAATCATCCACATAATACTTACTTACTTGTTAAATTGAGATGTGAATGGTCATGTTATAGTGGGACAATTAATACTTCAATTCAAATTATATATCATGAAAGGTTGCTTCGTAGCAAACTTTCACAAGATCTTAGAATCAACATATAATTCAAAAAGAGAAGGGAGATTGGAAGCAGTATAATATAATGTGACAACCAACATTGCCAAAATTGTAATATGGTTAACTATGCCAAAAATGAAAAACCAAAACAATACACATTGGAAATTTAAGCCAATATAGAAATGCAAAACAAAAACTAGCATAGATAAAATGTTTTGTTGTTTATTTCATCACCTAATAACAAGCAACACAAAGTTGGCTTTTGGGTGTGTGAATGTGTTTGCGGGATTGCAAAGCTTGTGCTCCTTTGTCCTTGTAAATTTGTAAAGGAGTTTTGAATTGTTCTGTTCCCCTTGCACAAAATCCTAAAGTCAATCCCATGGAATGATCGCAATTTCAATTTGTTTATAAAGATCGTGCCCATATGTAACATGAGGCAACCATGTGATGTGATCCTTCTGGAATGGTCCGGAAAGAGGTGATTACACGATCTCCTTCAAAATTTCAATTAAAATCTTTTCTTTTGAATAAACAAAAGGTTCATCTTGTAAGATCTCCGAGATTCCTACATCATCCACAACCACCTTAAAATAATCTTAGTTTGACATTACATAAAAGAAATTGTATATCCTAGAATGAAAATTTGTTACAAGATAAACACTTGGAAGCTTTATTGAAGAAGATTAAACAAAATTAACATTTTAATGCAAAAGACACTAAATTCCCATAGCATAATAAATTATGCTACAATTTTTTCCTCCCTTAAAATAAGGTCAAAAATTTAAACCCTCAAATGTGGGTTGCTATAATATAACAAAAATGAAAACACAAATGTATTCAATTTTTGCAAAATAGAAATAAGCAAAATAGAAATCCTAGGTTGAAAACTTGAATGGAGTCTGCAAGTAAAAATATTGGACAGAACATTGAGAAGCACTAAACCTTGATGAGCAAAGCAAGGTCAACAAACCTTAAACATAGGAAGCATAATGTTGGGGACCAATGACAAGTTTTGCATATGGGTTTTGAAGCAAAACATGAATCTCAATTAGAAAAGATGATGCTTAATTTCAAGGTACATGTTAGGTTTACTTCACTTTCAAATGCTTGGTTGTGGATGTTTGAAGAACTTTATCCCAAATCTACTAATGTTAGATGGATTTCAAATTTGATTTCCAACAAACCCATTTTTTACACACTATTCAAATTCCCTAGTCGTTTGAAGATTTATTGTTTAGGCAGGCAACAGAATAATCTAGACTTATAGTTGATATGGAAAAAATCTCTGTTGATTCGACTTACCAACAAAACATGAAAACTTTCCATTGAAGGCAACAATGTTTGAGGGTGGTTGACAATGATTGAAATGTTCTACAAACAGTGATGAAAGGGGTTCGCATGTGTGACATGGAAGGCCTAACGGTGGGGCATCGTGACCCGAAATAGGCGTTGGACAGAGCTTGATGGGGAGGGTATTTAACGTCTCACATGCCACCCTATCTTGAGGGTTCCACAGGGATGTGGCAACAATGGCTGATTGGCCCTTAGTATGCTTGGTGGCATCTTATTGCATAAAAAACCTACCATAAATTTTTGAATGTACCCAAAAGAACCTTCTCATGTGCAAACACCTCAAATCATGGGACGTTAAATTACAACACCCCCCCCCCCCCCCCCCCCCCCCCACCCCCTCCCCCTCCCCCCCCCTACCTTCTTCTTCCTCTTCCCCCTCCTTTTCTCTTTTTTCT
>Ga0116231_10012700_pt1 | contig 12233 bp, 6 predicted proteins | sample S1TSphgellanicum_2_FD_89695 | JGI IMG/M metagenome (GOLD analysis project Ga0116231, IMG submission 89695) | Host-associated microbial communities from peat moss isolated from Minnesota, USA - S1T2_Fd - Sphagnum magellanicum MG | ecosystem: Host-associated > Plants > Peat moss > Unclassified... | reverse complement strand
GCCGGCGAGAGCGATTGCACCGGCGGCAACATCCCCGGCAGCGGCGGGTCGCTGCCGTTTGCCTGCAACGATGGCGCGTTCAGCGACGCGGTCAGCGCCAGCCTGAGTTTTACGCACGGACCTCTCTATGTGGTTGCGGCTTACGAGCGCCACCGCAAGGTGAACCGCGCGAGCGACCTCACCGGCAATTACGCCAACCCGCCGCCGCTCTATTTCAACAATGATGTCGCCGACGAGGACGCGGCCAAGGTAGCACTACAATATACGTTCCCGACGCAGACCACCGTGGGCGGCGTATTCGAAAGCCTGCACCGCTACGTGCCCGACTATCTGCAATTCCAGAACGAGCGGCAGCGCACCGGCTATTGGCTGGAGGCGTCGCAGCACATCGACCATGTCGGTGACCTGTCGGCCGGCTGGGCGCATGCCGACCGCACGCCAGGCGATCCCGGTCAGCACAATGATTCGCTCGAACTGCCGCCGCTCGGCCAGCCTGGCGACTCGGTCGGCGGGCCGCACCTGAACAACACCGCCAACATGTTCACGGTCGGGCTGATCCATGAGCTTGGCACGGGCCTGTCCGTCTATACCGACTGGGCGCTGCTGCTGAACGGTCCCGCCGCGCATTACGCGCTCGGCGCCGGCGGCCGCGCCATCACCTACGATTGCCACGACGCTTCCGACGCCACCGGCGATGAAAGCTCCGACCCGCATTGCTGGACCGGTGGGCACCCGCAGGCTGTGTCGCTGGGAATGCGGTACAAGTTCTAAGACCCAAGGCAAGGTCTTCTTTTTTGAAAAAAAGAAGCAAAAAACTTTTGATTGTTTTGGCTTCGGCCTTGCCGGATAGGCCGAGTCCAGACTCGTAAAAGTTTTTTGGTTCTTTTTCTCAAAAAAGAACCGCTTTCTTTCGCCTTCCCCCGCTGGTAATTCGGCGTGTCCATCACCGGAGCGGACATGCCGGACGATCCGTTCGAGGCCGAGGATTTCCCCGAGGAGCTCTACCTTGCCGCCTTCGGCGACGTGCGCGAGGCTGTGCTCGCCGGCGCCTTCGCCAGTGGTTACGAGCATTACGTCGGGTTCGGCCGCGCGGAGATCGCCAACGGCGTCCGACCCTCCCCCTTCGACCCAGGGCCGCCAGGGCTGGAGCGCTCCATCTTGCCCGCAGCCGATTTCGACGGCCCCGTGCCGCCCTCGCCCGAGCCTGTCGATCCGCCGGCCTTCGAGAGCGCGATCCGCTACACCCCGCCGCCTCCGCCGCCATTTCCCGCCAGAACCGCAGAGGCGCTCTTTTCCGAAGCGCTCTATCTGGCCGTGAACCCGGATGTCGCCGAGCAGGTGGCGTTGGGCGCCATCCCGGACGGCCATACCCATTGGATCAGCCAGGGGCGCGCCGAGGAGGCGCAGGGCCTGCGCCCCAGCCTGACCAGCGACGTGCTCTATCAAGGTATGCCTGCCCCCGGCACGGACGCGCCTGTCGATGCGAGCAATTTTGATTCCGAAAGCTATTTCCTGCTCTATCCGGACGTGCGCCAGGCTTTAGGCAGCAGCCCTGAGGCCGCCGTGCACCACTGGGTGCATCACGGAAGGTTCGAGGGCCGGGTCGGCGCCGGCATCGCCCCCTATGGCACCTGGCAGGCGCGCGCAGCAGAAGTGCTGGCGAAGCCGTTCGGCATTAACGTCTTCGGCCCTTTCGCCGCCACCAGCGGGCTGGGCACCGCCGCCCGCGGTCTGCTTGGCGCGTTGCAGACGATCGGGGTCGAGATCGAGCTGCACCCGTTCGACGTCAGCCGCGGCCTGCCGCGCATCACCGCCGCCGAGCGCGCCCGCCGCCCCACCTACCGCATCAATCTGATCATGGCCAACGCCGACCAGATGGCGCGTCTCACGTCGCTCTACGCCACCGGGTTTTTCGACGATGCCTACAACATTGCGGTATGGCACTGGGAGCTCGCCGCCTTCCGTTCCGACTGGCACGGCAGTTTTGCGGCCGTGGACGAAGTCTGGACGACCAGCGATTTCGAGGTTGAAAGCATCGGCGCGGTCTCACCGGTCCCGGTGCACAAGATCCGCCTGCCGGTGGAGGTGGCTGCCGCGCCGGCCACCGCGGGGCGAGACATGTTCGGCATCCCCCGTAACCGGCTGGTGTTTCTGGTGGCGTTCGATGTCGGCAGCACGGCGGCGCGCAAGAACCCGCGCCTGGTGGTCGATGCGTTCCGCGCCGCTTTCGCGCCGGACGAAAACGTTTTCCTGGTAATTAAATTCCACGCTACCTCCGTCGATCCAGCCATTACCCGCCAGCTCACACAGGCGTTGCGCGGGGCGGAAAATGTGCTGGTGATCGCCGACCGCCTGTCGGAAGCGGACATGGCGTTGTTGCGCGCCGCCTGCGACTGTTTCGTCTCTGCCCACCGCAGCGAAGGTTTTGGGCTGAACATCGCCGAGTTCATGGCGCTGGGCAAACCGGTGATCGCCACGGCCTATTCGGGCAATCTGGAGTTTTTCGACGAGAGTGTCGGCTATCCCATCACCTATAAACTCGTGGAAGTGGAGGCGCAGGTTGGCCCCTACATGCCGCATGCGGTGTGGGCGGAGCCGGACCGCGCCTGCCTCATCGCTGCATTCCGGCAAGTGTACGAGGATCAGCCGGCCGCGTGGGCGCGCGGGCAGGTGGGGGCGGCGCGCATGCGCGAGAATTTCTCGCCGGCGCGAATCGGCCAGGATATCCGCCAGCGGCTGCATGCCATAGGGCTCGCCGCCGACCTGCCGCCCTTCCTGACCTGGTACGGCCGCACCCGCGGCCTGGTAGGTGCGGCCCCTGTCGCCGGCCTCTCGCCATTTCAGCGCCAGGCGATCGCGGCCCTTGGTCTGCGCCGGCCGGTGATCAGCCTGATCGTCCCCGTGTTCAACGTGCGGCCGGATTTCCTGCAGACCTGCGTCCTGTCGGTGCTCGCGCAAACCTATCCGTTCTGGGAACTCTGCCTGTGCGATGACGCCTCCACCGATCCCGGCACGCAGGCGGTGCTGACCGCCCTGCAAGGGGTGGATCCGCGCATACGCATCCGCCGCCTGGCGCAAAACCAAGGCATCGCCGGCGCTTCGAACATGGCCGTGGAGATGGCCACCGGCGAATTCATCGCCATGCTCGACAATGACGACGCCATCGCGCCGGATGCGCTGCTCGAAGTCGCGCGTGCCCTGTTCGCCGACCCCTCTATCGACGTGATTTATACCGATGAGGACAAGATCGACGAAGAAGGCCGACTGATCGACACGTATTTCAAGCCGGACTGGTCTCCTGAACATCTCGAATCCGTCATGTACGTGCTGCACATGCTGGTGGTGCGCAAACGCCTGTTTTTGGAACTCGGCGGTTTCCGCAGCGATTATTCCGGCGCGCAGGATTTTGACCTGATGCTGCGCCTCTCGCGCCGCACGCCGCATGTGCATCACATCCAGAAGGCGCTGTACCATTGGCGCGCGGTGGAAGGCTCGGCGGCGGCCGTTGTGGACGCAAAACCTTATGCACTTGAAGCAGGATTCCGCGCCTTGCAGGACCATGTGGCCGCGCGCCACGGCGACCGCGCCTGGGTCGAGCCGGGCCTGCTCGCCGGCACTTTCCGCGTGCGCCGCCGAATCCTGGGCAATCCGCGCGTTTCGCTGCTGATACTGACCAACAACACGGAACTCGAGCTGCCGTCGCGCGGGAAATTCCATATGGTGGATAATATGGTGGATTCCATCCTCCGCCGCACCAGCTACCGCAATTACGAAATCGTCGTGGTGGACAACAGCAAGCTCACGGAAGATCAGCGCACCCGTTTCAGCTCGCTCGGCGTGCGCGTTGAAAATTACACCGGCCCTGTCGTGCCGTTCAATTACGCGGCAAAGGCGAATTTTGCCCTGCGCGCCTGCCGCACCGAACATCTGGTCATGCTCAATGACGACATGGAGGTGATCAACGACGACTGGCTCACCGCCCTGCTAGAATTATCGCAGGATCCGGAGGTGGGTGCTGTCGGCGCCCGCCTGCTGCACGCCGACGGCACCTTGCAGCACGCCGGCTGCGTCATTGGCGTGAACGGCGGCAGCGCTCACGTGTATCACTCGTTCCCCGGCGATTTCGTCGGTTACAACGGTTTCACCCATCTGATCCGCAACTACTCGGCCGTGACCGGCGCTTGCCTCGCAACCCGCAAGAGCGTGGTGTCACAAGCCGGCGGACTGGACGAGAGTTTTGCCGTCGATTTCAATGACACGGACCTATGCTTGAAAATCCTGGAGACCGGCTACCGCATCGTGTACACGCCCTACGCCCAGCTTTTTCATTTCGAAGGCATCTCGGCCAAGCGCACCACGCAAAACCCCGACGAACGCCGCCGCTTCGTCGCCCGCTGGGCGCGGTATATGGAGAATGATCCGTATTTCAACCCGAATTTCGCGCGCGACCGGTTTGATTTCACGGTGGCGTCATAGTGTAAGGAAGGACTTCTTTTTTGAAAAAAAAAGAAGCAAAAAACTTTTATCTGTTTGGCTTCGGCCCCTCCGGAGAGACTCCGCCCAGGATTCAAAAGTTTTTTGGTTCTTTTTTTCAAAAAAGAACTGCTTCCTTCACTTGCCTTACGGCACCAACTTCTTGACATGCGCCCCATCGGTCAGCCGCGAAGCGCCATCGGTCACGACAATATCTCCAGGCGAAAGCCCGCTGCTCACCACAGCCAAAGCATCATCCTGGTGCGATATAGTAACATTGCGCCGCGTCACGCTGCGGTCCGCATTCACCAGAAACACGTAGCTGCCCTGCGCGCCGCGTTGCACCGCCTGTGTCGGCACGGTCGTCACCCCATGATCGACGCGCAGCGCGAGCCGCACATTGACGAAGGCGCCCGGCCAAAGCCGCAGCTCCGGATTGGGGAAAATCGCTTTCAGTTTTATGGTGCCGGTATTCTGATCCACCTCATTGTCGAGCACCGCCACGTGCCCACGGTCGAGCACCGTGCCGGCGTCGCCATTCTGCGGCAGCGCCTCCACCGTGGGGCCGCCGGTGGAAGCCTGATCCGCCATTGCCTGTGTCACCGCGGGAAGAGTTTGTTGCGGTAACGTGAAAACCACGAAAATCGGTTTTAATGTCGTGACCACGGTAATCGGCGTGGTGTCCGTGCTGCTCACCAGATTGCCGATATCCACCTGGCGGATGCCGGTGCGGCCATCGACCGGGGATTTGATGGTGGTGTAGTCGAGATTCGTGTGCGCGCTGTCGATCTGCGCCTGATCCTGTGCCACCTGCGCCTGGTCGGCGGCGACGGTGGCGCGCTGCGTATCCGCCTGCTGCGCTGTGCCATATTGGGATTTTGCCAATTTGTCGTAGCGCGCCAGGTCGCGGATGGCATTGGCAAGTGTTGCTTCGTCCTGCGCTTTTTTGGCGACCGCCAGGTCGTAGGCGGCCTGGTAGGTGCGTGGATCGATACGCGCCAGCACATCGCCGGTGTGCACGTCCTGGCCTTCATGAAACCCGATTTTGACCAGCGGCCCGCTGACCATGGGCCGTATATTGACCGTGTTGAGTGCCTGCACGGTGCCGATACCGTCGAGCGTCACCGGCACATCGGCGCGCGTGGCCGCAGCGGTGACGACCGGAATATCGCTGTTCGCGGCCGCTTCGGCCAATTTGGCCTTTGCCGCCTGCTGGTGATGGCGGTAGCCCACGAGCACGCCGACCACGATGAGCAGGAGGATAATGGCGGCGACAAATTTCTTCATGAGCGCTCCGGAATGGTCCAGCCCCCGCCAAGGGCTTTATATAATGCGACCAGCGCCGTGAAGCGCGCCACGCGCACTTGCGCCAGTGCGTCCTGGTCGTTGAACAAGGTGGTTTGCGTGTTCAGCACGGTAATAATATCCACCGTGCCGGCCTGAAGCTGCGCGCCGGCGATGTCGGCCGAGCGCTGCGCCGTGCGCACCGCGTCCGCCTCCAGCGCCTCCTGGTCCGCCGTAAATTTCTGCTGGGTGAGCGCGGTCTCGACATCGGATAGAGCCTGCAACACGGATTTCACGTAATCCGCCGCCAGTTCGCGGAACCGGCCCTTGGCTTCGCCCAGCGTGCCTTCCTTCTGGCCATTGTCGAAAATCGTCTGCGTCAGCGAGCTCGCCAGGCTCGCAATCAGCGTGCCGGGGCCGGTGAAGCTGGACAGAGCGAGGCTGGAGAGGCCGCCGGCCGCGGTCAGGGTCAGCGAGGGGTAGAAGGCGGCCACGTCGGCGCGCACCGTCTGGTTTTCGGCGATCAGTTGCGCCTCGGCGTTGGCGACATCGGGGCGGCGGCGCAGCAGGTCGGACGGCAGGCCCGCCGCCACTTCGGGCAGATGCAGGCTGGTGAGCGGCACCGGGCTGAGGGTGATTTTTTCCGGCGGCGTGCCCACCAGGATGGCGAGTGCGATCACCTCCTGCCGGTACTGGCTTTCGAAGCTGGGGATTTGCGCGCGGTAGCCGGCGACCAGCGCCTCCTGCTGGCTGACATCGAGCAGCGAGGCGGTACCGACGGACAGGCGGCCGCGGTACGCATCCAGCACATGCTGCGACGTTTCCAGAGTATGGCGCGCAATCTCCAGCCGGTCGCGGTAGCTGAGTGCCTGGAAATAGGTGGTGGCGATGCTGCTGATGGTGGTCAGCAGCACCGTCTGCTGATCATAGCGGCTGGCGAGCGCCGAGGCTTTGGCGGCACGCAAGGCGTCCAGATTCTGGCCCCAGAAATCCACTTCGTAGGAGGCGGAAAGCTCGGCCTGGTAGCTGCGCGTCTCGGTGTAGCGCGAGCCGCCGGTGGTGAGGCCGCTGAGCGCCGATGTGCTGCCGAAGCTGCTCGCGGCCCCGCCCAGCGCGCTGGTGCTCAGCGAGGACGATCCGCTGCCGGTGCGCTCCCAATTCTGGTTGCCGGTGCCGGTGATGCTCGGCAGCAGCGGTGCGCCGGCCACACGCGCCGCCTGATCCGCCTGGATCACGCGCGCAATGGCCGCCTGGACGTCCGGGCTCGCGGTGATTGCCGTCTCGATCAGCCGGTCCAGCTCGGGTGCGCCAAACCCGCGCCACCAGGCGCGGTCGATCGGCGGCAGAGCCTGCTGTTGCGTGCCGGCCGCGGTGAAGGCGCCTGGCACGTCCAGCGTGGGCCGCTGATAGCGGGGGCCGACGCCGCAGCCGGCAAGTGTGGTCGCGAGCAGCAGCGCCGTCGCGCGGGGTGGGCGGGTCATGGGGTCGGCATCGGGGGTGGGGTCGGGTCCTTTGCCCGGATACATAGCGCATCCGTGGCCCCACGCCAGCGTGAGGTTTTGGCCGGCCGGCGGGCCACGGCCGCAGCCCGCATCGCGTCGGGGCGATGCGGCACCTTCCCGCGCGCCTTACGGGCATTGCCGCCCGGGCGAAAAATCGCTGTGATGAAAACCTGCGGGCGAGAGGTTTTTGCCGAGGCCTTACTTCTGAGGAAGATCGACGTTGCTGACGTGAATGTCCTTCCAGCCCAGCCCCACATCAGCCAGAATCTTGAAGAAACTTCCGGCACAGAACCACGGCCCGGGTATATCGTTGCCGAACGGCCCAGCCGAATGTGCCAGGAACGAGTAATCGGCCGGCCCCGCCATGGTGCTGATTCTGTGATTTCCATAGACTTGCGGGATCGTGTAGCCGTCCACGAGCTTGAAGGACTTATAGCCGCCATCCGATACGAAAGCGGCGAACACATCGATCTCATGCGATTCGGCGGACACGTAAGCCGGAAAAATAGCAGCGCGGAACAAGCTTTTTAGGAGAACTTTGTCGTAGTGCTCAACATCGATCTTGATGTAATGCGGCGTGCCATACTGCTTAATGAGATTTACCAGGGACCTGGACGCGACCTGAATCTGTTCAAATTCCGCGATTTTGCCATCCGAGGGCCGAGGGAATTGACTGAGCACATGATGCTGCCTGTGGACGTAAAACGGCACGGACGCCGCATCGCCCGCCGCAGTCACCGCGCAGCCCTCCACCACCAGCCGGCCCGACGCGATCTCCGCCTGGAACCGCGTTTTGATGCCGTACGTGAGAACGGGATTTGCCTCTATGGCAACCACCAGGTCCGCCTTATGCAAATAGTAGGGAATGTCGCTACCATTGTTCGATCCGACATCGTAGATGATTTTCACTGATTTTTCCTTGTGCCGCAGGAGAAATCTCAGCTGTAGCATGACAAGCACAGCGCCCGGACAATGTTGCAACACAGTAATCGATGCGCGGGAGCGAGTAAAGGCTGAAAATATCGGCGTAGCCCGCATCGCGCCTGGACGATGCGGGAGCCGCCGTCGGGTGTGGTGGTGCCTGCGATGCCGTCCGTCCGGTTTTACTCCCCGCGCAGTTCGCTGTTCGGGATGTGCGGCTCGAAGCTTAAGCTGGCAAGGCAGGTGGTCTGGTGACGAATCGGGCCGTTCCGACCTTCCTGGAAGCACCCCAGCCCTCGTGGAAGTCGCTCGTGTTGCGGCTGCCGATATATTGCGGAGGAGACAGAAGCAAGGTGGGGAGTGGGTATTTCATCGGCGTTTCCTGAGGCGCATGGGACGCGGCCGCGACTCTACCAGAGCGCGATTCAGCACGGAACGGGATGGTCTTCGCGACCGTATTTCAATGCCAAATCGTATGGGGCCCTACTCTTCTTCGACCTTATTGTAGGGCGGGAAAGCGAAGCGCCTCCCGCCACAACGGCGCTCACCTTACAAGCCGAGACCTTGCCGTCTGCCGGCATCATGCCGGCGGCATGGCGCCTCGTTGGCCGTGCGTGCGGCGGGAGGCGCTTCGCTTTCCCGCCCTACGTTTTGTTTGCGTTACGGGACGTATTGCAGGGCGCCGCGGTCGTAGCCGCCGCCTGGGGTGGGGCGGGGGTTGCTAGCGTAGTCGGTGGCCGGCGCGTCGGTCGAGGAGGCGCTGCCGATTGCTGGCGAGCCGGATTTCAGCGTGAAATTATAGCTCGCGGCCGCGGAGAATTTGGGGTCAGCCACGATATCATGCGGGCCGGGTGCGACGGACTTTTCGCTCTTGACCGGTGTCGTGCTGTAGAGAATGTTGTAGTCATACACTACGTTGCTGGCGTTGTTATACGTCGAGTAGTAGGTAAAATCCGGCGCCGCATACAGAATATTGTTGAGAATATTTACGTCGGTGCCGCTGTTGGCAAAAACATTCCCCTCGTTCAAAGTCGGCGTACGGTTGTTCTCGTACGTGGTGTTGAACACGATATCCACATGCGCGCTCGCATAGGTATGGATGCCCGAGCCGCCGTTCAAATACGCAATATTGTTGGCGACCAAAGTGCGGCCGCCGTACGCCACGTTGTTGCTCTGCGTATTCTTGTTGTCATCAACAATGATACCGTTACCGTCGGTAATGGTGCCGGCTTCATAGAAGGGGATATACTCGCGGTTTTCGTAGCTGGCATTGTCGAGAATGAAATTCTTGTAGCCCGTGTTGCTGTCCGTATCGCGCATTTCCCAGATGCTGATGCCGCTGTTGGCGTAGGGCGACCAGTAGGCATTCATGTAGCTGCTGTTGTGCGCGATGGTGATGTAATCCGCATAGCAGGTGGCGATCCCGGCGCCGGGCGCGTCATGCACCACATTGTTCTCGATAACGACGTGGCTGAAGGTTTGTCCGCTGCCGCAGCCCACCACGATACCATTGGCGCTGGTCAGGTAATTGCTGAGGTTGGTCGCATTGGCCTGCGCATAAGCCAGCGTCACCATCGCGCGGCCGCCGCCGACATTAAACCCGCTGATGACGATGTAATTGGCGTTGATACTGATGCCCGTCCAGCCGTTCTTGAAATTGATCACCGGGCTCTGGCCGGGATAGGCGCGGTAGGTAATCGGCGCGTCGGCGGTGCCGGAGGTATTGATGTCCAGCACGTCGCACTGGGTGCACGGCACACCATAAGTCCCGTTCAGGACCATGACCGTATCGCCCGGCGCGGTCAGATTGGCTGCGTGTTGCAGCGTGGCAAAGGGGGCGGTGATTTTCGTGCCGGCGTTCTTATCGCTGCCGGTGCCGGACACATACCAGGTGGTGGCGGAGGCAGCGGAGGGCAGCGCAGCGGCGCAAAGCACGGCAAGGGCAGTACGGGAGGGCACGATGGAACATTCCTTGGACTAATGGCTTGCAACCATAGGTTTTAGCCAGCACCTGCTAACAACCTATTAATTGTGTCGTCAACTGGTCCATGTTCGCTGGCGACGCCGCCGACCCCTCCCTTGCCGTGGTGGTCAGGGCGGCGACGTGCTTTCTGCCTCTACCGGGCCAGCGGCCGATACTTGATCCGGTGCGGCTCGGTAGCATCCGCCCCGAGCCGCCGCCGCTTGTCGGCCTCGTAATCCGCAAAATTCCCCTCGAACCATTCGACATGGCTGTCGCCCTCGAACGCCAGAATATGCGTGGCCAGACGGTCGAGGAACCAGCGGTCGTGGCTGATGATGACACAGCAGCCGGCGAATTCGGCCAGCGCTTCTTCCAGGGCACGCAGCGTATCGACGTCGAGGTCGTTTGTCGGCTCGTCGAGCAATATGACATTGCTTTCGCTTTTCAGCATTTTGGCCAGATGCACCCGGTTGCGCTCGCCGCCCGAGAGGATGCCGACGCGCTTCTGCTGGTCCGCGCCCTTGAAATTGAAGGCGCCGACATAGGCGCGCGACGGCACCGCGCGCTTGCCGATATAGATCACGTCGGTGCCCCCAGAAATTTCCTCCCACACGGTTTTGTTCCCGTCCAGACTGTCGCGCGACTGATCGACATACCCGAGCTTTACTGTGTCGCCGATGCGCAGATGGCCGCCGTCGGGCGTCTCCTGGCCGGTGATCATGCGGAATAAAGTGGTTTTGCCGGCGCCGTTCGGCCCTATCACACCCACGATGCCGCCAGGCGGGAGTTTAAAGCTCAGATCATCGATGAGCAGACGGTTACCGTAGGCCTTGCGCACAGACTCAGCTTCGATGACCAGGCCACCCAGGCGGGGGCCGGGGGGGATGACGATTTCGGCGACCGTCGTTGCGAGTTCGGCGCTCTTGCTCTGCATTTCCTCATATTTCTGGATGCGCGCCTTGCTCTTGGTCTGCCGCGCCTTCGGGCTCGAGGAAATCCATTCCGCCTCGGCCGCCAGCGACCGCTGCCGCGCGCTCTCCTCTTTCTCTTCCTGTGCGAGGCGCTTGCGTTTCTGCGTCAGCCAGCTCGAGTAATTGCCCTCGAACGGGTAGCCGCGGCCGCGCTCGATCTCCAGAATCCAGTTGGTGACGTTGTCGAGGAAATACCGGTCGTGAGTGACGATCATCACCGTGCCGGCAAAATCGCGCAGTGTTTTCTCCAGCCAGGCGACGCTTTCGGCGTCCAGATGGTTGGTGGGCTCATCGAGCAGCAGCAGGTCCGGTTTTTCGAGTAGCAGGCGGCACAGCGCCACACGCCTCCGCTCGCCGCCCGAGAGTTTGGTGACATCGGCTTCCGGCGGCGGGCAGCGCAGCGCGTCGAGCGCGATTTCGATGCGGCGGTCCAGATCCCAGCCGTCGCCGGCGTCGATCTCCTCCTGCAGCTTGGCCTGTTCGGCGAGAAGGTCGTTCATTTCGTCATCCTCCATCGGGAGGGCGAAACGCTCGGAAATTTCGTTGAAGCGGGTGATGGCGGCCTTCAGCTCGGCGAACGCCTCGGCCACGTTGTCGCCGACGTTTTTGGCCGGGTCGAGATGCGGTTCCTGCTGCAAATAGCCGACGCGCACGCCCTCGGCCGCCCAGGCCTCGCCGCCGAACTCCTTCTCCACCCCGGCCATGATTTTCAGCAGCGTCGATTTGCCGGCGCCGTTGACGCCGAGCACGCCGATTTTCACGCCCGGCAGGAAGGAGAGGGTGATGCCCTTAAAAACCTCGCGGCCGCCGGGGAAGGCTTTGGTGACGTCCTTCATGACATAAACGTACTGGTAGGCGGCCATGGGCGAGCTCCCTGGGAGGCGTGGATCGGCTGTGTGTAGAGACACCGGGGGCGGTGGACAACCGTGGCAGGAAGGAAGACTTCTTTTTTGAAAAAAAGAAGCAAAAAACTTTTGGATATTTAGACGGGTGCTGGTCGTTCTGCTCAGCCCAAATGGATAAAAGTTTTTTGCTTCTTTTTTTCAAAAAAGAAGTCTTCCTTACACTCTCTCACTAATAGCAATAGCCACTTTGCACCCGCTCTTAATGACCTTATGG
>Ga0116231_10012699_pt1 | contig 12235 bp, 5 predicted proteins | sample S1TSphgellanicum_2_FD_89695 | JGI IMG/M metagenome (GOLD analysis project Ga0116231, IMG submission 89695) | Host-associated microbial communities from peat moss isolated from Minnesota, USA - S1T2_Fd - Sphagnum magellanicum MG | ecosystem: Host-associated > Plants > Peat moss > Unclassified... | reverse complement strand
AACAACTATTATAGTGCATGGGAAATTTGGAGTTGGGAAGACAGCATTGGTGGAATATGTGAGGCAGAAACATGCCATGGTTTTATATGACACTTTTCCTGGGGGAATCTTTCAAATGAAGTATGGCCATGATTGTAATATAATTGCAAGTCAAGGAGAGCTCCTACGACAACTTACGCAACCTAGCAAGGTAGGCCCATTCTTTGAAACAATCGCATGAAGTAACAGTGTGAGAAAACATATGGAGCATTTAGTATCTTGATTGGATGTTTCAACTTCTTTTAACATCATTGTTAAACTATTCATTTCAACTTGTTGATGCAAATAAATGAAGTACATTTGTTATAATTGGAATTGGCAAATAGTGGTATTGTTGTTTAGAATGGGTTTGCTATGTTGCCTTTTTATAACAATTATGTTATTCAGCTTAGGAAGTAGGGAGATAAATGAAGATTGTGATTTTCTTTTTGACAACCTAATAAATGGGCACCTACAGGTAGGGGTTTTTCAAACACCTTCACATAGGAGCATTCTCAACATGCTTCAAGAGGAGCTGAATAACCTTGGTGGAAATTGGCTACTAATGGTGGACGATGTTTGGAGCAGTAGATTGATTGATGAATCTCCTATACCAAGCAACATGGGGTCCAGGTTGCTAATCACTTCTAGGTTTCCATTGAAAGGACTACCAGCCATTCGGATTAAGGTGGATGAACAGAGCAACGAAGATCTTGCTGCAAAATTACTTGCAAGCAAGGCCGCTGAGGATCCAGAGGAAACCAGATTCCCTCAAGGATGTGAGGTGAAAACTCTTTCACATGATTATTTTTGTCTTCCTTGTCTTTCAGTCTTTATTGAGAGGTATTTTCTATTTTCAAGGATACAATTTTTGCTTGGATCTAGTTACCTTCAATGGGGAGTATGGAGATTTCAAGATACTCATCAGAGTTTGTATTGATGCAGGATGTAGCGCAAAAGATTTTAAACAAGTGCTCGGGATGCATGTTGGCTGTTTCAATTTTGGGTTCAATTTTGTCCGGTACTTCAAAAAATGAAAGTGCTTGGAAGAAAGTGTATGCACAATTCAAATATTATGCAAGTGCAGAAGAGTACACGCCACATGATTACAATGGGACCATCTTTGCAGCAATTGATCTAAGTTTGGACCATGATGAAAACAAGATGTTCTCTAAGGACCTTATGTGGAATGTGCTTCAAGCATTGTCACTCTTTTGGAGGTGGTCGATTCCAAGCTGTGTAGTGAAGTTGGCATGGAAGAGCATGCAACTTGAAGGAGAAGGAGAATATTTTGAAGCTGTGGTTAATAGTCTCATCCACAAGAACCTAGTTGATGGATCTACAGATGGATATTTGAAATTGCATGACTTGGTGCGTGAATATTTGGAATTGAAGAAGCCTATTGATTTAATTACTATTCTTTTTGATCAAGAAGGGGAATTGAAGCAAGGAAGGGAGTTGTTAGCCATCTTCCTATCAACTTATGGCAAAGAAAATGATAAAGTTCATGTCAAAGTGTTGTTATGGCGAGCTGGTGCTGTTTTTTATGAAATATGTATTCATAATCCCTTATGGCTTTATCATCTCTTGGATAGTGATGCTGAAAATTCAATTCTTGCAATATTTCAACTCTACAAGGCAACACAACAAGATGCAAAGGCTCTTCTACATTTGATACGCACGGGTCATGAATTTCAAGTATTGGAAGCAGCTACGGTTTTGGTTTCACTGACGATCGATGTTGGTGTAAAGAACCTTTTAGTTGATGGAGACCTTGAAGAATTTGTATGGCTTTGCACACATCATTTACAAAATACTTTAGATCATTACTTTCAGGAGCAATGGTGCGAGGTAATGTTGCACATGGCAAATTGTAGGGTCTTTGCAATGAAGATGATATGTCACCAACCCCTAATTATTTTGATAGTTGAGAACATTGAAAAACATGATGCACTTTTTTTTGAATATGCTGAAGTCCTTATGGCATTGATCCTTTATGTGCAAGAGATCAGGAACACAAGGTCACTAGAGAATCTTCTTGACGAGGATAATGATGTGATGAGGGAGCCAATGAAGTCATGTGTGTTACATGTTGTTTCATACCATGGGGAAAATAGTTCAAGAGGTATCGAGGTTCCTTTCTTTAAATTAAAGTTCCTTACTGAATATGTGAAGCGCCTATTACAAGAACATATAACAATGAGGGCCACATTTAGGGACAGAGAGGAAATTGGACTGCAAGATTGGAGTCTTAGAAACTTTATTAAATTTTCCAACTGCTTGGTAAATATTACAAATGGTGCAACCCATTTTGTAGAATATGGGTGTTGGGAGGTTCTTTTCTATCTTGACGAGCCAAGATGGAGTGGAATGACCTTCAAACATGTTATGAGATTTTTTTGTGACAGGGTAATTTTTGAAAGTATATCATCCAATGGACGCATCTGCTCACTTGTGTCAATATTGAAGCATGGGACAAAGGAGGACATCATGAATGTTCCTTGGGCTTTGCAATATCTGGCTATTGGACATGAAGAGGTCGCACTACAACTTATTATAGAGGTGGGAGTGGAGAAAGTGGCTGAAGCAGTTGAATTATGGCAGGTCTTGTGCCCATTTTTGCTAATGGAACTTTGGTTGAAACATGAAGGCATTGCAAGGGGAATGATATTGGAAGGCAGTATTTGTGAATTGTTGACGAAAATCATTCATCAAAACTCTAAAGTTTGTATGCGTGTCTTATCAAATTTGATAAGGTACCATGGGTATATTGTTGCTGAAGATTTAGATGCCAAAGGAGGTTTACGCCTATTTTTGGCTTGTTATAGTATGCAACCTTTGAATCCAACATGGATTCAACTATTGCTAGACATGGCACAAAATAAGGCATTTGCAAACAAGATGGTGGCCCTAGGTAGCATTGAAATGGTTGCAGACACACTTAATCATCCAATGGACTTCGAGCATTTGATTTCTATTGTTGGCGTGGTCAGATGTTTAGTTGAAGGATTTGAGGATCGTCTTGGGATTCTATTGTCAAAAATTTCTATTAGGGATTTGTTGGCGATTCACGAACAACTATCCTTGCAAGGGATATTTGAGTTCACATTCTTGCCTGGAGCTTTTGTGACTACTAAGAAAATAGTGATGGAGTTACTTGCAAGTAATCATCATAAAAAAAGTGATTTTCATATCTTGTTAAAGTTAGCCAAATCGCACAAAGAGATTGCAAGTTTAATTGCAAGTCTGATTGCAACCAATGACAAGATCATGAAGGAGCTATTTTCTGAATGTTCTTATGAAATGTGTGTTGAATTGTTATCTGCAAAATTTGCCATATCTTGAGAAAAAAAAGTTAAAAGTCGCCAGATTTAGACAGTGTGTTCCATTAGGGTGCCAAGACTAGGCAAGATTCCAAATAAGATCTATTACTCCACCAAGACAGTCACCATGTATTGTTAATGCTAAGCAATTTGACAAGAAAAACCATACTCTCACATGTTTTTAATGTATGCCTTCTCTTTGTAAAAGGGGTATGTGGATGTAGATTTGAGATTGTTAAAGGAAGTTTAGCCATGTGAAATTATTGCTCCTTTTTTTACCCAAAAAAAACACATAATACGTGGTGAAGGGCCCTCCTCACCTTCAGTTCTTTCACTGGCACCGGTATAGTCGCTTGTACATTGGAATGTGGATGATGATCACATGCCAATTGTAGTAGTATGCTTTTTTAATCTAGAAATTAGAGTTTTGATTCAACCTTCTAGTAACTTATTGTTGGCTCAAGACCTGAGAGGCAAATTTTCTATCTTTTTTTGCCAATTTTTTTATGTGGCCCACATTGACAATCATCTATAACAAGAATTAGCCAAATTGAGCTACAGATAAAAGAGAAGAGTAGAAAATTTGATTCAAAACAATTGTGTGGCAACTTGCTGAAACGCATTGTTTATATATGGTGATTTTTAAAAACAAATTCCTTTGAAATATGGTGACTCTGGTGCATTCTTCTCACAAAAATCTTTCGTATGATTGCCACTGGATTTATTTTTGGTTGCCAAGTGTTGAAAATTTGTGAAAAACAAAAGAGAAAAAATTGCCCCACTAATCAAAACAAGAAAGTGAAAAAATATAGGGATGTAGATCCAGAGGTATGGTGCAAACTTGGTGGAATTGGCATCAACTTAATTTCAGAGTCAAAAAGTGGCAACCCCAATTTCCAATAAACTTTGGCTTAAACCCAAGCAAGATTTTCCCTTTCTCTTTTTGAAATAGGAAGGCTCATGTAGGGTAAAACATGTGGGATTAGGTTTTACACTTCATAAAAACTGCAATAGTTTTTTAAACAAAAAAGGTTTTTCCCATGATATCCATAGGGTGTCACTTTGAGGAAAAATGACGGCATGCGTTTTGGAAACTTGGGGCATTATGTTTTTTGAAGTGCATGTTTATATATTACGCTCTATGAGGCTACTTGGAACAACATTAAACAAGTTACGCATGTTTTTACCACTGTTGGGTGGGTATGAGAATTTTCTAATACTTGGTTGATCTGATTTTCATAAAATAATTTACAAAAGATTTTGGTTTCACTTTTAATTAAAAAAAGAAATCATGCATCGAAGCAAGTATCAATATTTTGAAAAATTGGATTGTTTTTCACAATGTTGATTCTCATAAATTTGAGACCAGTTAGTTATCATTTGACGGTTCTCACAAACTGGTTATTAGTAGTTTGTGAGAAGGTTTAGAAAGACTACCTAATTTTAACCTTTTATTGATTTCAACCTATTACCAGTTTTCACATACTACCGAATTTTGACCTTCTATCTACATAGTACCTTCAGAGCTTAACTTGCATAATGGGGTTTTACCCTACCCAAGTTCCAATCTTTTTAATTTTTTTCTTTGAGTTAGTCCTCACCATCAAGTTTTAAGTCATGGTATCATTCAAAGGGTATTTGGGGTATTTCAATACTTGCCCAAAACTAGTTTTATCAATGTTGTGAGAGTGTCTAGTTAGTTGTTTGCTTTGGGGGAATTCCAATTTTGGGTACTTGGAACTTAATTGGAAGAAGGTTTTAGTTGTGGAATTGGGTTGGAATTAGAATCAAGGTTAGGTTAGGTTCCGAGAATAGGGTTGAAAACTGATCTCGAGTTCTAAGCTTTCAAAAAATGGAATCGATTATAGTGTTCTTCCTAAGTAGTGTAAGAACCAAAACCAAATTGGTTCATTTAAAAATCTAGTTTTGGTTCTATTCTTTTGTTTAATGTTTGGGTGGGTGGTTTAGGGTATTTTGGTTTTCTCTTCACTCTTTTTATTTTACCTTTTCTTTCCTCCTCATTCTTGTTTGTGGTTGGCATTGCCCTCTTGTTTTCATTTCAAAAACAACCAAACGAATAAATATGCATTGGTTTTTTTGCATGGCATTTTTAGTTGTGGATCAATTTGGTGAACTTCATTTTTTACATTAATGTACATCTTTTTCACGAGGAAATATCTATTATCTTTTTTCTCATTTTTTTTTCTTTTTAGTTGCATCACCATCATTTTCTTTTTCTATTGGTGTTGGTTGTGACGTAACTTGCTACAAACCTCTTAAGACTTTTCTTAGAATGGAAAACAAAACACAACAATGGGTAAGTGCACAAACTACTAGTTCATTTTTGGCAATACAACCTTCACAAAAATCACAAACAAGTTTTTTATAAATAATCCATATGGATATGGTTTCAATTCCTAAGGTTTTCATTAATGTAATCTTTGACTATTTTAATGTCAATCACTTATGAAACCTTTCAAAACTAAATTGAAACCCATGTTGAAACATATTCTTGTGAGCTGGTATGGTGAAATCACTTTGAAAGTCCTAAAAGAAAAACCCATAAGTTCTATAAGAATAAAAGCCCATTTAAATGTCCCAATTATGTATCCATGGGACACAAAAATTTTGGGAAACAAAGAAAAAAATCATTTCAAAAGGACTTTGAAAACAAGGTCCAATTTTGACCGTTCAAATGTTCATAACCACCATTTGGTTAACATTTTACAAAATAAGATTTCACAATTAGCTTTATTATTTCATTCTTCGACCCATGTTTAGTCGCAATAAACAATTTGGAGTCGAATTCAATATGAATTCTTGAATTTTTTTAACAATCTAATTAACTTACCAGTTTAATTTTTTTTCAAAAGTCCACCATTTATAAAGAATGCATTACTTTCAAAAAATAATTATTTCAAGTAACTATGATTTTTTTTAAGTTGAATTTTTTTGTTAGATTTTACATTTCATCTTCAAAATTTATCCTAATTTGAAATCCTTCCAATATATGTTAAAGTTTTTGGGTTTTAATTTTTTTTATCATATAAATTATAACTTTTGTTTTGTTTGTCATGTGTATTACACACCATTTGCACGTTGTAAAAGACTCCTGAACTTTTGAGATTATAAAAACATACATTGAATTAAGAAAAACTCAAATTTCATAAATTTTTAATTATGAATGTTTTTTTAGTGTGGGTAATAGATTACTATCATGTCAATTTTTTTATCATCAAAAAATTCTTTATTAAAAAAGTCCTTGGCATAATCTTTTGTAAAATGTAGTACTTTTGATGTAATTTTTTTCAAGTTCAAAAATCCTTTATTAAATTGAAACCCAAAAATAAATTAAATGTATTTTTTATTTGAATTTCTAAACATTCATATCATTCATTCATCACAACTTCGCATGATTAACATGACATTAAAGTGGCACCACATAAATATTTGTAACAAAATTGTGTTTTTTTTCGGTTGTTTGACGAGCTTTTTGGCTTGTTTAATTGTGATTGCACCGAAAAACTCAAATTTTTTTAATGTTTGATTACTTGCTTAATTTCCTAAGTTGTTACAATCCCAGTAATTTTAGACATGGATGTTTAATTAGCAGCATGAACACATTTTATTTACACAAACAAGTGATTATACACAAATATGTAACCACTAATGGATGAAACCATTATTTGTCAACAAAGATGAGTTCAAACTAACACTTCAAGATTGAAAGTTGGCCATGCCTTGTGGTAATTGTGTTCAACCCAATATTTTTTCTTTAATTTTTATATTTCAAAAAAGTGGTGAACTTTCATTGAAAAACCATAGTCTTCCAAATTTTTTCTCAAAAACAAACTTGCAAAATAACAAAAATGCACTACCCAAAAAGTCATTGGTTCAACCATTATGTCATATTAACATGATAAGTTTTATTAGTTGCCTTATTCTTAATGATCAACCACTTGTTATCAAGTTGTTACATTCATATTGGAAACATTATTGTGTGCAATCATACTTTCCAATTTTAATTATAGTTGGGGTTAGTCCCACATGTGAACCTTGCTATGAGTAGTAGTTACACATGGACATGATTTTTAAAATAAAATTTGGCTTTGGTTTGGCATAAGTTTGATCAAGTTATTGTAAAATTAGATTATATTGGTAAAATCCCAAAAGGGAAAATTAGGAACCTAATGAGCTCAAAATTGGTTATGTACCAATGTCTTTTGGTATTGCAAGTATCAATGATATATTTCACAATTTGTAATCAAGCTTTTATGCTTAAATTTGATTTGTCCAAACTTATTGTGCTAAGTGTGGTTTTGGTTTCACATGCATTCAACTTTATTTAGGTTGTGATGATAAGGTGGATGATAATTCATGGTATGTGTATTGATATGCTAATTATTCATTTTAAATCTATTCCTTCAATCACATGGGATCAAAAGTTGAAAATCAACATGTTGATTGCAATGATTTTATTTTGTGACGAATTTTTATTTTGTCACAAATTCAATTTTTTCAAAAGATTCCCCAAAAAATAATTTTTATTTAAAAAATTTCTTGTAATATAATGAAAAGGTGATCATTTTTCTATTTTTAAAATTTGAAATGACGTGCTCCCAAGTCCTTAGTTAGACTCAAGATGGGTCTAAGTTTTTCTCACAGTGGAATTGTGAGGAACTTGGGGCACGTTCCCAGCTTTCAGCACTAAAAGGGGTAGAAGGAGCATGCTGAAGCTCCGAGATGGGACTAAAAAGAGTGACAAGCTATTCACTTACTCGAACTTGCATCAAACAAACCAACAAGTTCATTAGTTCACATTCTAGAACACCTTTAGTGTTAAAACAAGCCATGGGCAACTTTGGACTCACTTGATTAACCACGGCTTGGACTCGAGGGAAGCCACCACCCTCCCCCATATAGTATACTCTATGCCTCTTCGCGACACCCACATCCAAATGGCTTTTTGTCTCGAGACTCCCAAGGAGGAATCTCGAAAATGTCCTGGTTTGGACTCTCAGGACTTTGAGTGATCATAATTTTTTGCTCAGACCTCCGATTGGGATGAGGTCTGCAACAAGTTATAGCTCTCCTCGAGAGCTTTCCAACGGTGTGTCACATTCCACCTACACACACTGGGGTCAGGTTGATTCCCGACTTTGTGTGGTCATGAGTCAAATTGTCAGTTTGACTATTGGCCCTTCTTTTTGCCATAACTTGTGCTACAGATGTCCAAATGGCCCATGTGAGGCCATTTTCGACATCTACATTTCAATAACTTTCCAATGATATTATTAACACCCTAATGTGAAGTGTTTTGACCCCTACAACTGAACTCAGAAGTTTCGGGAGTCCTAGAGGACTCCCAAGTCCCAATTTTGGGAGTGTGAGTTTCATCCTAACACTTCCCTCAAAGCGGGGTTGCAACATCAAATATCGCCAAGTTTGGTTAAATCTTCTTATGGATGATGGTTGATTGAGTAAGATCACAAAATTGGAAAATTTTTAAATTTTTAAAATCAATCGCTTATTGTGATTTGGATTTGTATTTTAGTATGCATTATCACTATTGTCATCTATTCATGCAAAACCTCAACAATTTTGTTCATTATTAATGGTGAAAGATTTTGGAACGGGACAATTGAATGCATTCTCCACTTTCCATTTGTTTTTAAAAACTATTAGAACATGGGTATGGGTTTTTATTCCTTACTTCGGATTAGTTGCGACTTTTGCTCACTTATCCATAACAAAAGAAATGAGTTTAATTGAAGTTTACACATGATTGTGGAGACTTTCTGCACAAAGCTACTTGAAGCCCAAGGGATGTTGTAAAGATGGTGGACATGGTAGCACCAGTTGCCTTACCTTTTATTACTATATAATAACCAATGAATAGTTTAAGGTTTAAGGTTTCTGAGGTGAGCCACCTTTGAAAAGGGAGATGATGCAACATGAATAGGGCCACCACTTGTAGCAATTTTGTTCATGTTTAACTTAACAACAAAGAAAAACTTGATTCCCAATAGGTTTTTTGGAACAAATTTTGTCTTTTTTGACCCAAATTTTGGAAGTTTTTGGTGTAAATTGACTTAATTTGCTAGTTTTTGATATATATATATGAATTAAAATCCTTGCATGATAGGCATTTGAGCCTTATTAATAGGTATGTGCAATGCAATGAAAACATCCATTTGCAATTTCTGGTCATGTTTAATTTAACAGCAACACAACACATACATAAATGCATTTGAGCCAATTTGCATGCACTACAACCCAAATATATATAATAATAAATTAGAATGTCTCTTTGTTTAAAAACATCTTCAACATGCAACATTATATAAGCCTTTACATTAAATTAATTTAGTTTCACCCTTCCTTAACCAAAAAAAGTGCACAATAAAATTTGAGAGACTATTTAAAGCTCTCCATTTGGGCCAATCATAATCATCAATCAATCCACATTAATGAATTCACTTTCATTTTGAAAGTGTTATTTTTGGTCACACTTTCCTTGTGATATCTACTACATGGCATATGTTATGCTACCACTATATATTTTGTCCATATTTTAGTATAAAAAAAAATTTCATGTTGTGTGGTGGAGATGCATTAAGTCCTTTTTACTTATAGACTAATATAGGTGAACAAGTTGGTGACTAAACACTTAGTGTATCAATCATCTCCCTCTCATTTAATCCACCTCATTTATTTATGGGGTCTAAAGATAAAGTGTAAAGGGTTAAAAGATGCACCCACGACATTTTAAATAATTCAAAATGGGTGAAAAATGAGAAGAATGCCCTTCTAAAGTTTCGGTGATCAAAAAGGAGAAAGAAAAAACCCATTAATAGACATGGCAACCCATGAGAGTTTATTTTGCCACCTCAAACCAAACAATCATATGCAAAGTAATGGACATTGCCTACTCTCATCAATGGGACGGATGAAGAAAACAATGATTAATGTTCTTAAAATTTATCATACATTTTTAACCATACGACTAAGATATGGTCTAGTTTAGGCTTTAAAATCAAAGGTAATGGGTGTGAAATTATGCCCTTCACCAAACCCTTGTGCAAGTTTATCAAAGTCTATGGGTGTGAGGTGCTATATTCTTCCCACTAGTTGTATTGATTGGTTTTGAGTTATGTGCATTCCCAAGCTTATAACACTTTAGTTGTTACACCTCCTACCTATAAGTTGTTGCCCTCTTGATCCTTGTGGTCTTGTGTTCCTCCTAATTGTTGTGGTCTTGTGTTTATGCCAATTGCTATGCTCTTTGTGTTCCTCCTAAACATCTTGGTCTTATGCAACTCTCCTAATTACGTTCATCTTCTATTATATTTGTTCTCGATGAATCTTAATCATTAGATTGCATCAATTTTTTTATTTGGCACCCTTATGTCTATTGCTTAGCCCATCTTTGTTATTTAGCCTATTGTTGAGGTCATGTTGTGCAATATTCAAAATTCATGCCCCTATACTTGTTCGAATCTACTAACAAGTCTACTTGAAATTTTGGTGAAATTTATCGCCCACCTCCCTTATAATTGCTAGAGTCCAAGTTGTAGCAAATTGTGTTTTCATGCATTTCTCAACAACTTTTTGAACTATTCAATTTGTTGCAATTTTTAAATCTATTACTTTTGTCAATTTTTGGTCCTCTTTTTCCTTTCACCTTCCTTCTCTAATTTCGTTTACAATTGCTTTGTCCATAGTTTTTTTCCTTAGGCTATCTAGCCATTTAATAAATGTCATAACATGTGACTAGGAATAATCAACTAATGGTTATTTCCTTTTGTTTATCTTGGAGGTACACAAAACAGTGAGCAAGTTGTGCAAACACATGGATTCTTCAATTAGATTTGGCGAAAGTTGATTTTCTTATAGTAAATAAGATTCTCCTCATTTTAAATTTACAACATTGATTTTTTCAGATATTCTTCAATCATCGTAAGCCTTTGAAGCATATCTACATAGTAAAGCTAGTCATTTTTCAAAATGTTTTAAAACATATTTTCAATTGTTATTTGTTGAATAGTTTCAACTATATGTAAAAGTTTTGCAATAAATATTCATGCCTCCAATCTTGATTATGATCAACTTATTCATCTATTATGTAATCGTCTTCATTTCCTTGATCGTTGAAGTTTGCTACCATGCATATTTTTGAAGGTCGGATGTTACAATACCATTGGACCAAACAAAAGACTTCGAAAGGACATTTAAATGTTTAAGCCCTACTACTGTCGGATTATACACCCAACAGCCATCAATGAGCCATCCATTTGAAACCCATTTTGACTCAGCTGTGGGTGAACCCCGACTAAGTAACTTATCATGTACGAGACCTCCACCTTAGCCTACCTAGGCAACTAACCTATGTACAAGGGTAAGTATCCTCCGTATGTTGAATGTTGGTAGGGGATATAAGCAGTCACTAGATAAGTAAGTTACTAAGGAAGGCACTAGGTGGCCGCTAGGTAAATAGATACATGACAATTGTTAGTACAGAGTTAACCACCGTGGTTGGTGATGGGACCAAACTACAATGAAAAAGTATTTTCTGTCAACATACCATCCATCCTGCATGGTGTGCTTGTTGATGCTGGTTCGCTCAGAATCAAAGAACAGCCATTTCCAGTTCTTTCAAACCCCTTGAAGAACCTGTGGTTTTCATGAAAGAACTGGCAGTTTTCTGGATGGTTATTCGCTTTTTCAAAAATTTGAGAACAATGCTCTGTGACTTTTTAAGAAACTTGCACTTATCCATCAATCCTAAGAACTGCACTGATAACCTGGGGGGGTCTGTTCCTAATTTTCAATAGCCAACACTGGTTAGCACTTAGCGCTTGGTCTGCTGTAAGCTTCACCCCATGCTGGAGTTT
>Ga0116231_10012697_pt1 | contig 12236 bp, 10 predicted proteins | sample S1TSphgellanicum_2_FD_89695 | JGI IMG/M metagenome (GOLD analysis project Ga0116231, IMG submission 89695) | Host-associated microbial communities from peat moss isolated from Minnesota, USA - S1T2_Fd - Sphagnum magellanicum MG | ecosystem: Host-associated > Plants > Peat moss > Unclassified... | reverse complement strand
TGGGCTGTGGGTCTCAGTTTTCAGCAGAGGAGATAAAAGCAGTAGTGGAGGAGGCAGAGCATGCAGGCACATATGTTTGTGCACATGCATACACAGCAAATGCAGTGAAGCGAGTGCTGGAGTTGGGGGTTCGATCAATTGAACATGGCAATGTCTCTTTTTCTCTTCCTTCCACTTTTGACTTGATTCCTTTGTTGTGTGTTTCCTGACCAGGAAGCAACCTTTGATTGTTTTGGAAGAGTACATATAATTGGCCTTATTTTCTAAAGAAACATGAGCAACAGTAGAAGCTGCAACAGGGTCATTATTTATGCTAATTGGTGATCAATGACTTGTTCTAAGTCTTCTGACCACAGCATAATGTCTAACTAAGAAGTCCATATTTGATGGGCAATTATGGGACAGTATTTGGATGAGGAGTGTGTTGATCTGCTGAAGAAGACAGATTCATTTTTGGTGCCAACATTGGTTACGTATGATCACATCAAACGTGATGGAGAATTGTCTGGAATGCCCTCAGACCAAATTGCAAAGGTGAGATTCCCATATCTATGTGAGTGGTGAGAGAGGTGTCCAGTATTGTAAAGGGAAAGAGAAGACTTATCAACCCTGGAGTTCCACAAGCTTGGATATAGTTGAAAGCTCTCAATCTTGTCAAGTATGTGTGTCTGTCTCGGAGTCCTTTCAGTTCTAGGAGAGAACACCTATCCAACAAGGAAAAATCAGTATGAATCCTTATGTGTCAAGAGTTGGATGGCAGTAACAGGTTCATCTTGCCAACTGACTCTGCAGGTCAGTGATCTACTGAGCAAGGGCATGGAGGCCTTAGCATTGGCAGATAAGAAGGGGGTGAACATTTGTTTTGGAAGTGATTTGTTGGGACCCATGCACAAGCACCAGTTGGATGAATTTGCATTAAGGGGTCAGGTGCAAACACCAGAAGCAGTGTTGCGGTCTGCCACTAGCATGTGTGCACGGCTTTTCAGGATGGAAGGTGAGGTGGGTGTGTTGGCTGAAGGTGCTTATGCAGACATTCTGGTCATAAGAAACAATCCACTCTCTCATCTTCTCTCACTTTGTGACCCGTCAAACATCATCATGATAGTGAAGGAAGGTATTATTGTCAAGTCATTGGAAATGTCAGCAGTACAAACCACTGGTCGGGAATGATTTGATATGTTAATCATGTCTACATTCCCATTTTGTAGTTCTGTTCTGATGCTTTACAGGTTACTAGGTTTTTCATTACATAGTCCTTGAGTCAAAATTTGCGGGACTTGCCAATTGATCTCATGTGATTGTTCCACATATGCATGTATGCCTGGCATAAACTTTCTGGTGCCTTGAACCCAAATAACTGCAATTGTTTGATCCTTTTTCTGAGCATGCAATAAGCACCAATGGATATTGTTCAACATTTGAGTAGTGCAAGGTCAGGTATCTTGAACAATGACAACTCTCAACTCTTGAATTGGGGGCTTTGGGTTTTTTGCCATTGTTTTGTAACTGGAATTCAATCTTTTCTGTGTAGGATTATATCTATTTCTATCGGGGTTCGTGTTATGGGTACAGTCAATTCTCCAAGTTTTGACCATTTCTTGAATTGCTATATGAGTGGCACTTTCTCATGATGCATCATCCAGTGATTGTTTCATGCATCCTAAACAGCCCATGGATCTCCACTTCTATGTTGGCTGAGTGCATAATTATGATGATAATCACAATAAATGAAATACTGTCACTCCCCACACCCCTCCTGCCCCAAAAAAAACCCCCCTCTTTTTTAATCAAAGAAACTTTAGGAGAATTTACCTGAGGAGACTTTCTGAGCTTTTCAAGATGGGCTTTATGGATAGATTGTAGAAAGCTTCAACTTATTGCTTGCACAACATGATAAAGGTTTACCTTACATCAACTACCTTACATCAACTGTTATGTATCCCTGATTGGGGTTAAGGGTTCGAAACTACATGCTTCATATTAACATTAATATTGATATATTTGCAAAACTTCCATATATATCCCTAAAGTTTTGTGACTTCATCCTCTTGAAGGATTCCAGGGGAAAAAATAACCTTTTCATCCTCACATCCCTGAGTGTAGAATCTAGATATGACTGGTATTTTGTGCATATGTCCTTTCAGCTGTTCTGATAACACAATTACTGCTATTGTTTCAATAGGCTTCAGCAAAGGTTGCAAGATCACCAAACTATTGTATGCAACATAAGAAGAGTCCTGGATTGCAATTGCCACAATTGTACCTTATACTATTGGGGGTAGTGATTCATAATGGTGGTGGTGGGTTGATTGACAACAACACCTGCCTCCATTGGGGCTCATGACATCAATGTACCGAAACCCTATAACTTATAATGAATCTATCACTAGATGATTACCATGATGGAGACTCATTACCCACTCAACATTCAATACTTACACCTACTTCATCTACAATCCAGATGGATGAGTTGTAAGAGTTGTACATTGTATTGGAAAGCCCATAAACCTCTTTTTTCATACCTATGTGGGGAATGGAGTGTATCCCTCATGGTGCCTTCTCACAAATTGAAAAGGATTATGACCTTGCCGAAATGATACAGGTGAGTAAGTTTGGTTATGCAAAGCTTGTTAGGCTTGCATGGAATGCCTACAACTAGAATTTAGAATCCACCAAAGGCAAGAAAGAAAAAAAGATGCAAGTCATGTGCAAGTACTATGAGTTAAAAATGATTCATGGTTGGTAAATTTTCAATCACATAATTATTTTTTTAATATTATTTTTCTATTGTCCATTGGAATCATGACACTAATTTGTTTCTTGGTCCCTACACTTTGAGATACCACAAAGGAGAACTTTGTGGTGGATGTGGTCTAACTCATATTTCAACACCGACTGCTTTTCACTCATCACCATGCGGCAAAGGTTATAGAAGTAGCGGCCACTTATTGAAAAAACATGAGCATTTTTTTTTAATTCTTCCTCTAGTGAAGGTGCACATTAGGGTGTAATGTGAGGCCATTTTAGCTTAACATGTGTTGAGAATTTTTGGTATTTCACCAACATTTTGTATTATGTTCATTTTATATACAATTTGTAACTTTCTACCCATTTCTATTTTGGTGTTCCCAATTTGCAATACCTTACTTTATCACCTTATGCAATATTCCAAATGCATGCCCCAACCCCAAATTGCAATACTTGCACAAATTTGAATTGTGCAATTTCACCAAAAAAACATTTTGAGTTAATATGTTTAGGGTTGCAAGAGACATTTATAAATAAAAACCCTAAACTAATTACCAATACCTTCATTTTTAGGTGCACATGCCCCATTTTTCCCAAAACCCGATTTGTAATACCTACATCATTGTAATTTTCTAGTCACTACTAAAGTGGTCACAAAGGTAATTTTGTCACTATTTCTACAATGTAATATTACCATAATAAGCTTTTCATAATACCTATAAATATATAGTGTGTAACAAAACCAAAAGCCCCCCTATATTTAATAGATTTTTTATTATCTAGGTATTGCAAAAACTTGTTCCTTTATCATTTAAGTTTACTTAAGTGCATCTTGTCCATCAAATGCAATACTTGCATCCAATGGACCAAATGTAATAGGAAATATCCAAAATATTTTTATTAAAAAAACTTTAAACCAACTACTAGTACCTTCATCTTTAGGTGTAAGCATTGCCTATATATATTGGCATGCCCCATTTTTTCCAAACCCCAATTTACAATACCTACATCATTGAATTTTTGCAATCACTATTAAGGTGGTCACAAAGGTAATTTTGTCACAATTTATACAATGTAAGAAGGATCTTGTCCATCAAATGCAATACATGCATTTAATCAACCAAATGCAATAAGAAATATCCAAAAGATATTCGTAAGTATAAAACCTCAAACCAACTAGCAATACCCTCATTTTTAGAGTTAAGCATTGGCTATGGGCATGCCTCATTTTTTCCAAACTCCAAGGGTTTAGGGTTTCCAAGCTTCTCATAATATCTAAATAAATTTGCATTGTGTAACCTCACCAAAAGCCCCCCTTTATTTAATAAGCTTTGATTATTAAATATTGCAAGAAAATTGCTCCTTCATCATCTAATTACTTAGGGGCATCTTTTCCACCAAATGTAATACTTGCATGTTTGAATAGGGAATATTTAAAATATAACTCTAAATTAAAAAATTTAAAGGCTTGATAATATGTTATATTTATCTCACATTATAATATTTGAACATATTGTAATTATTATAGGAGAAACCTTATTAATAAATGTTCAATTCTAAAATACACATCAATATCTCAAGTCCAAAATGCAAGAACCAAATAATATCATGTTACTTGAAACACCCCATTTATTCAAATTAACCTTTAACTTTACATCTTAATTGTATTAATATTGAATTACAATGATTTTATTTGTGATCAAAATTCACCATACAATTTTTGCAAAATAATCTTAAGTAACATGGTTCAAGAACTATTTGCATTTTATTTCAAATAAATACCCACTTTTATAAATAAAAAATCATATTTAGCTCATAGAATTTAACTAACACGGTATGGGTTTTGTAGATTTGGTTAAATCTTCTTGTGGTAGATCACCACTTTTGGTGAGATATTCTAATTTGGGAGTTTTAGAATATATGTGCAATATAACGTTAACAATGTAAGTTTAACTTTCAAACCCTATATGTTCATTGATAGAAAACCAATGCATTAACACATAAATAAATTTTTTTTGACATAATTGTAACATCATGGACATTTTAATAATGGAAAATAAATATGGGGGATAAATACCAAAAAAATTGTGTTGTGTTTTTTAAATTCATGACCTTCTTCTTATATATATTTCCATGTTCTAACATTGTTTCATGCTAATCCTTCATCCAATGCACTGAATTGCCAAATCCAGCATTAACGTGATGAAAGACCATGTTGGGATGCATGAATTCATTTGCCTTGGAAAGATGAATACTTTATACATTTATTATAATAACAAGCAACAATGATATGGTGTGGTCTATGAATCAAACCTCACCTTCTTTGACTTCATTGATGATTTCTTGCATTATGTCACTCATTTGAACAAGTGTTTTCTTTGTGGGGGTGGATGAACTTGAATGTTGGTTGTGATTCTTTTCTTTTTCAACACTGGGGAAAATATCATCTGGTGTCACAAGCCCACACATATCAACAACCCATGGCTCTTCAAAGTGATTTCTTCATCATTAAATTCATTGTCATAAATGTGCAAAATAGGTAAGGTCCATAAACATGGTGACAAAACCTCCACGATTAGATCCATACCATATCTCATATATTGAATGATATTTTTTTTAGTGAGATTATTACATGTAAGAATAACGACAACTTGATGTTTGCACAAGTTTCCATGCAATGTCCATTCACATGTGCAACAAGCATATTTGGTGAAAGGAAATGGGACCTCGTATGTCATATTTGGATGTTGTTGGCTTCGTGCCATCCATGCGGCTGGTTCTGTTCAAATCATCTATCCCATGGGTGACATGGGTGTGAAAGAATGTGGCCTTCCTAATGCTTACCTTCACAATGTGTTTCACAACCTTGTTTTTTATAGACTCACGTTTCTTCATTTTAGCCATGTGCATGTAGTGTCTTACAAACGTTGTTGTGAATTTCTACACTAACCAATCAATTTGTTAACCTCAAAGTCCTTTTGTTTTCAAAGAGAACCAAATTTTCAATGCCCCATGGTAGGACTCAATTAATGCTTGTGTGTCCTAGTTTGAATATGGCACTCGTCAAAGCCCCACCATTCACAAATCTACAATAAAATACACAATACCCACATGGGATTGTTTGGATCATTGGTGTTTCTATCTTAATTCAAAAAGTGGATATTTTGGGATATGCATAACATGATGGAACAACAATAATGGATTCAGAGTTAATTCATGTACCAAGTTGGAAATAATAAGTCCAAAAGTATCAAATCCATGAATCACTAAGTAAATGTTGAATGAAGCTTTCAATGACCTTATTTTTCCCATGAGTCATGAAAGCTTCAATATTTTCACATGGTTCAATGGGCATGTACATGACGGTGTGAAGGTTGTCCAATATTGCACATGGCACCCATTGTCCTTGATTTTTTCCATTGAATGTAAGAGTCAATTAAGCTTGCAAACCTTTAAAATGTGCCATGTGCAAAGGTAAATAGATACTTGATCCTCGCCAAACACCATCCTAACCATGCATAAAATACCAATTTATTATTATTTCAATTAATAACATTATCTACAATGTAAAATGTGGGATGAAATTTTGAAATGGTTGCATGTACATAAAAACTCTTAAAAAAAAAAAGAAAATACAATTCACCGCAGTGTCTATAACTCTTATGCAACATCATCAACAATGAAACATGACAATTTCCACTTAGGATTTTTCTTTCGAATTTTTTTTTCAAAGAATTAACGACTCCATCAAATCATTGCATGTTTGGTGGCTTGTAATGATCCATGCAACCGGCACTCTGATACAATGTGCATCAAACACCATCAATGTGAACAAGTGAAATTTCATATCATTGATGCCAAAGGTGGCATTGAAATTGCCCCATTATTACTTAATGAAATCATGGAATGCAATTGAAATGAGGTTTGTATGGGACATTAATCCAATAAAACACATCATTTAGATGATTAAATGCCCATGTGTGAAGGGAAATGGCTAGATTTTTATGTAAATGTCAACTCCCTTTTTTGTGTTTACGATCCAAGTAGGTAATGTCTTGTTATCTAATGAAATTGTCCCTTGTCATCATTTATCTTGCATTGATTCTAGCCCATCATATTGTTTAATGCTTGTCATATATTTACTTGACTGTGTAGCCTAAACCCAATGAATTCAAATGTGGTCTTTGAAAGCTTGTGACATTCGTGGGGCCAAAAAAGATGGTCATGCAATGAAATCAAGGTCATGTTTGCCATGTGTAGTTTCATCATTGGCCTATGTATGTGGTCAATGGTAAAAGATTATCTTCGCCACCTCAAGTTGTGTATAATTGCCTAATCAAGAATTGAACTAAACAACCCTATTTAATGGATCGATGGTGGTTTGCATTTCCACTATTATCTTTTAATCCATACCCACATGCATACTAACAAAATGTGCAATCAATTTAAAACCTAAGGTTCGATACAATATGAAATTAAAAAAACAACCATATAAATAAAGTGAACGATAAAACATCATACCAAATATGACCAAAGGGGTCAAAACATGGTTGGGGTACTAAAAAGGACCACTCCTTTTATATCTAGTGGACCTTTTCACTTAAAACATATAGTTGTAACTTAATGGCACGTTCATATTGAAAGTTTCATTTTCTTCATGGATAGATACATTAATAAGGTACTATTTTATGCATAACATGTTTAATTTGAACAAGTTTGAGGATTCCTACTAAATCTTGGAAAAAAATTCAATATTTTGTTTCTTAAGAAAAAAAGTTCAAGGATTCATAAGGAATATTTTTAAAAAATTATTTGGCGCAAGATTCTTATCACAAACACCTTAGGTATTAATGTACATAAAATGTATGAATATGACAAAAACCAGGTACCCTATTACAATGTTAAAAAATTCAAAAAGTGAAATTTTTTTAAAATTTAAGCCATGAAAAGAATATGGCCCACATAAATTTTACTATTCTTACTTTCATGAATGAAAATAATAGATATTCTAAAAGCTTATATAAAATTTGGAACAAAATTATTTCATTTGACATGAGAAAAAAAAGAGTAATCTAAAATATGTCATAACAAAAGTGAAGAAAAAAGTGCCCTAGAAGTGAGTCCTTAATGTTCAAAAGGGGGTATCCCAATCATGCTTGGACTTTAGGTGTCATGGACACAAAAAATCATAATAACAATGAATAAAGGAAAGATTTAAGTTTAACTTTCAAACAAGGAATAAGATAAGATTATGTGATTAAAAAACAAAAACACAAAAACTAAAAATAAGAACATGAAATGTGCAAAACAAATGTGAAAATGGATCTTTATTAGGTTAAAATATGTAAACATGACCATGAAAAAAACATGATAAGGTCATGGTGTAAGATCGTGCCTAAAATTAATGTTGAATAGATTAAAGGAAATGAGGGGTCTTACTTATTTGGGAACCTAGTTCAAGGAAGTTTCCAAGGAAGTTTTTATGTGTGCATCAAGAAATGTTTTTTGAGAACTTTCCTAACTAAAGGTTTAACTAGGAGTTAATTAAGGGCTTAACTAAGAATGAATTAGGAGTTAGTTAGGAGTTAATTGAAAGTTAACTGTAATTTTCCTAAGAGTTAATTCAGACTTAACTAAAATTTAATTAGGAGTTAATTCAAATTTAACTAAAAATTCCATCCATTAGACACTAAAAATTAATTAAAAGTTATAAATGAACATTATGGATGAACATTATGAATGAATTCCATCCATTGGAAAATGGTGTCTAATGTTCACATTTGTCACACAAGGTGATTTTGGATTGTTGGTATTTTTACATTTTCTTATGGGGGTACTTGGTTATAAATGTTCCACTCCATAAGGGAATCTTCATGGTTTTGTCCACCATTAAAAAAATTTGAGACCTGTGCATGTGGGATGTATGCACATTTAACTTCAATTATATGTGAGTTCAAACATGATTGGGGTACCCCTTTTGAAACATAAGGATTCATTCTTAGGACTTTCAAATTCACATGTTTTTTCAATTTTCCTATGACTTGTCTTAGATTTCCCATTTTTTCTCATGTCAAATGAAATAGTTTGTTCCAAATTCTATATACCCTTTAGATTTATTTTTTTTCACTTATGAAAGTAAAAATAGTAAAATTTATCCAATGTGGGCCATGTTTTATCAATGGCCCAAAATGATCAAAAATCTCACTTTTTGAAACCTTTTACATTGTAATAGGGCATTTGGTTTTTGTCACACTCATACATTTTATATACATTAGTACCTAAGGATTTGTGGTAAGAATCTTGGGCCAAAAAATTTGCTTAGACATTTTTTATGAGCCTTTGAACTTTTTTTTAGGAAACAAAGTCCTAGAAGTTTTTCCAAGCTTTGGTAGGAATTTTGAAACTTGTTCAAATTTGAGATGCTATGAATAAAATAATACCTTAATATCCTTAAAGAAAATCAAACTTTCAATATTAATGTGCCATTAAGTTACAACATGTTTAAGTGAGGGGGTCCACTGGATATAAAAAGAAACAATCATTTTTGGTACCCCAACCATGTTTTGACTGATGTGCCTTTCCATGTCAAACATTCTTTTTTTAGACCAAATCCATATTGTTTTAAAGGGTGACCTCCTTAGGATTTGGATCTCAATCAATTGAAATTTTGAAACATGATTCATGTTTAAAACTATGCTTTGAATTAATTGTACAAAATAGTAAATTGATGTCAATGTCTAAAACTTTATACTTGCAATACCTTCAATTACATGTTAATTATCATATTCAATAATAATGCAAATGTACATGTTCCAAGTACTTGATTTGTATTCCTCATTTAAGCCTTATATAATCACACATAATACCTTGAATATTAAATATGAAAAATATATGATATGGTCTATGGCCGTAATTGTAATCTTGAAATTGCAACACATGCAAGTTTATTTTAAATCCATATTATCCATGAATAATTTAAATGTAATACCCACGTGATGGGTAATGAATTACATTATTTATGGGGGAAGGAAATGCAATACATGCATGACAATTTAAAGATGCACACTATATGTGAAGGTAAAATGTAATACTTGCATGACAATTTAAGGATGTGCACTATATGTGGGGGCCAAATGCGATATTTACACGACAATTTAGATATGCACACTATATGTGGGAGAAAGAAATGCAATATTTACATGACAATTTAAACTACACATTGTATGTGAGTGGCAAATTAGAATATTAGCATTATAACCTTAAATCTACACTATTTATGGGAAGCCAAAATTTTTAATCCATATATCAAACATGGAACATTTTTAGTGGAATTTAATGATTGTGTTAAAACCATCCAAGAATATTGATTTCCTTAATTAAAAAACAAAACAATAATAAATAAAAAAACGATCAAGAAAAAAAATTCATATTGTTGATGTTAAAGGATGATGTCATGTTCAAAGGAGTTGTAGCATGATTTGAAAACACAACTTGAATAAATCAACACACATTTCATTAAACCCTTAAACTTCAAACCCTAAATAATCATAATGATAAATGTTCTCAACCTAATAATTATACAAATAGATACAAATTATGAAATACAAAAATGTTTTATAACAACCATGTTTTGAATTTTAAAGTTAATCAACTAAAAATTTTAATAAATGGAAGCATTAGCTTTATAGTTTAAAACTAATTACCCCAAAATATTTATATATAGACCTAAACAATTTCAATGGTACATGTCATAAAAAATAATAATTACATAACATAAACAAATGCCATACAAAATAGTCTTCTAGGAGTGAGTGATGAATTAAAATTGAAACATAATGAAATATAAAATAAAATAATGAAATAAAAGTTTATTCTCATACCTTTAAGGTGGTTACTTCAACTTGAGGGCCCAACTTGAAACCTTTTTCATTCACCTTCAAAAGAAATAAAATGAATCTTGATGCAAATATTTGTATGCGAAAATTTCCCCCTCAAAATCCAACCTAGGATTGATTCTGATTAAAATGTAAAATTATGAAAATATTCATAGATGTTTGATGTCTTTTTAACTTTAAATTTATCAAGGCTATTGCTAAATTAAATTAAGTACATTTTGCATTATATGGTCCAAAATGGAAGTAAAAGACTATTGTTGAAAAAATTCAATTACAATACCCACATTTCAGGTTAGTGGCTTATCGTCATCATGAGTTTGAATCAAGCTACAAATAAATGTTACAACTCCTTTACAATACCCACATTTTACATTATAATTTTTGCAATCAAAGTCCATTATTTGCAAATGCATAGAAAGGTATGATGACGTGTGGGTAGGTAGGTTTTGATAAGAGGCAAAGGTTTAGCCATGATGAAATAGATGTTTTGCTAAGAGGTAGAATTTAACCAAAAAATATAAAAGTTTTACTAAGACATAGAAATTTAGTTAAGAAATAAAAATAATTATTGAACAAGTATAAAGTTTTTATTGAGATGTACAAATTTAGTTAGGTAGTAAAAAAAGTTAACAAGGAAAATATAGAGGTTTAGCCAAAAAACAAAAAGTTTTTGTTGAAAGGTAGAGGCTTAACCAAGAATAAATAATTTTTTTGCCATTAATAGATGTTTAGTCAAGAAGATATGGAATTTTTGCCAATAAAAATGTTTTGCCATGAAGTAAAGGTTTTGCCAGGGATTATAAAGGTTTTGCCAAGATATAAAGGTTTAGCCAAGGATTATAAATGTTTTGCCAAGAGGTAAAGGTTTAGCCAAGGATTATAGAGGTTTCGCTGAGAGGTAAAGGTTTAGCCAAAAATTATTAAATTTTTGCCAAAAAAAAGGGTTTAGCCATGGACTAGAAAATTTTTATTAATAAGTAGAGGTTTAATTAAGGAGTAGAAATGTTTTGCCAATAAGTAGAGGTTTAACTAGGGAGTAAAAAAGTTTTGTCGATAAACAAAGGTTTAATTATGGAGGAGAAAACTTTTGTCAATAAGTAGAGGTTTAGCCAATGAACAAAAAGGTTTTGTCAAAAAGTAAAGGTTTAGTCAAAGAAGAATTTTTTTTTGCCAATAAATAGAGGTTTAACCATGGAGTAGGAAGGTTTTGTTGAGAAATAAAGGTTTAACCAAGGAAGAAAAAAAATTAGTTGAGAGAAAAAGATTTCGTCAAAAAGAGGTAAACATTTTGCCAAGAAATAGAAATTTAGCCTTGAAAGGATAAAGAGTAAGCAAACAAGGGGGTTGGTTGTACTTGGTAGGTAAGGACAAGATGGAAGTGAATAGAATAGCTAGATTTGTAGAGTATCTAGGTGGGAGGGTAGTACAGAGATCAGGGCTAAGAAAAAGGGCCAAGAAAAAAAAAAAAAAAACCAAAGGGCCAGCAAGGCCAGAAACTTAAAAAAACGTTTACTATGGTGCTATGTTGGTTAACGAAGGGTCAGAAGAAGGAGGGGAAAAAAACCCCCAAAATATGGACAGAATGGAAATATG
>Ga0116231_10012696_pt1 | contig 12238 bp, 10 predicted proteins | sample S1TSphgellanicum_2_FD_89695 | JGI IMG/M metagenome (GOLD analysis project Ga0116231, IMG submission 89695) | Host-associated microbial communities from peat moss isolated from Minnesota, USA - S1T2_Fd - Sphagnum magellanicum MG | ecosystem: Host-associated > Plants > Peat moss > Unclassified... | reverse complement strand
TGACCAAGGCGCGCATCAAGATCCTGGTGCGCAGCCTCGGCGTCGAAGAATTTCGCCGCCGTGTCGAGGCCGAGTGGCTCTCGATCCGCGATTCGATGCGGCTCGATGCCGCCGAGATCGAGCGTGTCCGCGCCTGCTTCCCGGACCCTGCCTACCGCGAATTGCGCGATGGCGACCCGACTGCGGACACGGAGACGGCCTTTCGCGCCTGGTATCGCTACAACACGGTGCCGCACAAAGTCCCAGGCTACCGCGCCATCTACGTATCGCTGAAGAAGCCGGGGGTCGCGCCCGGCGATGCGACCGACGCGCAGATGGATCTCGTCGCGGACCTCGCCGAGCGCTACAGCTTCGGCGAGGTCCGCGTGAGCCATGGCCAGAACCTGCTGCTCGCGGACGTCGAGCAGACCTCTGCCTACGAGGTGTGGCGGGCGCTCGACGCCGCCGGCCTCGCGACGCCGAACATCGGCACGCTGACCGACATGATCTGCTGCCCGGGACTCGATTTTTGCAGCCTCGCGAACGCCGGGTCGATCGAGGTCGCCAAGCTCATCAACGAGCGCTTCGACGACTACGATTACTTGTACGATCTCGGCGAGATCGACGTCAAAATGTCCGGCTGCATGAACGCCTGCGGCCATCATCACGTCGGACACATCGGCATCTTGGGCGTCGACAAGGGCGGCGAGGAGTGGTACCAAATTACCATCGGCGGCGCGGCGGGCGCGGACGCGTCGCTCGGCAGCGTCATCGGTCCCTCGGTGGCGAAAGCCGACGTCGCGGAAACCATCGCCCGCCTGCTGTCGGTCTACGTCGACGAGCGGCAGGAGGCGGAACGCTTCCTCGACACGGTGCGCCGCCTCGGCGTGAAACCCTTCAAGGAGAGGGTCTATGCCGCGCCAGTTGCTGCGTGACGGGTCCATCGTCGACGACGACTGGCGCTATTGGCACGAGGAGCCCGCGCCTGCTGCCGTCGAGGGTGCTTCCCCTGACGCGATCGGACTCATCATTTCCCATGACGCCTGGTTCGCGGAGCGTCGGCGCTGGCTCGAGGCGCCGGGGCGGCTCGGCATCGTGCTGGGACCGGCCGTGGACGTGGGCACGCTGCAGGGCGATCTGTCCCGGCTGTCGCTGATCGCCGCCGAATTCGGCTCGCCGACCGAGGGACGCGGGTACAGCCAGGCGCGCGTGTTGCGCGAGCGGCTGAGATTTTCGGGCGAGCTGCGCGCACGCGGCGAAATCCACCAGGATCAGGTGTTCTTTCTCGCGCGCTGCGGTTTCAATGCCCTCGAATTGCCCGCCGCGGAGTTGGCGGCCGGCCGGGCCGCTCTCGCGACCTTCACGTTCGCCTATCAGGCGTCGAACGATCGCGGCCTCGGCGCACCCTTGCCCCTCCGGAACCTCTCGCCCCACTTTCCGGGTTAAGATGTCGGGCTGAAGTTCGCGACCGTCGGCGGGGTTTTGAAGGGCCGACCGGTTGCCGAGCGCCGAAAAACCTAAGGTAAGCACATGCCGCAATCGATCGGGATTCCGACGGAGACATTCCCAGGCGAAAAACGCGTGGCGACGGTACCCGACGTCGTCCAAAAACTATTGAAACTCGGCTTTTCGGTCAACGTGCAGGCCGGCGCCGGCGCGGCGGCCAGCATCGCCGACGAGGCCTATCGCGCGGCCGGCGCCACCATCGTGCCCGATGCGCCGAGCCTTTGGTCCGGCTCCGATATCGTCTTCAAGGTGCGCGCGCCCAGCATCGAGGAAGTGTCCCTGCTGCAGGAGGGAAAGACTCTCGTGAGTTTCATCTGGCCCGCCCAGCATCCCGATCTGCTGCAGGCGCTGGCCGCCAAGAAGGCCACGGTGCTCGCGATGGACAGCGTGCCGCGCATCTCGCGCGCACAGAAGTTGGACGCCCTGTCCTCGATGGCGAATATCGGCGGATACCGTGCGGTCATCGAGGCCGCCCATGAATTCGGCCGTTTCTTCACGGGTCAGATCACCGCCGCCGGCAAGGTCCCGCCGGCCAAGGTATTCGTGATCGGCGCCGGCGTCGCCGGGCTCGCGGCGATCGGCGCCGCCCGGGGACTCGGCGCGATCGTGCGCGCCAACGACACCCGCGCCGAGGTTGCCGACCAGATCAGATCTCTGGGCGCCGAATTCGTGCCGGTCGATTACGTCGAGGAGGGCAGCGGCGGCGGCGGCTATGCCAAGGTCATGAGCGAAGGCTTCTTAAAGGCGCAGCGCGAGTTGTTCGCACGCCAGGCCCGTGAGGTGGACATCATCATCACGACGGCGCTGATTCCGGGGCGGCCCGCGCCGAAGCTCATCACGGCCGAGATGGTCGAATCGATGAAGCCCGGCAGCGTGATCGTCGACATGGCCGCGGAACAGGGCGGCAATTGTGCCCTGACCGAGCCCGGTCAGGTGGTGGTCAAGCACGGCGTCGTCATCATCGGCTACACGGATCTACCGAGCCGCCTGCCGACGCAGGCGAGCAATTTATACTCGACCAACCTGTACCGCCTGTCCGAGGAGCTCTGCAAAGGCAAGGACGGGCGGTTCAACGTGAACATGGACGACGACGTCATCCGCGGCACGACCGTCGTCAGAGAAGGGGTGATCACCTGGCCGCCGCCCACGCCGAAGACCAGCGCGGCGCCGGCCGGCACCGTGCCGACCAAGCCCGTCGCGACGGCGAGCGTGCCCGACAAGAAGGGCCACGGCCATGGCGGCGGCGAACTACGGTCCGCGACGGCGACCGCCGCGATCTTCGCCGCGGCGGCGCTGCTGTTCGCGCTGATCGGCCTGTATGCGCCGGCCGCTTTTCTCGGCCATTTCACCGTGTTCGTGCTGGCCTGCTTCGTCGGCTACATGGTCGTCTGGAACGTCACGCCCGCGCTGCACACCCCGCTCATGAGCGTCACGAATGCGATCAGCAGCATCATCGTCATCGGCGCCTTGGTGCAGATCGCGCCGCCGGCCGTCGCGCCGGTGGTGGCAGAGGCGCCGCGGCCGGACGACATCATCCGTTGGCTCGCGGTCGTCGGCATCTCGCTCACCGCCGTCAACATGGTCGGCGGCTTCGCCGTGACGCGACGCATGCTCTCGATGTTCCGCAAATAAGACCAGAGGAAAGAGAATGTCCGGGAGCCTGACCTCGGTCGCCTACATCGCGGCGATCGTCCTTTTCATCTTGAGTCTCGGCGGTTTGTCGACGCCGGAGACGTCCCGCCGCGGCAACCTGTACGGCATGATCGGCATGGCCGTGGCCGTGCTTGCCACGATCTTGGGGCCGCATGTGAGCGCGGGCGGCATCGCCTGGATCGCCGCGGCCCTCGTGGTCGGCGGTGCGCTGGGCCTGTACCTCGCGAAAACCGTGCAGATGACGCAAATGCCCGAGCTGGTCGCCTTCATGCACAGTCTCGTCGGGCTGGTCGCCGTCGTCGTCGGCTACGCGAGCGACATCGATCCGACGGCCGCCGCCGGCATGAGCGCGGCGGAGGTCGGGATTCACCACGTCGAGGTCTACGTGGGCGTGCTGATCGGCGCGGTCACCCTGTCGGGGTCGGTGATCGCCTTCTGCAAGCTGTCGGGCCGTATCGGCGGCAAGCCGCTGCTGCTGCCCGCACGCCATTGGCTGAATCTCGGTCTGTTGCTCGCGGTGATCGTCTTGGGCGCCCTGTTCCTGGGTGCCCCATCGATCGACCGCGGCATGACGCCGCTGCTCGCGATGACGCTGCTCGCGGTGCTGTTCGGCGTGCACATGGTCATGGCGATCGGCGGCGCCGACATGCCGGTCGTCGTCTCGATGTTGAACAGCTATTCCGGATGGGCGGCGGCGGCCACCGGATTCATGCTGTCGAACGATCTGCTGATCGTGACCGGCGCCCTCGTCGGCTCGAGCGGAGCCATCCTGTCGTACATCATGTGCAGGGCCATGAACCGCAACTTCTTCAGCGTGATCGCCGGCGGATTCGGCGGCGGTGACGCCGCCGTGAAACGCACCGGAACGGCAGAGCAGCCCGCGGGCGAGGTCCTCGCCGGCAGCGCGCAGGAGACGGCGGAACTCCTCAAGGAGGCGGGCAGCGTGATCATCGTGCCGGGATACGGCATGGCCGTCGCGCAGGCACAGCACACGGTCTTCGAGATCACGCAGTACCTGCGCGAGCAGGGCAAGACCGTGCGCTTCGCCATTCACCCGGTCGCGGGGCGCATGCCCGGTCACATGAACGTGCTGCTGGCGGAGGCGAAGGTGCCCTACGACATCGTGCTCGAGATGGACGAGATCAACGCGGACTTTCCGGACACGGCCGTCGCGATGGTCATCGGTGCCAACGACATCGTCAATCCGAGTGCCCAGGACGATCCCTCGAGCCCGATCGCCGGCATGCCGGTGCTGGAAGTCTGGAAGGCGCAGACCTCCATCGTCATGAAGCGCAGCATGGCCTCGGGTTATGCGGGGGTGGACAATCCGCTCTTCTACAAGGACAACAACCGCATGCTGTTCGGCGATGCGAAGAAAACGCTGGAAGCGGTGCTGGCCGCATTGAAGAGCGGCTGATCGTCAGGCGGGATGCAGCCGCCAGCGCCGCGGTATCAAGGACACCCGTTGGCCTACGCAGAGGCGCAGGGTGTCGAAACGTTCGCGACTGATCTCGGCCTCGAGCGGCGCGTCGGCGGAGCGCCCGTCGGCCGCGAGATCGACGCGCACGATGGGCCCGATGACTCGCACGGCGAGCACCGTCGCCGGCCACGCGGCCGGACCCGCGGCCGCTCCGGCGCCGGGCCCAGCCTCCTCGGCGAGTCCCAGGATATCGAGGTCGTGCGGCCGGACGAGCGCCACGCTCTTCGGCGGGGTCGGCGCAGCGCCGCCCCGGGGTTCGCCGGCCTGCCCCGTCGGGATCTCGAGGGGTCCGAGATAGGCCCGACCCTCGCGCCACGCGACGGGCAATTCATTGACCTGGCCGAGAAAGCGATGCACGAACGCGGATGCGGGGGCATCGTAGACCTCGCCGGGTTCGCCCACCTGCTCGACGCGGCCGCGATTCAGCACCACGATCCGGTCCGCCACTTCGATCGCCTCCTGTTGATCGTGCGTGACGAAGATGCTCGTGACATGGAGTTCGTCGTGGAGCCTGCGCAGCCAGCGGCGCAGCTCCTGACGCACCTGCGTGTCGAGAGCGCCGAACGGCTCGTCGAGCAACAACAGCTTCGGTTCCACGGCCAGCGCGCGTGCCAGGGCCACGCGTTGGCGCTGGCCGCCCGACAGCTCTTTCGGATACCGTGCGCCGGCAGAGCCGAGCTGGACGAGTTCCAGCAGCTCGTCGACCTTGCGCTGGATCGCCGCTGCCGAGGGCCGGGAGCGCCGCGGCCGCACGCGCAGTCCGAAGGCGACATTGTCCGCCACGCTCATGTGCTGGAACAGGGCGTAGTGCTGGAACACGAATCCGATCTGGCGGTCGCGTGTCGGCCAATCCGTGGCGTCCACGCCGTCGATGAGCACCTGGCCCGTTTCCGGCAGTTCGAGCCCCGCCATGATCCGTAGCAGCGTGGTCTTGCCGCAACCCGAGGGTCCCAACAGCGCGAGCAAGGCCCCGGTCGGGACGTCGAGATCGACGTTCTCGACCGCTGCGAGCGCCCCGAAGCGTTTCGACACGCCGCGCAGCGCGAGACTCATCGCGCCCCCCGCGCGGCGCGGCGCAGATCCGGTTGCCGCCACTCGAGCAGGCTCTTGCCGATCAATGTCGCCAACGCGAGCAGGGCGAGCAGCGAGGCGACCGCGAACGCGGCCACGTAGCTGTATTCGTTGTAGAGAATCTCGACATGCAGCGGGATCGTGTTGGTGAGTCCGCGCACGTGCCCCGACACGACCGATACGGCGCCGAACTCCCCCATGGCCCGCGCATTGCACAACAACACGCCGTACAGCAAACCCCAGCGGATGTTCGGTAGCGTGACGCGCCAGAACGTCTGCCATCCGGTCGCGCCGAGCGACAGGGCGGTCTCCTCGTCCTCGCGCCCCTGGGCTTGCATGACCGGTATGAGCTCGCGTGCGACGAATGGGAAGGTCACGAACAAGGTCGCGAGCACGATGCCGGGCACTGCGAACACGATGCGAACGTGATGCTGCTGCAGGAACGGACCGAACCAGCCGTTGCTGCCGAACATCAAGATGAACACGAGTCCCGCGATCACGGGCGAGACCGCGAACGGCAGATCGATCAGGGTCAACAGCGTGCTCTTGCCGCGAAACTCGAACTTTGCGATCGCCCAGGCGGCCGTCACGCCGAACACGACGTTGACCGGCACCGCGATCGCGGCGACCAGCAGCGTGAGCAGGATCGCGGCGCGCGCGATCGGATCGGCGATCGCGGCAACATAGGCACCGACGCCGTGGGCCAGCCCCGAGGTAAAGACCACGAGCAGCGGCAGCACCAGGAAGATGCCGAGGAAGGCGAGCGCGAGGGCGATGGCGAGCCAACGGCCGAGCGGCGGCACCCCGCTCACGCCGGCGCGTGCCGCGACGAGGTCCAGGCCTGCAGCGCGTTGATGGCGAGCATGAGGGCGAAGGACAGGAGCAGCATGACGACGGCGATCGCAGTGGCCCCGGCGTAGTCGTATTGCTCGAGCTTGGTGACGATGAGCAGCGGTGCGATCTCGGATTTGAGCGGCATGTTGCCGGCGATGAAGATGACCGAGCCGTACTCGCCGATGCCGCGCGCGAAGGCGAGCGAGCACCCCGTCAGCAGGGCGGGCCAGAGGGCGGGCAGAATCACGCGGCGGAAGGTTTGCGCCGCGCTGGCGCCGAGCGTCGCCGCGGCCTGCTCGACGTCGCGATCGAGATCGTCGAGCACGGGCTGCAGGGTGCGGACCACGAACGGCAGACCGATGAACGTCAGCGCGACGACGATGCCGAGCGGGGTGTACGCCACGGTGATGCCGAGCGCGCCCAAGGCGGCGCCGAGCCAGCCGGAAGTGGAATACAACGTCGTGAGCGCAATGCCGGCCACGGCGGTCGGCAGCGCGAAGGGCAGGTCGACCATCGCGTCGAGCACGCGTTTGCCGGGAAAGTCATAGCGCGAGAGCACCCAGGCGACGAGCAGTCCGAACCCGCAGTTCAAGGCCGCCGCGAGCAGCGCCGCCCCGAAACTCAGGCGCAGAGACGCGAGGACGCGCGGGGTGTGGATCACCGCCCAGAAGTGGCCGACACCGAGGCTCAAGCTGCGGGCGAAAGTCGAGGAGAGCGGGATCAGGACCAGCAGCGACAGGTAGACCATCGTGATGCCGAGCGTGAGGCCGAAACCCGGAATGACACGACGCGGCCTCATTGACCGTAGATTCTATCGAACGTCCCGTTGTCTGCAAAATGAGTGGCTTGCGCACGGGTCCAGCCGCCGAACACCGCGTCGATCGTGACCATCGGGATGGCCGGAAACTGTTTCGCGTAACGCGCCGCGACGGCGGGATCGCGCGGCCGATAGAAATGCTTGGCGGCGATCTCCTGGGCTTCCGGCGAATAGAGGTAGCGCAGATATTCCTCCGCGACCTTGCGGGTGCCGTGACGGTCGACCACGGCATCGACGATGCTGACGGGCGGCTCGGCGACGATGCTCAAGGACGGCGCGACGATGTCGAACTTGTCGGGCCCGAGCTCCTTGACGGCGAGGAAGGCCTCGTTCTCCCACGCGAGCAGGACGTCGCCGATGCCCCGCTCGACGAACGTGATCGTCGCACCGCGCGAACCGGAGTCGAGCACCGGCACGTGCTGATAGAGCGACTTGACGAAGGCCTCGGCCGACGCCGGGCTGCCGCCGGGCTGCTTGAGCGCCCAGGCCCAGGCGGCAAGATAATTCCAGCGCGCGCCGCCCGAGGTCTTCGGGTTGGCGGTGATCACGGCGACGCCCGGATGCGTGAGGTCCCCCCAGTCGTGAATGTTCTTGGGGTTTCCCTTGCGCACGAGAAACACGACCGTGGAGGTGTACGGCGTGCTGTTGTCGGGCAGGCGCGACTGCCAGTTCGCCGGTATCAGATGCGCCTGCGTCGCGAGTGCGTCGATGTCGTAGGCCAGGGCGAGGGTGACCACGTCGGCCTCGAGACCGTCGATGACGGAGCGCGCCTGCTTGCCGGAACCGCCGTGGCTCTGGTTGACGACGACCGTGTCGCCGCTCTTTGCCTTCCAATACGCCGCGAACGCCTTGTCGTAGTCCTCGTACAGCTCGCGCGTCGGATCATACGACACGTTGAGCAGGGTCACGGTGGCGGCATGCGCAACGTGCGTGCTCGCGGCGAGCAGGAGGAGGATCAGAACGAGCGCAAACCAGACGTATTCGCGCGCGCTGCCGCGCAGCCGCGGTGGCGGTCCCGAGGATTCGTCGAGGGCTCTGCTCATGATCGGCGGTTTGCCAGGAGACGCCGTCGCAACCTGACGGCGCCGACACGCTAGCCGGCGGGGCCCACGCCGGGAAGTACCGTCCGGGTATCAGCATATACGAATGCGGCATGAGCCTGCGACGAGGCGCCGCCGGTTGCGCCGACCGACGGGTTTACGACACGTCCCGCGCCGGGATGTTGAGGTCCACCAAGCTTCGATCGACCTCTTCCTGGGTGTCGAGTTTTTCCGTTTCACGCACGAGCTTGCGCGGCAGGTGCGGGGCAAGGAGTTCGATGAATTCGTACATGTAGGCGCGCAGCAGCGCACTGCGGCGAAAACCGATCCAGGTCGTGTGACCCTCGAACAGGTGCGCGGCGTCGAGCACGACGAGATCGGCATCGGCGACGGGATCGACCGCGACGCTCGCGAGAATACCGACGCCGAGGCCGATGCGCACGTAGGTCTTGATCACGTCCGAATCGCGCGCCGTGAGCGCCACGTCGAGCGACAGACCCGCCGTCTCGAACAGCGCCGGCAGGGACGAGCGTCCCGAGAAGCTGAAGACGTAGGTCACGATGGGATGGTCCGCGAGCTTTTTCAAGGTGAGCTTGCCGGCCGAGGCCAGCGGATGGCCCTTCGGCACCACGACGGCCCGGTGCCAGCGATACACGGGCAGACGCACCAGATGCGGGAACAGCTCCTCGGAGCCGGTGGCGATCGCGAAATCGACCCGATCCCGTGCCACGAGCTCCGCGATCTGCTCCGAGGTCCCCTGGTGCAGGTGCAGGCGCACCTTGGGGTACTTCGCGCGAAACGCACGAATCACCTCGGGCAGGACATAACGCGCCTGGGTGTGCGTCGTCGCGATCGACAGCGTGCCGCCGTCGGCCTTGCGAAGTTCGGCGGACGTGCGCCGGATGTTTTGCATTTCGCGCAGGATGCTTGACGCGCGCGCGATGATTTCCTCGCCCGCAGCCGTCGTGCGCGTGAGCGCCCGGCCCTCGCGCTCGAACAGCTGAAACCCGAGTTCCTCCTCGAGCATCTTGAGCTGCCGGCTCACGCCGGGTTGGGACGTATGCAGCTGCCTCGCCGCGGCGGTGATGTTCAAACCATTTTCATGGACGGCGACGAGATAGCGCAGTTGCTGGAACTTCATCGGGCCCGCCTCAATCGGATGTCGTGGGTGAATCGCGTCATGGTGTCTTCGGGCTTCCAGTCAGCCGCCTAGTATCGGCCGGCGCCCCTCGCCGGGGCTATGCTGATTGCGCATGATCTCATAAGTGATCGTTCCTACCCCGCGGCCCCAGGACCGCGACCCGGCAGGGGTCGGCGGTAGTTTTCGGCTCGAGGGGCCTGTAGCATGACTGCATCGTCCGTGCGAGTCGTGAATCTTTCCCGTGTTCGATTTGCCATCCCCGTTGAGCGCGCTCGCCACAGAGAGCCTCGGGCAACTGCGTGCCGCCGTGGCGGAATACAAAAACGTCAGTTACGCCAACAGCTTGGGCTCGGAATCCATGGTTCTCACCGATCTCATCTGGAGCGCGGAGCCCGAGCTCGTCCCGGCGGTCGACGTGTTTACGGTGGACACGGGGCGGCTGTTTCCGGAGACGTACGACCTGATCGATCGGTTGCAGCAGCGCTATGGCAGGCCCCTGCGAATTCTCTATCCCGACAGTGCCGAACTCGAAGCCTGGGTCGAACGCAACGGCATCAACGGCTTCCGCGACGGTCTCGAGGAGCGGCGCGAGTGTTGCGGCATCCGCAAGGTCGAACCGTTCAGTCGCGCCATCGCGGGTCGGGCCGCCTGGATCACCGGCATTCGGCGGGGCCAGTCGGCCAGCCGCGCGCTGGCGGTGCCGGTCGAATGGGACGCGAGGTACGGACTCCACAAGGTCAGCCCCCTGCTCGAATGGACCGACCAGGACATCTGGGAGTACATCCGGCTGCGCCGCCTGCCCTACAATCCGCTGCATGACCTGCGATTCCCGAGTATCGGCTGCGCTCCGTGCACGCGCGCGGTAGAACCCGGCGACGACGAACGCTCGGGTCGCTGGTGGTGGGAGCGGGCCGATTCGCGCGAGTGCGGCCTGCATCCGCGCCGCAAGGTGGCGGCGAAGCAATGATCGGCGCCGCGCGCGCCGCGGCGACGCCCGGCGCGGCGTCGTGCGTCGCCGAGTTCGGTGCACCGCGGCCTTGAGCTATTTTCCGGCATTTTTCAACCTCCAAGCGCAACCCGTGCTCGTGGTCGGCGGCGGCGAGATCGCACTGCGGAAGATCGGCCTGCTGCGGCGCACGGGGGCAACCATCCATGTGGTCGCCCCGGACGTGGCGCCGGCGCTGGTCGCGTTGGCGGACTCTGGCAGCGTGACTCTGCACCGCCGTGAATTCGTGCCCGAGGATCTGTGCGCCATGCGCCTGGTCATCGTCGCCACCGCGCAGCGCGCGACCAACCGCGCGATCGCGACCCTGTGCGAAGAGCGCGGCATTCCCGTCAACGTGGTCGACGATCGGGAGGCATCGCGCTTCATCGTGCCGGCGATCGTCGATCGCGATCCGGTGCTGATCGCGATCTCGACGGGCGGCACCTCGCCCGTGCTGGCGCGCCGTCTGCGTGAGCGCCTCGAAGCCCTGATTCCGCTTAGCTTTGGCCACCTTGCCCGTTGGCTGCGCGAGCTGCGCGACGCGGCCCAGGACCGGCTGCCGGACCCCGGTCAGCGACGGCGTTTCTTCGAAACGATCGTCGACGGTGCCGCCGCCCGGCGTTTCGTCGCGGGTGACGTCCGCGGCGCAGAGGACATCGCTGAGAGGCTCCTCGCCGCGACGGCCGCGACGGCGCCGGCGCAGGGTACGGTGACCCTCGTGGGCGCCGGGCCCGGAGATCCGGAGCTGTTGACCCTGAAGGCCCTGCGCGCGCTTCAGGATGCCGACGTGATCCTGTACGACCGGCTGGTCTCGCCCGCCGTGCTGGACCTCGCCCGCCGCGACGCGACCCACATCGCCGTCGGCAAGACGGCGGGGTGCCGCGGCACCTCGCAGGCCGAGATCAACGCGCTGCTGCTCGAGCACGCGCGCGCCGGCCGCCGCGTCGTGCGGCTGAAGGGCGGCGACCCGTTCACGTTCGGGCGCGGCGGCGAGGAAATCGAGACGCTCGGTGCCGCGGGCATCGCCTTCTCGGTCGTTCCCGGCATCACGGCCGCTGCGGGCTGCGCGGCCTACGCGGGCATTCCGCTCACCCATCGCGAGCATGCGCACAGCGTGATCTTCCTGACCGGCCACACCGATGCCGAGAGCGCCCGCACCGACTGGCGGGCACTCGCCTCCCAGGGCCAGACAGCGGTGTTCTACATGGGTCTCGCACGCCTCGAGAAAATCGTCGCGGACCTCCTCGCACACGGTGCGCCGGCATCGCGGCCGGCCGCGGTCGTGGCGCAGGGGACGACGTCGCAACAACGCGTGGTGACGGCAACCCTCGGCACCCTCGTCGCGGCCTCTGCGGCGGCCGGACTCGAAAGCCCCGCCCTGCTGTTCGTCGGCGACGTGGTCGCCCTGCAACCCGCGCTCGCCTGGTTTCATCCCGAGGCCGAGAGCCGCGATGCCACGTGGGCGGCCTCGAGGTAGACGCCGGGCGCAGAGCAGCGACGGCCCGGCCGATTTTACTTAACTTGGTGGCCTTGGCCACTCAATGGTGCGAAGTCGAGAATTTCAGTGGCGGACGTCGACAAATCCGTTAACTTGATATTGTCGAAATACGCACTCTTCGATAGGTTTTTTTGTCAAAGTCCGTGCTGCACACGACACGGGATGGTAACGATGCACGTTGGCCGAATGCTCGCGGATTCAAGACCTTCACTGATGCGGCGAATTCTGCAACGA